>Ga0114970_10003908_pt1 | contig 10860 bp, 14 predicted proteins | sample M_140205_XF_Meta_FD_87030 | JGI IMG/M metagenome (GOLD analysis project Ga0114970, IMG submission 87030) | Freshwater microbial communities from Lake Montjoie, Canada to study carbon cycling - M_140205_XF_MetaG | ecosystem: Environmental > Aquatic > Freshwater > Lake | place: Lake Montjoie... | reverse complement strand
AGTTATAAGTTCAATTACGAATGGTAATAAAATACATTTGAGATATTCAGACGATGATACAAAAGGTCATTTTGATATACCGAAAGTTATTATAAATGGTGGACGCTATCCATATCCCTATAATGATTACAAGGGTAAATATGGTATGACACAAAATTTATTTGCTATACCCATCACATCCAAAAAACATGGCGATGATATTGTTAAAGCGATAAATTCGGAAGAATTTCATAGTATTTTAAAAGCAACAAAATGGAATACTTTTTCCATTGATTATAAACTTTTTAACCATTTTAAATCGGATTTTTATAAACCATTTTTGAAAAAAGGTAGAAAAACACGCAAGTATAGACATTATTAGGCGTAGCCGTCATTAGGCTTAGCCGTCATTAGGCGTAGCCGTCATTAGGCTTCGCCGTTAGTCGTGTTTCGCATATAGTTGAAAAAACTCGCAAATGATGTTGATCTGCGAGCTGGTGTGTTGTCTATCGGTGGTCGTTCAACAGAAATAAAATCAGGCATATTAGTTTCGTTTGGCGGTGTTGTTGATTCTGTACATGTTTGTGTTTGTGTTTGTACGTCACACTTTTTATTTTTATCATCTATTACCACGTTCGCATTTTGCCTTAAATAATAAATGAAAAGTCCGGTTGTTGTGCCTACTATTACTGTTCCAATAATACATTTAATCATATATGTAAAATATACTTAAATATAAGTATTGTATTTAAGTATATTTAATTTCATTTTGTTCTGCCTCCCCTAATTTCATCTTTTCTATAATAAACATCCTTTTATATTTTTTCTTACCGTCACTGCTATAACCATTACATAAACGCTTTGGTACTAATTTATAATTATATGCGCGTAGTATTTGCCTAATTAGATTAAGTAACGGCCACCGCTGTTGTGTATCCGCATGGGACTGTAATGATGTCATATCAGATGATGAAAAAAATTGTTTAAGTAGAGGAATATTGATTTTAATTTTATCATATGTCGTGTCATCCAGCAATACTTCTCTGGGTATTAGCAGTCCATTCACGTCGTGGTTTGGTAATATATGTTCTATTTGTAATAATTTAATAATAGTTGCCAAATTATTCATATATGTTATTCATATTTTAAAATTTATATACCAAACGATGGTATTTTATATACTCCATTATCCGATAACGACCATTTTGCTATAATAGCCGGTTTCTGTTTATTTGAAATTATATCTTCGGGTTTATAAACATTGTTCATGTTATCAATATAGTAATTTATACCCTTTATCTCTTGAACCCAAATTTCTATTTTTTCTACATGCTTACCGCTTTCATCTAGTTTATTATTAATTGCTCCATGTGGCGTGCCTTTAATATGTGTACCACAAAAATCACCATTCTCAGTTTTTTTACTACGAGTACATTGTTCGCCGTTTGCTCGTTTTGCGATACATAAATTATCACTAGGAACAATGTTCTTAATACGTTTTCTTTTTTGAAAATCGTCCTTTTCAAAAATTAAACTTGGATTATCAAATACAAATTGTAAAAATTCACTCTTTAAATCGATACCATCAGTCGTGGCTGTTTTTGTTGTTACTGTAGCATTATGTGTATCAAACCAATTTTTTATTTGTGTTTTAACATCAATTTGATACTGTTCAATCCGCTTATTAATCGTTTTTTCCATCTTTTATTGATTAGTGTTTTATTGGGTATTATTAATATTATATATTTAATTCAATTTTTTATACTTGTAAATTCTTTAACCTTGTAAATTCTTTAACCTTGTAAATTCTTTAACCTTGTAAATTCTTTAACCTTGTAAATTCTTTAACCTTGTAAATTCTTTAACCTTGTAAATTCGTAAATACGAGTCCCGATTGTTTTGGCAATATCGAGTATAAAATAGCTAAAGCTATGAACCATAATAGATAATTACCATACACGTCAAAACCAATTCCGAAGAATGAAAACAATGTTGTAGCCACCACTGACAATAATAATACTGCTAAAAATAATATTAATGTTCTCGTAAGTCTTGACATGGTATATAGTTTAGTAAGAATAAATTTATAGTAAGAATAAATTTATAGTAATAATAAATTTATAGTATAATTAAACATATTAAACATATATTTAATTATTTAATTATTTGTTACACAGTACAGTGGTATGAATTTTTCATTATTAGATGAAAATGTGTCACTAACGATGAATATATTCATTATAATTGCAAACATTATTAATTTATTTTATAATATTCCTCAAATGATTAAAACATATAGGACAAAATCGACACGCGATTTTAGTGCTTTATTTATTATTCTACGAATAATAGCCAATATTATTTGGCTTGCTTATTCTATTGAAATTAATAGTTTTCTTATGTTGATTAATAATTTAGTAACAGTTATAGCCTCCGTATTTATTGGATATTATAAATTTTTTGAAATGTATGAAGATTATAAAACAAAGCCTGTTTCTGAAATTATTCAAATAGAATTTCGAACGTCGGTATAATTAAATTTTTTAATTTTTAATAAAAATTCATAAAATTAAAACTTCATAAAATTATACAATTATTGCTTCATATGATAATGGTACTTGTTGTTCATGTGTTTTGACAGCTAAAACAGAATTTTTGGTGTCGCCATATGATAGTATTGAATCATAATTTTCATCTATCCAATCACCACCACTACCTGATGATACTTTTATTTTACCAATGAAAAGAGCAAAACGGACTAATCCGTCTTTTTTATCTACATCATCTCGCATTTCTTGTTCAAAATAGTAATATGGCCCAAAAATCGCAGCAGATGTAAATTCTCTTTGAACACCTAATACTGCCGCTGCAACACTATTTTTATAGTAACTTCTGTAATAACCCACGATTGGACATTCATAGGGATGTCCTTTTTTGTCATGTATAAATAATAATTTAATATTATTTAAAAAAAACCGTGTCACCTCGTAATCGATATCAAAATTTAATACTTTTTTATAATTAACAATTTCAGAAGATAATGCCCACCACCATTTGGAATTATATTCATTTTTATCTATTATAATTTGTTCTTTATCCGTATTGTTTTTTTTATTATTTTTTTTCTCTAAAATTAAATATACATCATTGTCATTTTCAATATAACCTTTATATTTAATATCTACATTCAAATCTTTAAAAATATGATTAAATTTATTTACCACATCTTCTATATTAAATGTATTTACTACAGGTAAATGTAAACGATCACCATCCTCTTCTTTATAGAGTAAAAACATGACAAACGGTTTAATATATTCTGTTATCATATGATATACACATACATGTATAATCTTATTTTTCATATATGTCGGATTTAATTTGGTGTTATCTAAATCATCTCCATAATAGTGTACATCTTTATTTTTTTCTTTATCATCTGTTTTTTTTTTATTTTTTTCTTTATTATTATCATTTTTATCTGATGATATATAAAAATTTTGTATACTATCCATGTTCATTTTTGTAAAATCGCGAACATGATCTTCGAATATTTTTTCATTTTTTTTATTTTTTTTATTTTCATTATCATGGAGATGATGTTTAATACCAAATTTGGTTTGTATTAAATTTTTTAATTTATTATTATTATTCATAATATATAAAAAGAACTATATATTTTTTAGAGGTTTATGTCTTATACTTTCTTTTGTATTAATAGCTCTATTTTCTAATATATATTTTACAATATCGTCGGTTGGTATATTTGGATTATTTTCAAAATATTTTTCTAAACTTTCCAGCAAATATTTTTTATTTATCGTGTTTTTGATATTGCTTTTGGTATAAATAATTTTTCCTTCACTACTATCAAAACAATCAATATCCTTTGACTTCATTATTTCTACTAAAGCATTCGACAATTCTGTTTTTTTTATCCTTCGTTCTTTAAGTTCTTTTTGTAATACTTGTATTTCTTTTTCCAATTGTAACCAATGTTTAATGGTGTGAGTTATTTTATCTTTTGCAGACATTTTAGTATATACAAATAATATTACTATATCTTTTTTACGATAAATTATTTATTATTTATTATTTATTATTTATTATTCGTGTAACCAATATTTTTTTTGTACCACTCATCGATAATCCCTTTTCTTTTAATATTTTTTTAAGTCCAATTATATTGGTGGTCTTAAATAATTGTTCCATTTCATCTGTCCATTCTTCAACAACTGATGCTTTAATGTTTTTATTGTTTTTATTATTATACATAATCCAATGAATATAACAATATACTTCTGTACCTTTTTGATAAGCATTTTTATTACATAATTGTCCTTTTTGTTTGCCGCTTTTATATGCCCAACAACAATTCATATGCTTCATACTGTCTTTTTCAGGCCAGTTTACTCCATTTTTTTTCTCGATACCATTATACTTTATATAAGGTAGTAATTTATCAAATTTGGTTCGACAATATGGACAGCGTATTTCATTATTATGTAGCTTATCCGAATCATAATTATTAGATGTAAGTTTAGTACATACTTCATTATACAATGGAATATAGTTGAATCTATGCTTACATGGTAATGTAATAAAATTTTCAGTTAAATTTTGATAGGTTAACATACATTTATTATCTTCATCATTTGGTATATTTATATTTAATTCCATATTTAATGCTATATTTAATTGTTCATTAAAATCAACATTATCTTCAATAATATAGTTCATTATGTAATTAATAATATATCGTCTTTATATATTATATTATTAATAAAATGAAAAAGAAAGATTGGGGAAACGCAGTATGGTACTTATTTCACACTTTAGCAGAAAAATTAAAACCTGAATTCGTGAGCGAATTGCCCGTACTGTTTTCACAAATTAGTGGAATATGTAATAATTTGCCTTGTCCCGATTGTCAACAACATGCAACACAAATAATACGACGGTCAAACGCCGCACATATAACATCATCTAAAGAAAATCTTATAAACTATTTATGGTCATTTCACAACAGTGTAAATAAACGTACCGGTGCGGCTGAATTTACAAAAGAATCATTAGATATGTATAAAAAAGCGATTACACAAAATGTCGTTCAACATTTTATTAACATAATGAATGAAAATTTACGTAGTGAGAGAGCAATGTTATATACATTTCATCGGCAGAAATTTATTAAAGGGTTTAAACAGTATATTAGCGAGAATGCGAACAAGTATAATAGTTAAAAGGAACTCGTGTGTTCCTTTAATTTCTAAACGATATTGCTTGATATTAATGTGCCGCCTTTATACACGCTGCACTTAAATGTCTGCTTAGATGGTTTGGAGCACATCACTTTATTACTCTGTAATTCATCAAAATACAACAACGAATCATACCCCGATTGATGAAACAATGTATACCACGAAGCACCCAATACAAATCCAACCAATGTTCCCAATATACTGCCGCCAGATGTTGTACATTTATTGCTAATCTTGGTAATCGCATCTAACGCCAATAAGCATAGCAACGATGCTAGAACAATATAATTAATTTGATTATTATAATACATCGGCAACACTAAATAAGCGATGGTAAAGGCGATAAACAAACTTGTTGGTGCGGGGCTATTAAAATTAGTCAAATAAGGTATATCTATTATATTACACGATAACGCAAAATTTGGATCTATTTTGCTATCTATCTGGTTCATTAAAAAAATATTAATAACCGATGCAATCAGTACACCTGCTAAATAGACAATACCTTTCAAATTCTGATTAAATAAAGATGACATTATTAAAAAAAACCCTAATAAGAGTGGCGAGAAAGCCGAAAATAATTGTAACATATTAGATAAAGTAAGTTGAATCGCCATCTTCTCTATTATTATATTATATATAATATATAAAGGTTTATTTGTATATTATATAAATTACAAATAATGGGTATTCCCAGTTATTTTTCACACATTGTCAAAAAACATCGGCATATTATTAAAAAATTCATTCCAGATAAAGATACTATTCATAATCTTTATCTTGACTCTAATTCAATCATTTACGATGCTGTGCAGTCGGATTTAGGGAAATTAAAATATTCGCAATTTGAAGATGCTCTTATTACTGCCGTATGTGTTAAATTAGTATATTATATTCGTTTACTCAAGCCCAAACACACTGTATTTATTGCATTTGATGGCGTAGCACCGGTAGCTAAATTAAATCAGCAACGACGAAGACGCTACATGACTTGGTTTCAAAGTCAAATTGTATCGGGTACAGCAGACGAAAAGTGGAACACTTCAAACATCACCCCCGGCACTAGCTTTATGACCCAATTGGGAGAGAAAATTAAACTCCGCTTTTCAAATCCTAAAGAGTTTGGTCTAGAAAAAATAATAGTTTCGGCAGCAGATGAAGCCGGAGAAGGTGAGCATAAAATATATGAATATATCCGTGGATTGCCAGTATACCATAAGAACTCTTCGACCGTTATTTATGGGTTAGATGCTGATCTTATCATGCTGACATTAAATCATCTACATATATCGGATAAAATGTATTTATTTCGAGAAACACCGCATTTTATTAAAAGTTTGGACAATACATTAGACCCTAATTCACTCTATTTATTAGATATACCGATGTTTGCAATAGGTATTAGTAATGATTTAAGTGACACTATCAGTACTACCGTTTGTAATGCTAATAAAATATTTGATTATATTTTCATTTGTTTTTTATTGGGTAATGATTTTATGCCGCATTTTCCAGCATTAAATATTAGAACAAAGGGTATTGAACACTTGCTGTTGGCGTATAAACATATTTTTTGTGGTAATAATGGTAATTTAACCAGTTGTAATGGTAATTTAACCACTGGTAATGGTAATTTAACTACCGATAATGGTAATAAAATTATCTGGAAAAATTTTAGGAAATATATTAGTTATTTAGCAGAGAAAGAACACGAATATTTAATACAAGAATATGTTTCAAGGGATAAAATGGCGAATAAAAAATCTTTCTTTAAAAATGATAAAGATAAGGATGAAAAAGAAGATGAATTATTGTTGCTACCGTTGAAAGATCGGTCGGTTGAACACTACATTAATCCATACGAAGAGGGCTGGCGTGAACGCTATTATTCTGCTTTATTTGATATTAAAATAAATGATGAACGCTGTAAAGAAATTTGTATTAATTATTTAGAAGGATTGGAATGGACGATGAACTATTATACCAGCGGCTGTATTGATTGGCGATGGTCTTATAAATACCATTATCCGCCTCTCCTGTCTGATTTAATTAAATATATTCCTTATTTTGATACAACATTGGTGAGTATTAAAGCAAAAAATCCGGTGACACCAATGGAACAATTGTGTTATGTATTACCGAAAAGTAGTCATTATTTACTACCTCAAAAAGTACATGCTCAAATCAAACCGGAATGGTATTCAACAAATTGTCGTTTTCATTGGGCATTTTGTAAATATTTCTGGGAATCGCATATGGATATGCCGCACAACCGCTTTTGAAAAAACAACCTTTTAAGAAAAGGTTGCGCCAAAAATTGCGCAAATTTGTAAAGTATAAAATAACTTTAAAATTTGTATCGGTTTTGCCGCGCTTTTTTCAAAAGCGTTTTTGGTCCAACCTTTTAAACTTGTTTCACGGCGAAAGGTTGAGTGGGTTTAATTTTACATAATTTTATATTATATATTTTATATAATATAAAAATGTCTAATAAAAAAATAATTACTGAATTGTCTGTACAAGATCTAATTGACGCACAGAAATCCATTAGTGGGCATATATTGGTTATTAAATTTTCAGCCCAATGGTGTAATCCATGTAAATTAATTAAACCAACATGGGATTATTGGCTTCAAAACAATAAGCAGACGAATATTATATATGTAGAATTAGACATTGACGAAACAATGGATTTATTTATAGCATTGAAAAGCAAAAAAATGGTAAAAGGTGTACCAACAGTATTATTATTTGACGGAAATATTAAACGAGACCATTGGTTTATTCCTGAGGATAGTTTTGTTGGTGGTGATGTAGACGGATTTAAACTTTTTTTAAACCGTTGTGTTATAAGGGCACAAAGTATTTAACTTATATATAACTTATATTAAGTTATATAAATATAAATATATAAAACATATTTATATTTATATTTATAATAATTAAATGGACTTGGAAAATCTAGATTTAAATATTGATAATTATAATTTAACTGATTTATTACAATTATTCAATCTAGATTTTAATTTCAACGAGGATGAATTAAAACATGCAAAAAAGTCAGTCCTCATGCTACATCCGGATAAATCTGGATTAGAAAAAGATTTTTTCCTATTTTTCACCGCCGCTTATAAAATCGTCTATTCAGTCTATAATTTTAGAAGGACTAAAACCAAATCTACCGAATATTTTGTAGAGAAAGATGAGCAAAAAGAATTGCTATTGGACACTTTTAAAAAACAATCCAATTTTAATAAATTATTTAATGACATGTTTGAACAAGCGAAAATTAAAGATGAGGCTGAAGGCGGTGGTTATGCGGATTGGTTGAAATCTGATGAAGATATAGATACTCGCAGCACGACAATGCAATCCATGAACGAAACATTTGAACGAAAAAAGAAGGAAATTAGTGCGTTGATACCAGTTAAAGATTTAGAAGACTCGTATTATAATGCGGGTGCTTGTGCGGATCTTATGGGAGATAAACCCGACTATTATTCGTCAGATGTTTTTGCTCGTCTACCGTATGAAGATTTGAAAAAGGCACATGTAGAATCGGTTATACCCGTGACCCATGAAGATTATTTACGACGACCGAAATTTAAGAGCGTAGATGAAATGCGTCGCAATACTGAGTATAACGATACTAAACCAATGGCTCTGGAACAAGCGAGAGAATATTTAAAAAATCGTGATAAGGCGCAAAATAAAAACGATATGAATCGGGCGTATAAATTGGCGAAACAAGATGAGGTGTATGAACAGGTGAATAAAAATGTGATGAGTCAATTTAGGGGGCTCTGCCCCCCGACCCCCGTAGAAAAAGCTTAGAAGAAACACAAACTAAAAGTTTAACACGGGTTTTGCCACGCTTTTTAAACTTGTTTCACGGCGAAAGCGAAAGAGGTATAAAGATAAAACGATATAATTACACAAATGTCCGGTGCATTAATGCAAGTAGTAGGCAACGCTGGTATCCCTCACCGATTACATAATAATAGTGCGATGAATATAATATCCCACGACTGTACTTTTAGACCTATCCGATTTTCTACAAATAATTCATTTGCTATAACACGTTCGTGCGATGTCATTAAATCTATTTTTTTCAAATTCAAAATGGCGGCATTACCGGTGGGGTGGGTTTATAAAAATAAATGGACGAGTCGTGCGTTTGAAAGCATTGAATTAAAGATTGGCGGGCAAAGCGTTTTAAAGTATGATAAAGAGCGAATGCGCTTAATGAACTTAATATTTCCTGACGATATGAGGGCGAATAGTCGGCACTTGACATTTGATTATTCTTTAAGTGAAAGAATGGATATATCTTTAGAACCCCACGAAACAATGTTTGAATTTGATATTAAAGATGTGTTTGGTGAAAATGGCATACCCATGATAGCACTACGCTATAGCGATGTAAATGTTAATTTTACTTTAGAAAATTTTGCGGATTGTGTAGAATCTTATGGAGGCGATGATGTTCCTGCTCTTCCTGCTACTGATAATTATATTATTGAATGCGTACCGCAAAGTGTGGGAATATTTATGGATTCAGAACCACGTAGAGCGCTGGCACAAATGGATCACGCAATAAATATTATACACTATCAAGTTGGCACAATAATAGTGAATAATGATGAAACGTGTTTTAGGATGGGGGAAGATGGTATATGTTCTAGCGAGTATCTCCATATTACCAATGAAGATGGGAGCGAAATAGATGGACAAGTGCTCGATTTTATTGAAATATACTTAAATAGGCAATCTAGATTTAACCTTTCGGGATTTCAATCACGCCATTTTATGGCAGATTATTTACCTCATCCGGTAAGGGATAATTCCACTTCGCAAAACTTATATTATATCTCGCATTCTCCCCCGCCGCAATTCTCTACCATTCCTCTTGGACCTTTACCAACAGCGTCTGTCTTCGGACTAAATCTGGATAGAATTGATAATCACTATATGATATTGACCTATAATCCTTTACCGCCGCGTATAAAAATTACAATAATGCGTCGCGTTCATAATGTGTTTAGAATAGGCAACGGCACATCAGGCTATGGTGATGAATACAGGGATTGGTTAGATATAAGAACCGCCAATAGAAGAGAAGTGCGCAATGAAGTGCCTGTGCCTGTGCCTGCGCCCAGCGTAGCAGTCATTAGTGCTAATGCCATCTCTATATATGCTAATACTTTTGTATCTTGCGATACCATCATACCTATTCCGTTGGATGATAATATGTGCGTTATTACTTTAGAACCTATTTTAGAAAACACAGATGTCGTTCAGTGTCAGCAATGTAAGAAACTATGTCTGTTGGAAGCTATGAATGAGTGGTTCAAGATAGAAAAATTCTGTCCACATTGTCGGGCGCACAGTGATAGAGTAGAGTTTATTGTAGGTAAAGGTAAAGGGGTTTCACCCCTTTCAAACCCCAACGTGTCTTTGGAGCTTATTTAAAAAAGGGGCTGAGCCCCTTTCAAACCCCGATGCGCCTTTGGCGCTTATTTAAAAAGGGGCTGAGCCCCTTTCAAACCCCAACGTGTCTTTGGAGCTTATTTAAAAAAGGGGCTGAGCCCCTTTCAAACCCCGATGCGCCTTTGGCGCT
>Ga0114970_10003906_pt1 | contig 10865 bp, 8 predicted proteins | sample M_140205_XF_Meta_FD_87030 | JGI IMG/M metagenome (GOLD analysis project Ga0114970, IMG submission 87030) | Freshwater microbial communities from Lake Montjoie, Canada to study carbon cycling - M_140205_XF_MetaG | ecosystem: Environmental > Aquatic > Freshwater > Lake | place: Lake Montjoie... | reverse complement strand
TAACCCGGAACAATCACCGCTCTATCAATCGATCTGCGGCCGTGTCGACTTTTTGCGCGGCGACGTGACCCGCCGTGACGATCTGATCGCGGCGCTGCAAGACATCGATACCGTCGTCCACCTCGCCGCCGAAACAGGTACGGGGCAGTCCATGTACGCCATCGCTCACTATTCGGACGTCAACATCGGCGGCACCACTCTCCTGCTGGATCTGATCGCAAACCAGCCCTTCCCGGTCAAAAAAATTGTTGTCGCCTCCTCACGCGCGGTCTACGGCGAAGGCAAGTATGAGTGCGCACTTCATGGCATGGTCTATCCGGGCTCACGCCGTGCAGGCGACATGGAACGCGGCGATTTTGAAGTGCACTGCCCGCAATGCGACAGCGTTGTCGCCATGCGGCCGACCGATGAAGAAGCCCCCGTGCAGCCAGCCTCCGTCTACGGCATCACCAAACTCACGCAGGAGCAGATGGTGCTGACGGTGGGCCGGGCGCTGGGCATTTCAGCGCTGGCATTTCGCTACCAAAACGTCTACGGGCCGGGGCAGTCGATGTCCAATCCCTACACTGGGATACTGTCGATTTTCTCCACCCGTATACGCAACGGTAAAAACATCAACATCTTCGAGGACGGCCTTGAGAGCCGCGATTTTGTTTTTATCGACGATGTGATTGCCGCGACTGTCGCCGGCATTGAACTACCCACCCCCACAGTCGATGTCGTCAATGTGGGTTCGGGCGTCGCCACCACAGTAACCAGCATCGCGCAATCGCTGCAAAACCTGCTCGGGATAACGGTGCCGACCGCCGTCTCGGGCCAGTTCAGGGTTGGCGACATACGCCACAACGTCGCCGATCTTACGCGCGTCAGAGCACTACTCGGCTTCAGCCCCTCGATCGACGTCGACACCGGCTTACGGCGGTTCGTCGATTGGGTACTCGGCGAAAAAATCGCCCGTGACCGTTACGAAGAAAGTCTCGACGAGTTGCGTGCAAAAGGATTGTTCAAATGAGCGCCGCAGCGGTCCCCGGTCTGGTCAGCGTGGTGGTCGCCAGCTATAACCATGCGCGCTATCTTGCCCGGCGGATGGAGAGCCTGATTAACCAGAGCTATCCATCGATTGAAATCCTGGTGATCGATGATTGCTCGCCTGACCACAGCGTCGAGGTCCTGCGCAGATATGCCGATCATCCCCTTGTAAAACTCGTGCTGCGCGAAAAAAACGGCGGCTGGGTGACCGTCAGTAATCAGGGCATCGATTTGGCCACTGGGGAATTCATCCTCTTCGCCAATTGTGACGACGAGTGCGAACCGCGCATGATCGAGCGTTTGGTCGGCGCCATGAACAGCCAGCCCGCTGCGGGCATCGCTTTCTGCCGCAGTCAGATGATCGACGAGAGGGATCAACCCCTGGGCGACGATTTTGAAATACGCGAACCGGCGTTCCGCGCGCGCTGCCTCACCGATACCGTAATTAATAGCGGCGAGATGCGCCGCTTCCTGCTGCATTCCTGTGTGATTCCCAACCTGAGTGCGATGCTGATCCGCAAAAGCTGTCTCGATCAAGTAGGCAAGCTTTCACCGGACTACCGCGCATGCTCCGACTGGGATTTGTTCTTTCGCGTCGCCGACCACTACGATTTCGCATACGTTGCCGAACCGCTGAACCGCTTCCGCCAGCACGGCGCGACAATTCGCAGTGCCACCAAGGGCCGCATCACCTACGACGAATTCTTCCGCCTGCTACTGGGTGAAATCAGGCGCGGCGGACTCAGCGCTGGCGAACGTTTCCACCACCGACTGCACGTCATGTATCTGTGGGCGGTTGAACTGATCGGGCCCTCGCTTGCCGGCTGGCGCAACCTTCCGCATCACATCGCCGTGGTCTGGCGCCTTGATGCACCTGCGCTTTCCCTGTTGCCGCTGGCGTTGATACAACGTCTGCTCGAATTGCCGGCGAAAGTGCTGCGCCGTCTGCTACACAAACGTGCTCACAAGGCGGCGTAATCCGCCGTCTCATCCGGCATTTGTCCCGGCCACAGGAGTTTGGTTTTTTTGAGCGTTTTTTCTCAACCCGAGTGGAATAATTTTATCCGCGTGAGCCGCGGCCGCCTGTGGTTGTGGCCCCACTACGGCGTGCAAATTTCAGCACTGGTGATGCGCAGGCTGGCCAATGCGCTACGCATCAGGCTCGCCGGGTCGAATCACCGTGGTCTGAAACGCCGACCTGCCTGGCTACCGCCCATCAAAACCCGCGCGTCGAGCGATGCTTGCGCGAAACTGGTGTTCCCGGCGTTTACGTCCGCTGCATCGCCACAACAGATCGAGCAACCTCGTTTTGCAACAGCTGACCCCGAAGCTTATTTTTTTTCGCAGCGCTGGAGCAATTGCTATGCGGCCGCACTCGGTGACGAAAACGCCGCGGCAGCGGCACTCGATGCCGTGCTGGGGTGGATACGCTCTGCGCCACCGAAAAACGACGCCGCGTGGGAAACCTATTCAACGTGCGAACGCGTGGTCAACCTCGCCGTCATGCTCTCGGTTCATGCCGGATGCAGACGCCGCGTCGAACAGGAATGTGCAGGCGAGATCAGCCGATTTTTTGATGCATCGGCACACTGGATCGACAGCCGGCTCGAATACTACGGCATGACCCGCACCAACAACCACTGTCTGAACAACGCCCGCGCGCTGGTGGTGGCAGGCAGCGTCCTGGGCGATGCTACAAGGGCCGCCCAGGGGTTATTGCTGTTCACCAGAATGGCGCGTCAACTGTTCCAGCCAGGGGGCTTTTTACGGGAACGCTCGTCACACTATCAGGTCGTGGTAACCAACTGGTTGTTTGACACACTGCATTTCGCCCGTACAGTGGCGCCGATCAACGATACTGCGCAAGCCACACTGACCGAACTCGAAACACTGGCCGGGCGGGTGGCAACAGCCACCGCGCAATCGATGCATGCATTCGATGGCATCGACACGCAAATCGGTGACATTTCTCCCGACAATCATCCGACCGCCGCCAGCGCGCGGTTACGCCGCCTTTACCCGTCGATATTCCCCACGACTGCCAAAGCCGACGACTGGCAGCTCGATGACTGGATTTGTATCAGCGGCCGCGGCCAGCGTCTGCTCGCTTGCGGCATGCCATCGCAGCATCCCTTTGAATACACGACCCACGGTCACCCGGATCTGGGCGGCTTTGTCTGGACGTATCAAGGCAACGCCGTATTGATCGATGCAGGGCGCATGACTTACCACCACGATGCAACCTCAAGCGCACAAAGCGCCGCAAGCGGGCACAACGTTCTACTGGTGCAAACGCTGCCGGCGCTGGCCGGGTCGCTGCTTGCCGGCGGCCGTTGGTGCCCGACGCCCTATGCGCGGGCAACGGTGCGCCTTACGCACAAACCATGCGAGGGCTTCGCCATCGAACATGACGGCTTTCGCAGAATCGCTGGCGTCGGTCCACATCGAAGGTCGGTCAGCGTGGAAGACGATGGCATATCCGTCGTCGACCAGCTCGATGGCAGCGGTCGCGTTGATATCGAACTGCTTTGGCACTTCGCCCCCGGCCTCGCGCCCATGAACGAAACGGATACACGCCTGCTGCGCGGGAATGGCCTCCAAGTTGTAGTAATGCACAACGACACCGACGAAGCGAGTTCAACGCACTGGGAAAACTATCCCTATTCCGCATGCTATGGCGGGTTACAGCAGGGAAGCTGCCTGCATGTCAGGCGCAGCGTCACCCTGCCCTGGTCGGGCACAACAACACTGCGGGTCACGCCATGTGCGGCATAGCGGGTATTCTCAATTTCAACGAGCGTCCAGTCGGCCCCGACGCCCTTGCGGCGATGACGAATGCGATCGCGCACCGTGGGCGCGACAGCGCCGGCATGGTGACGGGTGGCGCGCCGGGTGTGCTGCCCGCTTATGCCGGCCTCGCATTGGGTCACCGCCGGCTTTCGATCATCGACCTCTCGGCGCAATCGGCACAGCCGATGTTCAGCAGCGACAGGCGACATTGCCTCGTTTACAACGGCGAACTCTACAACTATCGCCAGCTACGAGCGGAACTCGAAGCGAGCGGCCGGCGGTTCATCACCGGCTCGGATACCGAAGTCGTGTTACAGGCTTACATCGCCTGGGGTGCCGCCTGCCTACAGCGTTTCAACGGGATGTTTGCCTTCGCCATCTGGAGCGAAGACAGCCAGAGCCTGCTCTGTGCGCGCGATGCGATCGGCATCAAGCCCTTTTATTACACACTGGACACCCGGGGTTTTCGTTTCGCCTCGGAATCCCAGGCACTGCTGAACGGCCGTGCTGCGTTATCGCCGCAAGCGGTCGCTGCCTATTTTTTCTCGATGTACGTGCCGCGCCATCTCAGCATTTATGCCGGTGTTGAAAAACTCCTGCCCGGTCATACGCTGCGGGTATATGCAAACGGCAAGATTGAACGTCATGCCTGGTGGCAGTTACCCAAGACCGGCGGCACGAATTGCCGACCCGAAGAGGCCGCAGTGCAACTGCAAGGCCTGCTCGGCCGCGCGGTGGAAAACCAGTTGCAAAGTGACGTCCCGGTTGGCGCACTGCTCTCGGGCGGTTTCGACAGCGGCATGATCGTCGCATCAGCCGCCGCTCGCGGTTCATTACATACCTACAGCGCCGGCTTTGACGACGGTCAGCAATTCAACGAGCTGCCGATCGCACGTGCACTGGCGGCCCGCTACGGCACCATCCATCACGAGCGCACAATCGGCGGCAACGAAGTCATGGGCCTGCTCGATGCCGCCATCGCACATCTGAGCGAACCGGTCGCGGACAGCGCGATGGTACCGACCTATTGCCTCTCCGGCATGGCGGCTGCAGACGGCGTTAAGGTGCTGTTAAGCGGTACCGGCGGTGATGAGGTGTTCGGCGGTTACTCGCGTTATGTTGCCAGCAGCTGGCGGCGGCGGCTGCTCTACGGGCTGCCAGCGGCATTGCGTCAGCTGATCGGACATACGCTACCTTATGCGCCAACATTTGCGGCACGTCTTCTGCACCCGTCGCTGGACATGGTCGTTTATACGGGTGGCTCGCCCGCGCTGACCGCACAGGTGCTGCCCGCGGGCGTCGAGATGCGGCGGTTTCTCACTGCAATGGCCGCCGACGTCTACCCGCAGGCACGCCCCGCCACCGCAGAACTCTACGCCCACATGGAATTCGACCTGCAGGTCTATCTGCCGGATCTGCTGCTGATGCTGCTCGACCAGCTGACCATGGCCCACACCGTCGAAGGACGAGTGCCGCTGCTCGACGTTGACTTGATCACGGCCAGCTACGCGCTGACCCCGCATCTGCACGCCGACCCGCACAGCACTGAAACCCGCAAACTGATGCGTCTGATGGCCAGAGGCAAACTCGACGAACGCACCTTTAGCGCACGCAAACAGGGTTTTTCGGGGCCGGTGCGCTCATGGATTACCCATAATCGCGAGGCGTTTCGGGAACGTGTCATGTCCATACGTGAGGTGCCTGGCATGGAGCGCCTGCATCCGGATGCCTGGTGGCAAAGCGGTGCCGATCGGGACCCCTACTGGGCGTCCGAAGTGTTCATGCTCTACTGCTTTGCAACCTGGTATCACACACACGCAAGCCCCCATGCCTGATCTGATTTCAGTCGTCATCCCGACACACAACCGCAGCGAACGCCTGCGGCAGGCGATTGAGTCGGTGCGCACACAGGGCTGGAAGGATCTGGAAATCATCGTCGTCGATGATGCCTCCACCGACGGCACTCCGGCGCTGATGGAAGATCTATCAAAGCTCGAACCGAGAATCCGTTACATCCGCAATACCGTCGCACTGGGCGGCGGTGGCGCTCGTAACGCGGGCATCGCCGCAGCGCGTGGAGAATATGTCGCTTTTCTTGACGACGACGACCTGTGGCTGCCGGAGAAACTCGAACGCCAGTACGAAATGCTAAAAGCGCACAGCGCGACAGCGGCAGTCTCATGCAATTTCATCCTCAGCGCCCGCGGACGCCCTGACGTGATACGCACGCTATCCGCACCGGCAGACCTGCAGGCACTGCTACGCAAAAATCTGTTGGGCGGCGCATCGGTATGTCTGACAACACGGGCCAAGCTGCGTGAAATAGGCGGCTTCGATCCGGCCCTGCGCAGCTGTCAGGATTGGGATTTGTGGTTGAAGCTGTTTGCGCGCGGGTCGACGCCGATATGTGGCCAACCCCTGGTGCGTTATATCACGCACGACGACGGCCGCATCACCGGCAATCACGACTCCGAATACCGAGGCCGGCGCAAGATCCACCTGCGTTACAAACCGCTTATGGACGCTTACACCCGGCGTTACTCGCTGTGCGAACTGTTTTTTTTCCGCCGCGTTCTGTTTTGTCGCGGGGGCGCGCGACTACGCGGCCTGTTATCGCTGATTGTGGCGGCGCAAGGGGTGAATAAGATCCGCTTCCCGAACAGACTGGCAAGAATACTCATGCAAACTAAACCGCGGCAGACCGTGACATGAACAAGCCACCCGTGATTCTTTTGCCCGGCAGGAACGGCCCGCTGGGTTACGCGCTGCGGAGCCGGCTAGCCGCGAAGCGCGACACGTTAACCACAGTAGCCGAACATCACAGCCGACAATGGACAACATGAACGTCATCCAAACTTCTCTACCAGGTGTACTGATACTCGAACCCCGCATCTTCAGCGATCCGCGTGGCTTCTTTTTCGAGAGCTTCAACGAGCGGCGTTTTGCCGAGCTGACCGGCCTTGCCGTTGACTTCGTGCAGGATAATCATTCGCTCTCCGAACAAAATGTGCTGCGGGGACTGCACTATCAGGTGCAGCAGACACAAGGAAAATTGCTGCGCGTAGTAGCGGGCGAGGTTTTCGATGTGGCAGTTGATTTGCGCCGCAGCTCGCCGCATTTTGGTCGCTGGACCGGCGTCACGCTATCGGCTCAAAACAAACGCCAGCTTTGGATCCCACCCGGCTTTGCCAACGGCTTTCTGGTGACGTCAGAGCACGCCGAATATCTCTACAAGACCACCGACTATTGGGCGCCACAGCATGAGCGCTGCATCAAATGGGATGACCCGGAAATCGGCATCAAATGGCCGCTCCACGCTACGCCGATTTTTTCAGCCAAGGATGCGGCCGGACTTGCGCTGAAAAATGCCGAAACCTTTGACTGAACGCATGCGCTGCGGGCTCAATTTCCACACGGCCAGACCAGTGACATCGTCGCCTGATAAAGCAGCATGGTGATGAGCGCAGTTCTCCCGTGCGTGCCGCGCATCTCAGTGATCATCCCCTGCTATCGCGACGCCGCAACACTGGGGCGGGCGCTCACATCGCTGCAAAAACAGACACGGCATGCCAACGAAGTCATCGTGGTCGACGATTGCTCGCCGGAGAGCGATCTTATTCGCGAAGTCATCGCTGTTTTCCCACAAACCGTTTACCTGCGCAACGCCACTAACCTTGGCCTTGCCGGCACCCGCAACCGCGGCCTGCAAGAAGCGACCGGGGACATCGTCGCGTTTCTAGATGCCGACGATGAGGCACACCCGCAGCGCATCGAATGGCAGTTAAAGCTGGTTGACGACAACACCGCTGTGGCGTGTGACGTCGAACGCATTCCAGTGGGGGGCACGGCAGTGCCGCAACAATATCCATGGCCGCCGCAGGTAACAAGCTATCGCAGCACTGCAACGATGATTTATGCCAACCGCCTGACCGGAGCCTCCTTGATGGCGCCGGCGGAGTTGCTACGACGGGCGGCCGGCTACGATGCGAGCCTGCGCTCCTGCGAGGATTTCGATTTATGGCTACGACTGCTGAGCGGCGGCTGTTGTGTCAAACGCATCCACTGCCCACTCTATTTTTATCATCAAAATCCGGCCGGTCTTTCGCGCCGCTATCACGACATTGCGCGCTGGGAACTGGCCGTAGTTGAAAAATTCACCGCCAGCCGGGGCGCTGTAGATGATTTACGAACCGGGACTATCTGGACTGTCTGGTTGCTGCGCCATTTCGCGCGCGCCGCTGTATTGGCCGACCCCGCCCTGCATGCGCAGGTGAGGAGCGAGCTGATACGGCTCGAAAAATGGCCTGTGCTGTGCTGGCTGGTAAAGCTCATCGCCGCCAGCGGCGTGCTCAAACTCTGGCAACGCACTTTCGAGGCGAGAACTTGAAGGCAAGCACGCCATGCGCCGTGCGCTGCCTGCTGGCTGTCATCGGCGCCGGGGTCTGTGTCATCCTTGTGTGTATCGCGCTGCTCGCCTCTGCCGGCGACTGGCTGCGCGCGGGACCGGCCCCCGAAACTGCGGACGCCATTGTCGTACTGGCAGGAATGCCCGAACGTGCGCTCTATGCGGCAGAACTTTTTAAGGCAGGATATGCGAAAAAAATTTTCGTCAGCCGGCCGCTACGTGAACACAGCCTTGAAATTCTCGACAAATTGGGCATTGCGATGCCCAAGGCAGAAGACGTAAACGCGCAGATACTCACTCGTTCCGGCGTACCTTCTACCGATATTCTATTTTTCGGCAAAGGATCAGCCAGCACCTGGGACGAGGCGCGCGCCATGGCCGATCTCATCCAGGGCAAACCGCTTAAATTGCTGGTAGTCACCTCGCCCTATCATGTGCGACGCGCCAGCATGATCTTCCGGCAGACCTATGGCCCCGCTCATATTGTCGTCGGCACGCCCTATGAACCGTTTCCCCGCGAATGGTGGCGCTCACAGGATGCGGCACGTAATGTCTTGCTGGAACTCGCAAAGATCACTTTTTATCTGGTCGGCGGCCGCTTCACAGAGTCGGCACAAAAATAACATCGATGTTCACACCACCCCGCCTTTCATACCCATTAATTAACATCTGCGTTTAGTCGCACCGCACACCCGCTTATGAATTCAATCGACGCTTCCGGTCGCAAACCACTGTTTTTGCAGGACCTGCGCTGCATTGTTACTCCGCGGCCGTTAAGCTCGTTAGAACAATGAACCACGAGCGCTCGCACAGGTGGGGTAAGGTTCCAATCGGGATGCAAGCCAGCAGGTTAGCCATATTCGGCGCACGATATAGAACCTTCGAGGTCGACCGAGAATTAATCATTGCGATTAAAGCAGCGCCGTACGCTCCCGGTAGAATAATCGTCTCGCTGATCGCGCTAAGCGTGTTTCTTTATAGCGAGTGGAACATTCTCGCCCGTTGGCGCGCCGAGGCATGAAGGGCGCAAAACCCCGCGTCTGTTTTGTCGTCGCGACCGAGATCACGGTGACGGCGTTTCTGCTTGACCAGATTCGCACCGCCGCAAAAACCCATGACGTTTGTGTTGCGCTAAACACCCGTAATAACGCGTTTCTTGCACCATACGAGATTAATGTCGAAGTGGTGCCGGTGGCGATCGAACGCAAAATCAAACCGCTGGCCGACCTCGCCGCGCTGTTCGCGCTATACCGGTTGTTCTGCGCGCGCCGCTTTGATTTGATTCACTCGGTCTCACCGAAAGCGGGCCTGCTCGCCATGCTGGCGGGTTTTCTCGCCGGCGTGCCGCGACGGCTACATGTTTTCACCGGTCAGGTCTGGGTGACGCGCCGCGGCCTGTCACGGTTTTTTCTGAAAAGCCTCGACCGCCTGCTCGCCGCGCTGGCCACACACCTGCTGGCCGACAGTCCCAGCCAGCGCGATTTCCTCGTGGCCGATGGCGTAGTGACGGCGACTAAATGTACGGTGCTGGGCAAGGGCTCCATCAGCGGGGTCAACACCGCGCGTTTTCAGCCTGATGCAGCGGCACGTGACATGGTTCGACTTGAGCTGGCGGTACCCGCGGACGGCGTGCTGTTCCTCTACCTCGGACGCCTTAACCGCGACAAAGGCATCGCCGATCTCGCCGCCGCCTTCGCAAATCTTTGCCGCAGCCGTGACGACATCTGGCTGGCACTGGTCGGGCCAGATGAAGAAAACATGGCCACTTTGGCGCGGCAACTCTGTGGCGCGCATGCCGATCACCTGCGATTGGTCGACTATACAAACACGCCGCAGCGCTACATGGCGGCCGCCGACGTCTTCTGCCTGCCGAGTTATCGCGAAGGCTTCGGCACCGTAGTGATCGAGGCGGCCGCCTGCGGTGTGGCGGCCATCGCCTCGCGGATTTACGGTCTAACCGACGCCGTGATCGACGCCGAAACAGGACTGCTGCACGCAGCGGGCGATGTGGCCACCATCGAAACGATGATGGCGCGGCTGGCCGGCGACCGGGCTTTGCGGCAACGGTTGGGCGCAGCCGCGCGCAACCGCGCCTGCGCCGACTTTGCGATGCCAGTCCTGACGTCGGCCCTGCTCGTCTTTTATGCGAAAATGTTGAATTAATGTAGGCCCGCAGAGGGCACAATCCGGCATGCTAAAGCGAGGCTTCGATTTTTGTGTTGCATTCATCGTGCTAATGATGGCGGTGCCCGTCATGGCGTTGATCGCAATACTGCTGGCGGCGAGCATCGGCAGGCCGGTGCTGTTCCGGCAGCAGCGTCCGGGCCTGCGTGCGCAACCTTTCATGCTCTACAAATTCCGGACGATGTCTGAGCGCCGTGACGCGCAGGGCGAACTGCTGGGCGATGAGCTACGTCTGACGACAGTGGGCAGCATCCTGCGCCGTCTCAGCCTCGACGAACTGCCACAGTTGTTCAACGTATTAAAGGGCGACATGAGTCTGGTTGGTCCGCGCCCCCTGCTGATGGAATACCTGCTGCTCTACTCGGCGGAACAGGCGCGGCGCCACAACGTGCGTCCCGGCATCACCGGCTGGGCACAGGTCAACGGCCGCAATGCCGTGGCGTGGGAGGCGCGCTTT
>Ga0114970_10003905_pt1 | contig 10865 bp, 11 predicted proteins | sample M_140205_XF_Meta_FD_87030 | JGI IMG/M metagenome (GOLD analysis project Ga0114970, IMG submission 87030) | Freshwater microbial communities from Lake Montjoie, Canada to study carbon cycling - M_140205_XF_MetaG | ecosystem: Environmental > Aquatic > Freshwater > Lake | place: Lake Montjoie... | reverse complement strand
GCCATTCAAAGGCTCGGCTCCATAACTCCGCCGGCCAAATACCAGAAGCAACTTCGAGGCCGACTTCGCCCGAACTTCAAAAAGGTGGACGTTGTCTCGCGGTGTGCCAGAAGTGAACAACTTCGACCAGGTCCCGGGTTTCGTCAAGCCGGTAGTAAATTCGCACTGGCGTGTGGAGAATCGAGCGAACATCCTTGCGCCTCGAACTCGTCACGCCCAGATGCGGAAAAGTAGCGAGGATCTCCACGTGACTCAGCAGCGAGTCGCAGAAGCCCGCAGCAGCGTCAGGCTTGTCCAGGCTAATGAACTCGAAGATCTCGAAAAAATCTTCCCATGCGCGGGGCGCGACAATAACTTTGTACACCCGCTACCCGGCGCAACGCCGCTCAAACTCAGCTCTGAGATCCGCAAGGGAAATACCCTCACCCGCATCCAGCTGAGCCAGGCCCTCATCCATAGCCGCAAGTGCTGCCGCATCCGCGTCGTCGATGATCTCGGGTACAGGATGATCAAACTGCAACTCAGTCATACTTCCACGATGTTAGCAGCAGCCCGTGCCGAGCCCCATAGTCTGCCAACCGGGAGTGAGGTCTCGGTTTCAGCGGTATCACTATCCATCACCCTGCGTCTGCCGTACGATCGCAACACGGACGCCCGCCCCGCCAACAACCCGAGATACCAACCCTCGCCCTGGTTTGTGCTCGCCCTGGTTCGACCAGAACAGCGACAGCAAGACGCACGAAGTGGCGGTGCGTGGGGGAATAGCTTTTCCTTTATTCTTTTCCCTCTTCCCTCGGTCCTTCACCAGAGCTTCCGTGTGGGGCAGGCTGGTAGCCTGCGCGGCGGTTGGCAACCGCCGCCATTTTTATACTGCATACTGAAATCAGTGGAACGAAGCCGAAACGCTGCGGGGCGGTTCCTGGAACAATGAAGCACAGAGGACCCGTGCTTCCAACCGTAACAGGAATCAACCAGACAACCGGAACAACAACAACGGCTTCCGGTGCGTGGGGTAAGTGGATAAAGTTAGCCAGAGCCGGATGGCCCTCAAAAACCCATCCGGGAGTGCCCGTCCACTTCCGGGCTTCGGTCCCGGCGAGGTGCCTCAAAAACACAGCGCCAAACACAAAAAGCCGCTCCGTCCCGTGGTAATGCCCTGCAGGGCGTGAAGCCTGACGGAGCGGAACTTATAGTCCCGCACCGTTCACCAGCCCTGCCTCAGCCCGGCTTTATCCTTGCAGCAGTGCCACGTCGATTTCCAGCGCGGTCATCGCCTTGTTCAGATCTTTCATATCGGCCTGCATCAGGTTCAGCCGCGCGTCGATTGACACGAAGCCTCGATAGTTCAGCAGTAGTACGGTAACCGCAACAAACACCGAACTTCCCGAACTAATCAGCGCTACCAGTACCGTGTTGTCCATTTCAGGTTGCTCCATTATACAAAATCGGCGATTCTGCGCGCCGGTATTCATTCCCGCTACTCCCACCCCGCTCACTCGGGACACCGTGGTCCAAATGGGTACCGCTGATAAATTCCCTCTCGCAACCGCCACGTATCGCCATGCGCCGCATGAGCGTCCCACGCCCGCAGGCGCTCCACCACCTTCTCCAGTTCCAGGTCCCCCGCCCGATAGTCCTCCCACATCGCTTTCATACGGCGATGGAAACGGACCACGTTCGTCCGCACCAAACGCCGGTGCTCCGGAAATATCCGCCAGCCCAGGAACGTAAATCCGTCTGCTGTACGATACGTCCGGCTTTTGCCGTCATGCAGCCGCAGCCGCAAACCGTCCAGGTGAGTCTCAATCCGAACCCTGGCGTCCTTCAGGAACCCCTTGTCCTCGTGGAACAGCAGAAAGTCGTCCACATACCGCACATATCGCCGCGGCCGGATCTCCCGCAAGACAAAGTGATCAAACGAGTTCAGGTAAAGATTGGCGAAGAACTGCGATGTCTGGTTCCCCAGCGGCAGCCCCCTGCGCCGTTCCATTGAGGTAAAAAGGTCGTCGCCAGGAAACACGCCGCTCACCGCCTCCTGCTCGTTCGAGCCCTCAATAATGGTTACCAAAAGTTGCAGCGTCCGCGCGCATTTCACGGCCCCCGCAAGCTGCCCCTTCAGAATCCCGTGATCGATAGACGGGAAGTACTTACGGATGTCGCACTGCAGGACATGTGAAAACGCATGGGCCGCCCCGGCAGCGGTATCCAAAGCCCGGTGCGTGCCAAAACCCGTCCGGCACGCGCACGATTCCTGCGTGAAGCGAGGTTCAAACACCGGTTCCAAAACCTGAGTCAAAGCATGATGCACCACTCTGTCCCGAAACGGAGCCGCCGAAATCCGCCGCGCCTTTGGCTCACGAACCACAAACGTCATGTACCCGCCCGTCCGGTACTCCCCTGCCTCCAGTTCCCGCCGCAGCACCACCAAACGTGGTTCCCAGTCCAGCAGGAACTGAGCCACATCCGGCCTCCCCCGCTTCCCCAGCGCCGCCCGATGCAAGGCCAGCGCCAGGTTCGGCCACCCCGTCAGCGTCTGCCAAAGCCCGCCCACCCTCTTCATGGCCGCAGCGACTTTCTCCACGCCCCGGCCATTCTGCCAATCTCTTCCAGCTTCGTCGCCACAAACTCCGGAGCGTTGTCTTTCAGCAGCCCCAGGTCCGTCGCCGTCCTCAGCAGGATGCGGAGACCGTTGATATCGCTCAGCGCCCGCTCCAGGGGCACTCGCTTCTCGCGAGCCCATGCTGCCGCCGTCAGCCCTTCCACCACGTCCAGGGCTCTGGCTACAATGCGATCCCCCACAGAGAACCGGAACGAACGGGGAAACCTCTCCACCTTGCGGAGAAGCCACAGGCTGAACCTGTCTTCGAGCGCATCATTAGTCGCGTCGTTTCGTCGTTTGGCGCCTTTGGGGGGGCGAACGTTGCCACCGTGGTAACGAAGGTATGAGCGGCGACAGCGCGATTCCCCACGCGAGACCGAAGCCTACGGTCGTGCGAAATCAGCCAAGCTAAATTTGCCAGACAAACTCGCGATCTCCACCCGCCCCGCGAGGATATCGAAAAAGAACTGGGAAATCCGCTCCGGAGTCAAATCTATAACTGCTCCTTTGGCGTCCGTACCCAAATCATATGTCCGGAGGAGTTGAGTCCCGAGCCCGGCGGTCGTCAGCAAGAAATGATTCTGCAGTCGGTCCAAGTCGAGCATGTCGGCGGCCAGCACCTTGCCGGATACCGAGTAGCTACGCAGAAGCACTTGTGTCTCCCCGTCCGTCAGAACCGTGTGTTGTTCGTCTTCCGGAACGCGAATCGGAATTTTTCCCGAGTGCTGCATCTCCGGCGCACCCCGCATGATAGCCCCAAGGTCAGCTAGCGCAAGACTATAAAACACGGTACCCGGCAAAGTGGCTAATGGCTCTACAGAAAAGCCCCCGGGCATAAGAAGATAAATCGACTGAGCCGCACGCACAGACGGCGCGTTGAATGTTCCCACTACGCAATTTGACAAACTCAAGTTGCGTGAGGCAAACACGCCGCCGATCACTACGCAATCCTCGAGTGAAATGTCGTCCGCAAAAATATTGGCCGCTACATAAGCGTTCCTAAGCCGGACCTGCTTTGCATGAATGTCCGCGAGAAACTGCAACCGGCAGCCTGGGGCGTGGCTGACGATAGCGCCCGACGAACCGACTGAATGGTCGAACGTAACCACCCCTTTCGCGCCGCTGTCGACGTGCAACTCCACTCTCGTGAACACCGCCCCATGAATCCGCGCTGGGCCGCTCTCAATTTGAAAATTCCGCGCGTAGACTGCCCCTTCGATAATGCAATTCTTCCTGATCACCACGTCTCGTTCCAGTTCCGCCGCGAGTTGCGGCAGAATCGCAGACTTCACTCGATTGTCTACGAGTGATAAACGATTGTCAGTAAAACGGATCTCGGTAAGTTCATCCATAAATTAGTTCACTTTTTAAGTGCGGGCTCGAAGGCAGAAGCGGAAAGAACCAGTGGTCGGGATGATTGCCAAAGAGATAAGATCATCTTTCCTACTCGCGCTTGCTTCACGTCAGAACCGGTGATTTCGTCCGACACTTTCTTCGATAACAGAGACTCGATTGTAGACCTTGCACTAGGGTCCATCGGCATCCATTTTCTGTCTGGTGATCGCAAACGTTGTAGCAACGTGTCGCGAATGCCCGGATTCGTTAAAACTGGGCCGGCAACAAGCTTTTCCACTTCGGATTGGGTACCGTCAGCGTGCATGTAGATCGTGGGTAATGACCGCTCTCTGATATCTACGGACGCTTCGCTGAGGATCTCATTAAAACTTGCGGTGAGCAGTCGGTCCCCCGCAAGAAAAGCGCTGGTTTCATGTATAGCCTCCAGAACTCGGGTTCGGATACGAGTCGCCAGGAGAGCAGTGCGGTTGCGGCTATCTTCGGTAGCGGATACGAGCGGCACCATGGACGTTTCGCTGGAAAAGCAACGGTCGCTCTGCAGTGAGGCCGCCACCGATACTTCGAACACGGTTTTGTCAAGCGTTTGAATACGCCGCGTAAGCTCGGCATCTAAGTCGGTGAACAAATCCGTATACTGTTTCGCTTTTCGATGAAAATCTCTCTCCATCTGAGTCTTTTTGGCCAAACACGCTTTCTTGAGGTCGTCGAGTTTAAGAAAAAGAGCCTCACACGTAGTCCGGTACTCAGTAATCTGTTGGGAAATCTCAGAACTGATGAGCTGAAAAAAACCTTCGGTCACGGAACTCGACACCGAGTTGGCCGCGTGCCTTATTGCCGCAACGTTTGCGGTACCCGTGGCGACTACCGCCCCAGTCAAGAGATCAACGCTGTGTCGGCAATGGACAACGCTGCCATCTAGAGGCCCAGTGTCCACATCGATCGTTATGTCGACCGGTATGTCGACGCTGACAGTGACCGACGTCGATCCTCCTTGTTGGGACGCAGGATAGCGCACCGAGACTGTCTTGGAACCTGATACTGTGCGCGAATAGTTTCGCGAGTAGCTCACGGCCGAGACCCCCGCAATGCGCTCCAGGAAGCAGCGTCAAAAAGCAATAACATTTGCTTCTTCACGCGTTCGTCCACTTTTGCGACGTCCACAAGCCGACGGAAACTGGCTGAAACTCCGACCCGTGTCGGGGCATCCAGTTGTTGCCATTGCAATGAAGGTAATGCTGCTAACGCTCCTCTTTGTATCACTTCGTTGGAGGACGGCGACTCCTTATACGTGGCAAACCGAACGGCCCACTGTGGTGCCTGCACGGAGAGTCCGTCCTGTTCTATAAACACGATTGGCAAACTCCGCACAACGGCAGTTCCGCTCGATTGGTCCCGAAGTACACTCTGCAACAGCTTGCTCTGATACTGCGAAGCCTCCAGGAAGTGCTGCATCGACTCGATGCCCCGCCGCGCCTTTTCCTTTGTTTGCGCCATGGCAATCACTTGCGCAGTTGCTACACTCTCGATCTGGTGCATTGGCACCTGCGCTTGAATGGATTGCGCACGGTTCGCTATTTGTTCCATGTCGCGATTCACGAGGACGGAAACCGCTTGATCCAATTCGAAAATACGACTCCGCAACGAGGTGTCGATCGACTGAAACACCTTGGTGTAGCGGCTGGCTATCATCTGATAGTCGCGCTCCATGCGCGTGCGTATACCGACAAGCGACTGAGTCTGCTGCCGCATTTCGAGAACGCGGGAATCAACAATACTGCGCACCCGTGCGATCTTTTGGCTGATCTGCGATTGAATCAGTGAAAAGAAGCCCCGATCGACATGTGAGCAAATTTGGCGTGCCGCGAACTCTTCGGCGGCGACCACTGCAGTCTGCATCGCAACTACGGCCACCGTTACGCCCCCGACGTGAGACGAGACGCCATCAATGCTTTGCGCCATCTCGCGGGTGTCAACTGTAAAGTGAAAATTAGCCATTGTGTCTTTCTAGCGTTGAACTCACCCAGCCTGAGCGTCCAGTTCTGCAAGTGCTGATCGCGCCGCCGCCGGAAGATTCATAGCAAGGCCGTCGAATGCGTTTTGCTCTATTGCAGGCGCAGGAGGAAGTTGACTGGAAGAAGCAAAGTATGGGTTCACGGCTGCAAGGGCTTTACGTCTTGCGTCTAGTGAGTGAACGGAAGTGGCTGCCTCCGCGAAGGACTTAGCGCCGGAGTCCCGCAGTGACGCGTCGTAATAATGAATGTACGAAAACTTAGAAGCCCGGCGTTCGATGTCTTCCTTGAGTCTTTCAATGTAGTCTGAGAAATCTTCCTGGACGGATTGGAACTCTCGCGACTTTGCCTCATAACTCGCCACGAATTCCGCAGCGTTCTCTTCCGCTGTCGTGACGGCGTCCTCTAGCGAACCGCTCTGCTCCATCGCCTTCAGTGTGTTGTCGAGAGCCTGGAGGGCATTATAATTCGCGATAAATTCCGTGAAGGTAGATCGCATGAGATTGATGAGGTCTGCACTCTCAGCTCGATTTCTGCCATAGAAGTCTTCCGTGTCTTGATGCCACTGATTCAAATAATTGATTTTCTGATCTTTGATCGCGTTGTAAATCTTATGCCGCTCAAGCCGAGTTTCAGCCAGCAAACTCTGGATGATCGGCGCGATGACCTCTTCGTGGATTTGGTTCATCCCAAACGGTGATGTCGTCTTGCTGCCGTCCTCCGCAAGCCACACCGCTGAAGGAGGATCGAACAGGACGCGCGAGCTTCTCTTCATTTCAAAAGGCTTGTAGTTCTCCACTGAATCTTTGTAGTCAAATGTTTCGAGGCGTATCCGATCAATCTCTTCCGCCTCCAGACGTGGCGAATAGTGGTTGTAGGAAGCTTTGAGAAGCGTGAACAGGAGCCGATTGGATCGGTCCATCAGCTGATTCGTCGAAGCGATCTTCAAGGCGGTGATCGACTGAACCGCCTGCGCCATGCCAACCATCAGACGGCGGAGGGCCTCCTCAAATTCTGTTGATTGTGACTCGAGAGCCTTCTTCACATCGTTTAGAGATCGAAATGTTTCCAGTTCGGCGTTGAAACGGTCGGCATCGAAGATCGTTAGCACAGGTGCATTCACCTGCTCGTCTCCCGCGTAACTTGAGAGATAGTTTGCCAAATCGCCTTTTGGTGGAATCACTGGGAGCCCAACAGATGTGACTTCCAGGTCCCCCAGGCAAAATGTAATGCTCCGGAGCGTCCGATCCAGGCTCCCGACGTAGTCGTAGTAAGCGATATGTTGAATGGATCGGGAATATTGATCCGTCTCCACTTCTTCCATTTCTGAAGACTCCTCGACCACCGGTGCTTCAGTGATCAAAGATTCCAATTCGGCGACGGATTGGGTGAACAACTCGCCTCGGCGCACGATCGACAGGCGAAAATCCTGAAGAGGAATAGTGCCGGTCAGATCGATTTCGAAAGTCTTGCCTTCAAAAGGAATCACCCGTGCTACGGGAACGTAAGCAACGCCAAGTTTGTGGACCTTGTAATCGCGGCGGACCGCTGCGTGGGACGCCTTGAAGCCCTCGACGGAAGCTTCAATTTCAGCCTGGCGCTTGCCCAGTTTCGTCAGTTTTTGATGAAGAAAGAATCCGCCGGCCACACCACCCGCCGCGGCAACAATTCCAAGCCACCTCCAAGCAGGGAAGAACAACAGCACAAGCGATACTCCACCGGCAATAAATGCAGCCATTCGCTGCATTGGAAGGCTGGCCAGTTCTGAAGACAACTGTTGACTAGTCTCAGTGGCTGTGCGAATTTCCTGTTCGAGTCGCATTTCCTCGGAGACGATCTGATCCGCAGCAGCTTTGAAGTAGTCGAAGAGCAGCCGAGCCTGATCATCGTAAACGCTGGAAGATTCCTTAAAGACGCGCCCTGTCATGGTGATGAATTTATCCTCTCGTTTGTTGCCGCCGGAGTTCAAGAAGATCTTCGCAACGATCCAGTTTCTCCCGCGCGGCAGGGTGCGGCATTCCCGGTTGGGCGAATGCGAAGTCGTCGGTAGCCTGCAAAAGCAGTGATCGCATTTCCGCCTCGAGCGAAGCCGCCGTCGGTTGCCCCGACGGAGACAGGTAGCGAATTCCCTCGAGGATACGGGTGAACTTGGGGTATTCCAGATTTGCTGTGAGGTCAACGCGCGCGAGCCTGATTTGACACTCTGCGGCCGACGCTCGGAGTGCGTCCAGACCGCTCGAAATGTCACCCTCCAGCTCAGCTGTTTGAACGACATGGGCCGACGCGAAGTCGGCCACCCGCGTCATCGCCACTAAAACCACAAAGAGGACAAGTTCGTAGAAGATGAGTATGCGTACCGGCAGCAGGGCTGCCACGCCGGCGAAAAAACCTCCGATTGCAAATACGGTATAGAGAGAATACGTCGTCCAAAGAATTCCGAGACGCGGGATCTGAGCGTCGAAGCCCTCACGCTTCTGGCCAATGAGGGAACCGTTGGTCAAGTTTGCAAGATAGACCAAGATGAAAACGCCGTATCCAACCCAGGCGATGGAGTTTCGCGCATCAACCGGTATCAGAACAACGAAGCCGATCGTAATGAGAACGACGCCAACGGTCGCGGCAAGAAGGTTCGGGTAGGTTATTGCACGGCTTTGCATAGTGTGCTCAGAAAAGCTTATTCCCGCAGCGGGGACAAAATGCAACCTTGGCGTCGCCACTGAAACCACATTTGGAGCAGGCTCCCGGCGCGGGAGATGCCGGACGGCCACACGACGAGCAGAAAGCGTCACCAGGCGTTAGGGGCGTTCCGCATGTACAAAGTTTGCCTGCTGTTAGTGTTGTTCCACAACTGACACACCTCGCGCTCTTGACGTCGTTATCTGCGCCACAGCGTGGGCAAGGGGTATATGGATCGCCACAGTGAGGACAAAACTTCATCGCGCTCGAATACCGCTTCGAACAGTTCGAACAGAACACCTCTCGAGGCGCGGAGGGCGGTGGTGGAGCGGACTGAGCCGGAGCGAATGGCGATCCGCCTCCCGCCTGAGCAGTCGGTTGCAAAATCGCGGTCGCACCTTGGCTTCCACCAAGCATGTTGCTCATCATCAGAGCTCCAAGCAAGCCCGGGTTGCGGCCTGCGTTGCTTTCGACGGCCTTATCGGCTATTTCGAACACCTGTGACTGCTGCCAGGAATATCCGCCAATTGCCTGTGCGCTCTGGCGCCCCATAGCTTCCAGAATTCGCTGGCCGGGCCCATCCTTTTCCGTTGAATCGATTTCGACCGACGTGATGTAAAAACCCGGCAGGCTGAATCCGAAATCCTCCCAAAAAGAAACCATGGAGGCCTTAAGCGCCTCCGACAAAGCATCCAGATGCGCCGCAATACTCTTGATTCCGATTTGCCGCGCCTGCATATACTGCAGGAGGATTGATTTCGTTTTCGACACCAGAAGTCCCCGAAAGTGTTCTGTTAATTGATCGGCAGTGAAATCCCCTGCGGTACCGACCAGTTTTACCAGAAACCGCTCGGCGTCGGCCACTCGGAGACCATACCGGCCGATCGCCCGCAGCGGAACCATCGTCTGGTAATCGGGATCGTGATAAAGCATGGCGTCCGTTCGCCAATCGATATTCAGAGGCATCAGCCGATTCACGAACCACACCTCGGCCGTAAAGGGATTCTTAGAACCGAACGGTATACCGTAAAGATCGCGAAGGAGGGGCAGATTCTCGGTGTTCAGCGTGTGTTTTCCGGGCCCGAACTTGCCCGCCAATCGCCCTTTGCTGAAAAGAACGGCCTCCTGTGATTCGTTGACGATCAGCTGCGTTAGCGTGCTCAGGTTTGACTCTGGGAACCGCCAGGCAAACAATTGCTCGCTTCCGGGGTTCCATTGAACAACGTCGATAAAAGGAGTAGAGAAGAGCTTCATGCGTGATATCACCGCGAAACAGCTGCGTCAAGTATATAGCACACCGCCCGAGTCGATGCTCGGGCGGTCGCGGGGCGGCAGTTGCGGTAAAAGACGCGGGCGTGCCTCCGTAACTGCGGCGGCAGCCGGGTGTGTGATAGGATCCGGGTTCTCAAGTAGTCTCTCTAGGGAAGAGGTTGGTTATGAGTTCGTGCCTTGTGTGCGGAGCGGGCGTCGGTGACTCGAAGAAGTTCTGTGGTAAGTGTGGGTCGAGACAGGAAGGGAGGGTCGGGCAGCCCGCTTCGGAACCTCTGGCGCAGAATGTCCTGCCGGAAATGCCGTTTGTGGAGCAGCCCGGCCGGAGCTTGGACGCGAGGCTGGACACAGATTTAGTCACAGCTCCCGGACAATCATTGGGTGCGTCCCCTGCCATCCAAACACGCACTCCCATTGTCCACACCGCCACAGCCATCTCGCCAGAGACCACCACACACGAAGTCAAAGCGGTGTCACAAGTAGATACCGCGAATGAAGGCCTAAGGCCGGAAATCGAAGTGAGTCCCGAGTCGGGCACAATTGATCCCGGAGGTGATACGAGATTCATTTCTTCGTTGTCAGCGCCGCCGGTCATCTATGTTTCTCCGCAACCAGCAGGGTCGCCAGCCTCGCCCTCGGTGAATGCGAGTGTTCCGGTCACTCCAACCGGATCATCGGCGGCGGCGCCGGCATACGAGGATGTTGCATTCCAGGCAGCGGAGCCCGGTCCCCTTCCGGTATCCGAACCACTTCCGCCACTCGCAGATTGGCCGCCGACGGCGCCATTCTACGGTGCACCGACCATTGCTAAACCTCCAGCCCTATCGCGCGCAACTGGCAGCCGGCGAATTATGATCGCGGTTGCCTCACTCGGTATCGTGGCTCTCGCGACTCTCGCCTATTGGGTCAATCATCCGACGAACAGGGAGCCGGTTGCCGAACACAGGGAGCCGGTT
>Ga0114970_10003904_pt1 | contig 10868 bp, 10 predicted proteins | sample M_140205_XF_Meta_FD_87030 | JGI IMG/M metagenome (GOLD analysis project Ga0114970, IMG submission 87030) | Freshwater microbial communities from Lake Montjoie, Canada to study carbon cycling - M_140205_XF_MetaG | ecosystem: Environmental > Aquatic > Freshwater > Lake | place: Lake Montjoie... | reverse complement strand
GACGCGGCCATCTCCCAGTAGCTCAACGTCTGTCGCCACCACGCATTCTCTGGTGCCGTGACGTCTCGCGAGACCGCCCTCAGTTCCTCGTGTGTCTTGGGGTGAAACGCAAACACCATGAAGTGACGGGCCTTGCGTAATGTCTCTTCACGCCGTAGCTCGAAGAGCCGTAAGACGATCTCTGCATCCGCCGTGGTTACCATCGTGTCCTCTTCTCTGTGAACTCATTGCGCCGAACTCGCCGGTCGTGGCGTTCGGACTGCCGCGGCACGAGGCGTCTTGTCAGAAGCCCACAGTGACGTAGCGTGGCAGGCCTGTCGGCGTTGCCACCCCCACCGGCGTGGGCGAGGACGACACGACCGCAGGAGATTCAGTAGGTGCCATCAGTGTCTCTCCGCACGCCGCGCCGCTCACCAGCAGAACCGCCAGCACGCCGCTAAGAAGCCTGCGCCTATTCAGCATTGGCACACGGGAACGGCGACAGCAGGGGGTATTCGGGGGCGGACGGGCCTCCAGATCGGCTCTCGCCTTCGCGGGAGATGACGGTGGCGGACGGGGGGAACTCGATCTCCGAAGCGATTCGGATCTGGCGCGGGGGGTTCCGTGGGGCCGTCTCAAGGGGGTCTGGGGCGCGTCCCGTCAGATTCCGGCGCGATGGCACCCGCTGAAGCCCTGAAATACTGTGGGTATCAATGAGGGAGCTACGCTACCAGCAAATAAGCCATGTGTTTATACACAGCGACTTACAAATACTAGTTGGCGGTGAGGCAGGGATTCGAACCCTGGGTACAACTTTAAGGTCGTACAACGGTTTAGCAAACCGCCGCTTTCGGCCACTCAGCCACCTCACCGCGACGTGCAGAAGGTCATTATAGCTGCCGAACCTCGTGCGCGTCCCGTTAGTTCTCGGATTTCTGCAACATCGCCAAAGTGCCGTCCGTCACGCCAGCCGCCCAGGCCCGGACGCCATCGTCAACACGCTCTTCGAACCGTTCATCAGTCACGGCAAGCAGAAGGGCACCGGACTCGGCCTGACCGTCGTGAACAACGTGATGCAGCAGCACGGCGGCGACGCGGTGGTTGAACAGACCGGTCCCGGCGGAACGACGTTCCGGCTACACTTCCCAGCTGGTCATTAGTCATTGGTCATTGGTCGTTGGTCGTTGGTCCCGGCCACACGGTGTGACAGAATGCGCGACACGCCGCTCCGGTGAGCCCAATGAGACGAACCGCGTGTGCGCTGCTCCTGCTCGTCTGTTTCTCGACTGCGGCGCGCTCGGCTGCGCCGATCGCGGTCCGTGTGCTTACCTACAACATCCATCACGGTGAAGGCACCGACGGACTCTTCGACCTGCCACGACTGGCAGCGCTCATCTCCGCGGCGGCTCCCGACCTCGTCGCGCTGCAGGAGGTCGATCAGCGCACGGCGCGCGCGGGCGGCGTCGATCAGCTCGCCGAACTCGAGCGACTGACCGGGATGCACGGCCTCTTCGGCGAGGCGATGGCTTTCCAGGGTGGCGCCTACGGCGTGGCAGTGCTGACGCGCCAGCCGGTGGCGCGCGCGGTGAATCGTGCGCTGCCAGCGCGGCCCGATCGCGAGCCGCGCACCGAGCTGACGGTGGACGTGCGCACACGACCGGACGGACCGCTCCTGCACTTCACGAGTACGCACCTGGACCAGGGACGCGATCAGGAACACCGGCTCGCACAGGCTGGCTTCCTGAACGACGTGCTGGCGACGAACGGCGACATGCCCGGCATCCTGGCTGGCGACATGAACAGCCGGCCGGACACGGACGTGATGCAGTTGCTGGCGGGCCGCTGGCTGGCGTCCTTTCCGGACCTGCCGCCGGTCGCACCCGATCGGCCGCGCGGCCTGGTCGACCACGTGCTGGCCAGGCCAGCCGAGGACTGGCACGCGAGCGAGACGCGGGTCATCGACGATCGGCTCGCCTCCGACCATCGTCCGCTGCTCGTCGTCCTCGAGTGGTCGCCGCCCGCAACGCGCTGAGTTCACGGCCAGCAGAGCGTAGCTGCCGACCTTCCGGTCGGCTCGCTCGAGCGGACCTTCAGGTCCGCGAGATGGGCGAGCGCTGCGCGAGCGGGCCGCTCGCCGGGAGTCTACCCGACGCGGGCGAAGCCCTTCATCTGCAGGTTCAGCATCGACGTCATCGCCCACAGATCGATCTGGATATCCGGGTTGACGTCTTTCGCGTCGACCTTGCGGCCGCCCAGCGCCTGGCCGCAGGCGCGGAACTGGACACCCGCCTGCTTCAGCGCGTGAATCAGCGCGATGTTCGGGTTGTCCTTGCCGTAGCGCGCCTTGTACGCCTCGTTCGTCATCACCATGTCGAAGTCGGGATTCCGCTGGTGGAACATCACGACGAGATGACGATGGTTGGCCGGGACGTTGTACTTACCGAGCGTGTTCAGGTACCGCGCGATCGTCGGCAGCATCGGGTTCACTTCGGCGTCGCGATCCTTCGCGCCGTTCGAGACGGAGAAGAGGATCTTGTAGTCGATCTTCGGGTCGGGCAGTTCGGCCGCGCCGGGTACGTCACGCGCCGGCTCGTAGCCGGGGACGAGCAGGGTGGACGCGGGATCGGCCGCGCTCATCGGGCTCGGGGAGACGAGCGAGAGCAGCAAGAGCGTCGCGGCGCCGACGGTCAGCAGGTTCTTCATTTCGGACTCCTCAGGACCGTGCGGGAGTTGGACCCGCGAACGGCGTGGGGCGATTCTGCCTCAACTCGCGCGGCGCTGCACGTCTTCAGTTCAGCTGGGAGGCACGCCAGCCGTGCGGGAATGTGGCAGCCGGGCCAGTCGGGTACTACTTGTTGCGGGCGGCCTGGACTTCGACTTCGAGCAGCGCGCCAGCCGTGACGAGCGCGGCCACCTGGACGGTGGTGCGCGCCGGCTTGTTCGGCTGATCGGCGGTGCCGAAGTACTTGTTGTACGTGGCGTTCATGCCCGCGAAGTCGAGCGTGCCGTCCGGCGCCGCCACCATGTAGACACGCATCATGACGACGTCGCCCATGCCGAGCCCCTGCTCCTTCAGTCCGGCCGCGACCTTCTGGAACGCGTTGTCCGCCTGCTCGTTCGTGGTGCCCCACACGGCCGGCGTATTGGTGGCACGGTCGGCCGGCTTGGACGGCGAGGGGAGCTGTCCGCTCAGGTAGTAGGTGTCGCCCGCCCACACACCGGTGGCGATGCCGCCGGGCGTGGACGGCTGGATGTGCTTGACCTGGGCCATCGCGGGCGATGCCACGGCTAGGGCTGCGGCAGCCAGAAGAACAAGGATAGATGCGCGCATTCAGAAGCTCCTATCGAAACAGAGTGGGAAGAAGAGACCGGGGAGCGATGGTCGATCAGGCCTACTTCCCTTTCAGTTCGTCGATCCGCTTCTGGAGTCTCGGGTTCGGGAAGGTCGTCAGCACGCCCTCGAGCGCCGCCACCGCGGCCGCCTTCTGTCCAGTTGCCACGTAGGCATCGGCGAGCAGCGTCGCCTTGCGGAACGCCAGCACCCGGTTCTGGTCCGGCAGCTGAATCTGGCCAAGCGCGTCGATCGCCGCCTGTGCATCCTTGCGATCGAGGAGGGACGACTCCGCCGCCAGCAGGCGCAGTTCCGGATCGGCCGGGAAGCGGTTCACGGTGTCGACAATCAGCGTCGCCGCCTGTTCCGCTCTGCCCGCCTTGCGATCGGCCAGGGCCTGCTGGTAGGCGCCGGCAATGAACAGCCGCTCGACATCCTTCGGGTCGCCGGTGCGTATGCCGATGCCGCCGGCGTACGAGTAGACCAGTGCCCCGCCGTGCTCGCCGGCTTCATACACCGCGAACACCGCCGCAAGGCCGACCACCGCGGCGAGCCCGTGCACCAGCTTCACCTTCGGCGAACGCCGCAGCGCCAGCGCGGCCAGTTCGACCACGCCGAGCACGAGCAGTACTGTCTGCGCGAGTTCGCCCGCCTCTTCGTGCGCGACGACGGCCGGCCTCGATCCTGGCACGCGCTCGACGGGGCCGTGCGCGGCCGTGCCGGTCTGCACCGACACCACGGCGGACAACGCGGCCAGCACCAGCAGGGTGGTCGCCGCTGGACTGGCGAACGCCGGCTTACCGAGCAGTGACACCAGACGGAAGGCGACACCGATGATGGCGAGGACGATCGTGAAGTGCACGACCTGAGGGTGCATGGCAGCGGGAAAGAGTGCGAGCATCCGGCTAGTCTGCGATGAATGCGGCGGTCCCGCAAGGGCCGTCTCTGGAAGGGGACGGGAGCGGCCGGAGCCACTCCCGCATGGTCAAGTCGCGGTGCGTCTTACTTGGTGACGTTGATGGTGATGCTGTCGCCGCCGGTCAGCGCGCCGTCGTCCGCGAGGGCGCGGATGACGTAGGTGCCCGGGTCGTCGAAGGTGACCTTCACAGGAATGCGGCCGTCCGCGGGCATGGTCGGCGGCACCCAGATCGGCGCCCAGGGCGATTTCGCCCCAGCGCGGGTGTCTTCCCACGGCTTGATCTGGTCGGGCGAGAACGTGACGTTGCCGGGACCGCGATACACGAACCACGACAGGTGCAGACCGACGTTCTTGCCAACCGTGATGCGGGTGGGCGGCGACATCATGGCGCGCTGGATGCGCGCCTGGACGGCAGCCGCGGCAACGGCGGGATCCACGGCCGGGCGGGATGCCGCTGCCGAACCGGAGTTCGACACCGCGGAACCGCCGCCACCGCCACGACGCTTCGGGATGCCGTCGTCGGTGACGACTGCGGAGAGGTCGATCGGCTGGCCCACCTTGGCGGTGCGGGTCTTCTCGCCGTCGATCTTCACAACCGGCACCTTGTTCGCACGGACTTCTGGGCTGCTCGAACCGGCACCGAGGGCGCCGGTTTCCGACGCCTTCACCACGTCGTCCACCTTGTAGTCCTCACGCAGCGACGCGTAGGCCTTCTCGGTGGCACCGTTGGTAGTGAGGGTCCAGACGAGTTCGTCCTTGGCGGTGAATGTGGTCGGCACCTTCACACGGAACACGAAACGGTTCCGGCGAGGGAGGAAACGGGTGGGCTGGCCGAGGTCGGCGCCCACGTTGCCCGGTCCGGTGAAGCCGTTGGCGGCGCCGACGGGGACGTTCAGTTCTTCTTCCCAGTTGCGGTTCATGTACCCGAAGAGGAAGTACTTGCTGCCGTCCGGCTCTTCTTCCCAGCCTTCATAGCCGGGGGCGACATTCTGGCCGCTGTTGTAGCTGAGCGACTGGGCACCGGCAACCGCCGGCCACACGAGGAGTACGAGCGCACCAAGCAGGGCGCGAAGCTGGTTCTTCATGGAATGGTTTCCGATCCTTCCTGACTGAGAGGCGACATCGCCACCGCCGAGAACGCGGAGGACTCAGAGAAGCCTAACATCTCCGCGTCGTCCGCGTTCTCGCGGCGGCGAGTCCGGCGGGTCTTACTGCTGCTGGTGACCCTGGTTCTGGGTCGGTCGCGGGGCGGCCTGCTGCTGCGCGACGACGCCGCAGAGCGGGCATCCGAGCATGATGTCCTTGCCCGGGTTCTGCGCCACACGCGCCTTCATCTCTTCCTGGAACTGCTCGTCGGTCAGCGCCACGCGGTTGCCGAGGTCGATGAACATGTTCGTGATCGAGCGATTGCCAGAGCCCGACCAGTTGCGCGGGTCCGGCACGTTCTTGTTGCCGGGCGTGTTGTCGAAGTAGCCGATGATGTGCAGGATCGTGCCCTTGGGCAGCAACGGCGCCGTGTCGTCAGAGTAGCTGTAGCCACGCACCCAGTTGTGGTCGTAGCCGACGCACGACAGCGTCTGGATGTTGTAGCCCCAGATCGCTTCCAGGCACATGCGGTTGCCCGGCGCGTGCAGGTGCGGTTCGAACGAGATGATCTTCGTCGGTTCGTTCAGCACGGTGTACGCGTGCAGCTGCTGGTCCTTCTCCATCGCCTTGACGTCGATGTCGACGCCGTTGCCGAGGCCGAAGACCGCGCGCTTATAGGTCGGCTTGTAGTCCTTCGGGGCCAGCTTGTAGCCGAACTCGAGGTGCGAGGTGACGTCCTTGCCGCTCGAGTGGGTGTGCAGCGAGTCCGAGAAGATGTAGGAGCCCTTCTTCAGGAGCACCGCCGACTTCGGGTCGAAGTAGTCGGGGTTGCGACCCACTTCGTGCACCGGCCAGTTCACCACGTTGTCGCTGCCGACCACCGTCTCGAGATCGGTCGGTTCGTAGTTGGCGCCAGGCTGGGTGCGATAGATCAGGTGGTGCCACACGAAGAGACCACCGACCGTGTCGCGACCGCCGTTGTGCAGGGTGGCGTCGTTGACTTCCTTGATTTCGACCGCCAGCACATAGCGATCGTCCTCGAGCGGAATCGCGACCGGCTCGATCTCACCCCACCAGTCGGGCGAGTTGGCCTTCACGATGATGTTCTTCGACTTGACGATCAGGTCGGGCGTACCGATGTGCCAGGTGTTGGCGTCGGCCCACTGACGCGGCGGCGGCATGTCCGCCGGGTTGCCGCGCGGCGCACCGCTGTCGGCCCACTTGGCGACCGTCGCCACTTCGGCGGCGCTCAGTGACGGATCGTCCTTGTACTTCTGGATGCCGATGTTCTTCTCCATGTACCACGGCGGCATCACGCCGGCGTGCGGGCCGATGCCCGTGCGCGTCTTGATGGCGCGCGCCCATGGACGGACTTCCTCGTAGGTCGTCATCGGCATCGGGCCGCCGCCGCCGGCGCGGTGGCAGTTCTCGCAGCTGCGCTGCAGGATGGGGGCGATGTCCTTCGTATACGTCACGTCGGGCGCGGCCGTCTGCTGCGCGGTCAGCCCGGACGGGGCTCCGAAGGCCACGGCAGCCGCCGTCAGCCCGAGACCCAGCGTCCATCTCCAGTTCAGTGTCATCACTCTCTCCTTGTGCACGAGACCAGGCTCCCTTGTGGCGTGTTCGGTCGAACACTGGGAATGCGGAGCCGAGGGGCAAGCCTCATGCCCGGGCAGAGCACGACAGATTTCGCGGGAATTCAGAAATGTCGCAGGACGTCGCGGGGAATTGTCCGGGGCGGCTGAGGGAAATTCCGCGGGGCGCGGATCGGCCTGAGCCCGGAGACAGAAACGGCCAAGTGACCTGATGGTCACATGGCCGCGTCAAGAGACGGTGTTGCAATGGAGAGCGGGGCGCGCTCGCGCGCCCCGCAAAAGCGCCTAGCGCTTCTTGGCGGCCTTCGTGGCGGCCTTCTTGACAACCTTCTTCACAACCTTCTTGACGGCCTTCTTGACGGTCTTCTTCGCGACCGTCTTGACAACCTTCTTCACAGCCTTCTTTGCAGCCTTCTTCGCCACTGATCCTCGCTTCCCGGCGCCCTTCGAGACGCTCTTTTGTTTCTTCTTTGCACCGACCGTCTTCTTCCTTGCCGGTGCGGTTTTCCTGGCGGGAGCAGCCTTCTTCTTCACTGCTTTCTTCCCACCCGACCGCGCGGGCGCTTTGCTGCGCCTCGCTGCCGCTTTGCGCGGAGCCGCCTTGGTCTTTGCCTTGGCTTTCTTCTTGGCCTTGGCCTTGGCTTTGGCTGGCTTCGCAGGCGCCGCAGGCTCATCGCCCGCATCGCCGGAGTCTGCCGCGTCGAGATCGAGATCCAGTGCCTCGTCGGACGCGTCAGGTTCGCTCAGGTCCGTTCCTCCGGTGAGATCGTCATCCCGAAGTTCGATTCCGCCGTCATCAAAATCCGTCATGGTTACACCTCGTCACACCTGCGTCGTACGTCTACGAAATCCGCGGCTGGTTTGCCGCGATCCACGCGCGCACCCACGCGGCGAGCGGGGTCTGCGTCACGCCGAACTCCGCAGCCAGCGCACTGCTGTCGAAGTCCGAGTCGAACCGGTCGTACCCCGCCAGCAGCGACAGCAGCACATCGAGGATGCCGTCGACGTGTTCACCCGGCGCGACGTAGCGCACAGGGATCGAACGTCCAAGTGCAGCCTCGTAGGTCTGCACCACCTCGGCCCACGTCACGGCCTTCGGTCCGCCGACTTCGAGCCGGCGGTTCCTGGCGACCGGGTTGATGATGGCGGCAACCGCGAACTGCGCCGCATCGTGCTCGGCGATGTAGGCGTGGCGCCGTGTGCCTTCGCCTACCAGCACCACGTCGCGGTTGGCCATCGCCGGCAGGCCCACCACCTTGCCTGGCCACGACTCCATGAAGGCGTTCGGCGCGAGCACCGTCCACGCCATCCCGCTGGCCTTCAGGTATTCCTCGTTCTCGGCCTTCACCTTGACGAACGGGATCGGCGAGTGCACCGACGCGCCGTAGACCGAGGTGAAGACGAAATGTCCGGTGCCCGCCTTCGCGGCCGCGTCGATCAGGGCACGCGTGCCCAGCATGTCGATCGCGTCCACGGTGTCCTCGCCGCCGCGGCGAGCCGCGTTGGCCGTGGTCACTACCGTATCGGCGCCAACGCATGCGGCGTCCAGCGAGGACGCATCCTTCAGGTCGCCAATCGCGATCTCGGCGCCCATGCGCTGCAACGCGCCGTACCCCGATCCACTACGGCAGAGGGCGCGGACCTTCACGCCCTTCGACAACAACTCGCGAACGATCCGTCCGCCCAGTTGTCCTGTGCCGCCGACCACCAGAACCATGCCGAACACCTCCGCGTCGCGTCTTCCTGAACGCGACGTGCATGACTGTACAGATTTCTTCTGCTGAGTACAACGAATATCTTGCGTCCGCGCGCGGATCGTGATCACGATCGCGGCGCGCCTGCGCGACTACTCGATCGCGCCTGTTGCATTCAACTGGCCTCACGGAGTTGCGATCACGCAGGCGGTCGCGGCCTTCGTGAGGACGATCTCTCGTCCCACCTGCCGGCTCGACGCTCAGATCGACAGCGAGCGTCCCTTCAACTCGCGGTGATTGAGTCCCGCGGCGCGATCGAGTTTCTCGACGATCGGCGGCAGCTCCACGTGCACGCGCCATTCATCGGCGCGCCCGCCGGCCGCGGCGAATGCGTCCTGCCATTCCTGCCACCACGGCGCGACGAATCCTGCCAGCGGCTCGACGATGAGCACGCGGCCGCCAGCGCCGGCATGCGCGAGCAGGCGCGTCCGCAGCGCGTTGCGCTCCGCGTCGTCGGCGATCTCGTTCACCGCAAATGCCAGCAGCACACCGTGCCCGCGCTCGTTCGGCGGCGGCGCCCCGCGCGTCGCCCCCCGCGTCGCACCGCGCGCTTTGCCGCGCTCGCTCGGCTGTCCCGCCATCGTGACGTGCGTCAGGTCGTCGACGCGGAACGTCGCACGCACACCGAGGTCGGCGCAGGTGCGGCGCGCCTCGTCGATCGCCCAGGGATGACGGTCGATGCCCATCACGCGCGGCGGCGTTGCGCACGCGGTGGCCCAACCCGCGCCAGCGGCGCCGGTTCCACACCCGAGGTCGACCACTGACTCGATTGTGGTGAACGGTCGCCCGAGTCTCGCGACGATGTGCTGCACGAGCAGGAAGTGCAGCGGGCCGTAGAAGAGGGCGAACGCCGCCCGCTTGCCGGCGCCGGCGAGTGCCGCGCCCTCCTTCAATTTGGCGCGCCGCTCCACGTAGGTGGACGACAGCGCCCTGAGAGAACGCGACACTTCCGGGAATGTCAGATCGGCCAACTGCCGCGCTTCGAGCGCTGCCATCCAGGTTTCCACTCGCTCGTTCACGCTGTCCCTCTCTCGGCGATCCGCGGTGCCACCGACCGGGTGGCGCCCGCCGGAATCGCGATTGCTCTGGCTCGCATCGTCGTGCTGTCTCGACAACAGGAGGTAGTGATGCGTCGGTTCCGTACGGTGCTCGTTGTCCCGCTCATCTTCACGCTGGCGCTCACGCCAGCCGCGGGGCGCTGAATCGTCCCGACCTGCGCGCGGTGGCGGCGCGTCGACGGTGGTGATCTCGACGACCAGACTGGTCGGCTCCGCGGCCGCGCTGCGCATCGCACTCGACGCCAAGCGCCCGCCGATGCGTCTGATCGCGGCGCGCCCTCAACGCTATCACTACGTCGTGGTGATCGGCGTCACTGCCGAAGAGGGCTGTGCAGAAGGTCCGGCTGAAGCCGGACACGACACCTGCAATCGTCGGCCAGTCGCGTTGTACGCCAGGGTGGCTTCTGGTATAACGACTCGACCGTTCCTCCACTCACCTGAACTCTGGCGCCATGTGGCTGACATCGACTCGGCGGCGGACGACAGTCGTCCCACTCGTGAAGGGCTGCCTCCTTCGGATCGGATGCGGGCTGATCGGCACTATGTCGATCTGATCGCCTCGCAGGACCACGTGCCGCCTGCGGCACCATGGTCCGAGCGCGCGTTCGACCCTGGGAGGGGCGACAGTTCCGCAATCCTGCCCCCGCGCGGCTCGCGCGTCGGCCTCACCATCCCGGCAGACGCATGATCAAGTCGCCCGTCTCGATTCGTACCTGGACCCAGAAAGCGCGGGCCCGCTTCAACGATCCCTCGCGCAGACGCGGCCTCCTCGTCGCCTTCGAAGGTCCCGACGGCTCTGGCAAGACGACGCAGCGCAAGCTGTTCAAGACCTGGCTGAAGTCCGAGGGCTACGACGTCGTCACGACGAAGTGGAACTCGTCGGACCTGATCAAGCCGATCATCCGCACGCGCAAGGCGGTTCGCTCGCTGAGCCCCGAGGAGTTTTCGCTGCTCCACGCCGCCGACTTCCGGCACCGCGTCGATCACGAAGTGCTGCCGGCACTCTGGGACGGCACGCTCGTGATTGCCGACCGCTTCCTGTTCACCGGGCTGGCGCGCGACGTGGCGCGCGGTCTCGACCTCGACTGGGTGCTGCGCCTCTACCAGCCGCTGCTGTGGCCCGACATCGTCTTGTACTTCTCGGTG
>Ga0114970_10003903_pt1 | contig 10870 bp, 3 predicted proteins | sample M_140205_XF_Meta_FD_87030 | JGI IMG/M metagenome (GOLD analysis project Ga0114970, IMG submission 87030) | Freshwater microbial communities from Lake Montjoie, Canada to study carbon cycling - M_140205_XF_MetaG | ecosystem: Environmental > Aquatic > Freshwater > Lake | place: Lake Montjoie... | reverse complement strand
TGTGAAATCGTTTAGACTATTACTTATGACCGTATTAGGGTAGTAATTACATATATATTTTGCGCTATCGACCATGACTAAGGCACATTCTTCACTATTATCGTCTATTGCGAGGCAAAAGTCAATGTCTTTGATGCCCACTAATTGTAATGTATAGACCATTCCTAGTCCTCTACCAATTTGGCAATAGTTATTTTCTACTAGTAAATCCCATGGACCGGGCCAGTTATCTATATCATTTGGGTGAAGATAGTGATTAACTAGTGGTGCTTTTTGCCACCAGTTGTCTATTGCTAGACAAGAGGTTTTTATGTCACTATCTTCTAGGGATTTTCTTAAGTCGTACCAACTCTTAAGTCTTGCTTCATAGTTTAATTGAAATACATTAGTCACATTCTACTTATCATTTGTTGTTAATGACAAATAGAAAGTAACTAAATATTAACCATAAGTAGCATTTAGGGTATACCACTGAGTGGTTGATATTGATACAAAATCAAGTCTTGCGCCTGCGGGTTGAGTATAGGCAACATTTGCTGCTTGAGAATTAATAATACCGGACGCTGCTGGATATACTGCTAAACTGTTTGCACTTGTATTCACTACTGTAATTCTCATGCCGGCTACCGCTACAGGCAACACAACACCATTACCAGATAATACTGTACTGACTACGTTAATTGCCTTAGCTAAGACTGTGCCACCGGCTTGTGTAGTTCCTGCTGCTGATATACCAGTTGCTACTCCAGTTATGTCGTAAGTAGATGCAACTACGTTTGCCATAGTAGCGTTGCCCGTTACTGCTAATGAGGTTAATGTTCCAACTGAAGTGATATTACCTTGAGCAGCACCGGATACAGTCGCAGCATACCCGTCTATGCTTGTAATGCCTGTTAATGACTGAGATGCTGACGCACGATTTAACGCTATACCCGTTGTACCTATATAAACAGTACTATTACCTAAAGTTGTTGAATTCAATGTACCAGTAACATTGGTACCTTGTAAACTTGATAGTCCATTAGCATTGCCAGTAAACACACCTGTATTAGCTGTTATGTTTGCTGCGGTGATTGTACCACTTACACCCAAACTTGTTAATGTACCAACACTAGTAATGTTTGATTGTGCATTAGTTGTTACTGTGCCGGCAGTTGTTGCACTTGTAGCTGCGCCTGACAAAGCACCAACGAATGTAGTAGCAGTAATAGATGCATTGCCCAAGTTAGCACTAATACTTGTATTGATTACCGCAGATGAATTGCCATTTGCTGATGAAGTAGAGAATGTAGGGTAAACAGTAGTAGAAGTAGATGTGTTTTGTAGTAATGCCGAAGCATTTGTTGCGCTTGTTGCGCTGGCTACAGTACCACTTACATTAGCACCTGCTACTGCATTTGCAGTTGTTGCGAACGATACGGCCCCGGTTACATTAGCACCAACTAATGAACTTAGTCCATTACCGTTACCCGTTATTAGACCACTGTTTAATACGATTGTGCCATTACCAAATACTGCATTAGCAGTTGCATTACCAATTGTCAAGCCTGTTAATGTACCTACACTTGTAATGTTACCTTGTGCTGCTGTGGTTACTGTACCCGCTGTTGTAGCACTAGTTGCAGCACCTGACAAAGCACCAACAAATGTAGTAGCTGTAATAGAAGCATTGCCTAAATTAGCACTAATACTTGTATTGATTACCGCAGATGAATTTCCATTTGCAGATGAAGTAGAGAATGTCGGGTAAACTGTAGTAGAAGTAGATGTATTTTGTAATAATGCTGCCGCGTTAGTAGCACTACCCACAGTACCCGTTACGTTAGCACCAACTAATGAACTTAATCCATTACCATTACCAGTGAATACACCTGTGTTTGCTGTAAAGTTTGGCGCTGTGATTGTACCACTTACACCTAATGATGTTAATGTACCAACACTAGTAATATTGCCCTGAGCAGCAGTTGTTACTGTACCCGCTGTAGTAGCAGTTGCTGCCGCTAAATTAGCAACAGTGGTAGTTGATGTTACAACTAATGGAGCAGTACCTATTGCTACTGTTGAAATTAATTGACCAGTTACGTTAGCATTGCCACCAGTAATATTACCAGTTACAGCAAGTGAACCTAATGTACCAACTGTTGTCAACCCAGAAGTAACAATTGCTGAGTTAAGAACTGTGCCAGTTAAGTTAGCAGCATTTGGAGCCATTACGACATTTGATGCTGCTGTTAATTGTCCTTGACCATTAACTGTAAATGTTGCTACACGATCACCATTACCATATGCTGCCGCGGTTACAGCAGTATTGCTGATACTAAATGTTGTATTAGCTAGTGTTAATCCAGTGCCTGCGTCATAAACTTGTGCAGTACTGAATACGCTGAACGTAATATTTGATGTGCCAAATACAATTGTTCCACTAGGGGCACTTACAATGAAAGCAGTACCTTCATTAATAGAACCAGTCAATGTGAAGAAATAATCGTTAATACTTATTTGTGTTGTGCTATCTGGTCCATATTCGTCTGCATCAGATGAACGAGTAATAGCAGTTGCATTAGTGTAGTTGTAAATACCATTCCATGTTGCGTTTGCTTCGTCCTTAACAAGAATACGAGTACCCGCACTAGCAATATTTACAGCATCAATTAAAGTGAATGTACCAGTTGTACTAATATAAGCACCAATACCATTACTTGCTCCATTTGGTGAATTATATGCTGTTGTGCCGCCCGTTGCTACTGCAAGAGTAGTCGTAGTTGCTGCGTTAACTGGCTGGTGATATGTAATACCAGTTGTAACTTGTTGGTCAACATATGCTTTTGTAGCAGCATCTTGATTACTAAACGGGTCTTTAACGTTAGTAATGTATGTGCTATTAGCATCAACATTGCCTGTACCATTTGGCTTCAAGTTAATATTTGTATTAGTGCCACCAGATGTAATCGTAACAGCACCGGTACGACCTAAGATATTATCTGTTATTACATTACCATTTGATGTGGCGTTACCTGAAACAACTACATTGCTCAATGTACCAACTGAAGTAATATTAGGTTGTGCGGCTGTTGTTAGTACTGATGTTGAATAGTTTGCTGTTAATAAGTTACCGGCATTAATGTTACCTGCTGATACGTTTCCAGTTACAGATAAACTTGTGAGTGTACCAACACTTGTAATATTACCTTGTGCTGCTGTTGTTACAGTACCCGCTGTTGTTGCGCTACTTACAGTACCTGTTACGTTAGCACCAACAATAGAACTTAATCCATTTCCATTACCTGTAAACACCCCTGTATTAGCAGTAAACGCTACTGCTGTTACTGTGCCATTAACACCAAGTGAAGTTAATGTACCAACGCTAGTAATGTTAGGTTGAGCAGCAGTTGTTAATGTACCGGCTACGTAACTGGCAGATACTAAATTACCACCAGTTATATTTCCGTTAGTAATATTACCAGTGACTGCCAAACTTGTTAATGTACCGACTGAAGTAATATTTGGTTGTGCTGCTGTAGTCAATACTGAGGTTGAGTAGTTTGCTGTTAATAGATTACCAGCATTAATATTGCCGGCAGAAGCATTACCAGTGACAGCCAACGAACTTAGCGTGCCGACTGATGTAATGTTTGGTTGTGCGTTAGTTGTAACTGTTCCGGCTGTACCTGAACTTAATGCATATGTTGCATTTGCTACGGTACCTGTTACATTAGCACCAACTAATGAACTTAATCCATTACCATTGCCAGTAAATACACCTGTATTAGCTGTTATGTTTGCTGCGGTGATTGTACCACTTACACCCAAACTTGTTAATGTACCAACACTTGTAATATTACCTTGTGCAGCGGTTGTTACTGTACCTGCAGTTGTTGCACTAGCTACAGTACCACTTACATTGGCGCCGGCTACTGAATTAGCAGTAGTTGCGTATGCTACAGCACCACTTACATTAGCGCCTGCTACCGCGTTTGCTGTAGCTGCATAGTTTACTTGTCCGGTGACATTAGCACCAACTAATGAACTTAATCCATTACCATTGCCAGTAAATACACCTGTATTAGCTGTTATGTTTGCTGCTGTTATGGTTCCACTTACATCTAATGATGTTAGTGTACCAACACTAGTAATGTTTGGTTGAGCATTTGTATAGATAGTACCTGCTACTAACGCATTGGCTACTTGACCGGAAACATTTGCTCCGGCTACTGAATTAGCAGTGGTTGCGTATGCTACAGCACCACTTACATTAGCACCTGCTACTGCATTGGCAGAATCTGCTATATTGGCATGATTCGCTCCGCTTACGTCCCCAGTTACGTTTGCGCCAGCTACTGAATTAGCGGTGGTTGCGTATGCTACAGCACCACTTACATTAGCGCCTGCTACTGCGTTAGCTGTTGTTGCGTATGCCACTGCTCCAGTTACATTTGCGCCAGTCAATGAAGTTAATAAATTGCCGTTACCACTAAAGAAATTAGCAGTAGCAAGATTACCTAAACTAGCATTACCTGAAGTAATATTACCAATAATATTAGCGTAACCAGGAATGTTTGCACCTCCACTACTAACTAATAATTGAGGAGTAGTATTACCGTTGATGAATGTAGATACATTTCCACTTGCAGCGATAGTTACATTACTAGTACCATTCTGTACTAAACCACTATTAACAGTAGTAATATTCCCTGTAGTAAAAATAGCAGTAGCAGCACCAATATTGCCTAAATTAGCATTGCCAGTTGTTGAGATTGTATTTGAACCAGCTGCGATAGTACCAATGAGATTACCGGCTGTGATATTACCTGTACCAGTGATTAGTCCTGCGCCAAATCCTAAATTACCAACGTTAGCATTGCCTGTTGTTTTAATTGTATTTGAACCGGCCACAACTGGTCCAATGATATTTCCACCAGTTATATTGCCAGTTGTTGTAATTGTGTTTGAGCCAGCCGCAATAGTACCAATTAAATTACCTGTGGTAATATTACCAGTACCAGTTACTGAACCTGAACCAAAATTCAAAGTATTTACATTAGCAGTTGTTACTCCTAACGTATTTGTAGTATTGTTAAAAGTTAGATTTGGAGATAGTCCAAGTGCGCCTGCATTGTTGTAGAATATTTGAGCATTACCTGTAGCAGTAAATGTTGGAATAGTTGATATATTTCCAGTAGAATCTTTTACTGTTAGTTGATCGGATCCGTTAAGGAATATAGAACCACTACCTACCGAAGGTGTCGTTACTGCTGCGTTTGATTCTTGTTTAAGTATTAATGCCATCTTATATCCTATTTATCCTTTTATTAAACCTGTACTAAAATTCCATTAACAACTAAGTCACCGTCAATAGTGATTGGAATAGTAAACAGGCCCTGTCTGTATAATTGAATTGTATATGTTTGTCCGGGGGGGATATAGTATGGCATTTGTCCACTATCACCACCGCCGCCTCCTGCTGCCCAAGATAAATTACCTGTGCCATCAGTAGTCATCACATATCCATCAGTACCGCCTGTGATTTTTACATTACCAATATTTCCTAAATGACTTAAACCATTAACTGTTAAGTCAGGCGTGATAACGTTACCATCACTATTAATGATAACGTTAGCAACACCGTTGATATCTTCAACGGCAAAGCCTGCTTTAGAAACTAATGATACTAATGCCATTTTATACTAACCTAATTTGTGTTGTCCAAACCGTTGAGTTACTGCTTGACGGTGTTACTTGTAAATTAATATTAGTATTTCCACCTGCTGAAGTCATATTTACTGCTAATGAACCAGTAGTACCACCCAATCTTACTCCACCGTAAATTGCGTAATCTACATCTACACCATCGGTTACTGCTTGAACCATAGCTACACTATATTTAGATCCAGCTGCTTCATCACCCTTAACAAAGAATTCTACACCAACAATAGACGTACTAGTAACGGTGAACGTAGCAATAGTTTGATTTGCTGATGTTGAAAGAGTTGTAGTAGTTTGAGAAGTAATAATAGAGTTGCCAACATTTACGTTAGTAACACTTACTGTATTTGCTGTTGCTATATTACCTAAGTTAGCATTTAATGATGTTAAGTTACCACTGAAGTTAGCGATATTACCATTAAGCTGAGTTGCTATATTGACATAATTGGCAGTAGCTAAGTTACCTAAGTTAGCATTTAATGATGTTAAGTTACCACTGAAGTTAGCAATATTACCATTAACTTGAGTAGCTACATTTACATAGTTAGCTGTTACCAAATTACCCAAGTTAGCATTTAATGTTGTAATATTACCAGTAAAGTTTGCTGTATTGCCTGCTAATTCTAAATTAACAGTTAAGTTATTTAAAATAACGTTTCCACTAAAGTTAGCAGTATTGCCGGTTAACGCTAAGTTAATAGTTGCGTTGTTTGAAGTAATATTGCTATTAGCACTAAAGTTATTAGCCAGTACGTTTGCTGTTACGTCAACATTAGCAGCAGTTACCTTAGCGTTTGCACTAACGTTCTGTGCTAATACATTGCCACTTAAATCAACGCTTGTACCAGTTGCTGCTCCAATGTTTGGTGTTATCAATACTGCGCTGTTTGCTACAGCAATATTGCCGCCTATAAAGGCAGTTGTTACTCCATCTACTTTAGCGTTGAATTGAGTTCCAATCAATACTAAACCAGCTGATGTATTAGCTGAGTAAGAACCTGCGCTAGAGAACTGTGTGAATGCAATAGGTGTAGTACCTACTGTCACTGGATTGTTAGTAGTACACACCCAGCCAGAGTCTGCGTTAGTAGAACCTTGCTCAACAAAAGTGAATGCGCCCGGGATTTCACCGCTTGGGCTACCGTTATCAAAATCAGTAGCACGAGTTAATATGAACGGTGTCCCAACACCACCCGCATCAGTAACAACGTAAATACCATTATATGGATTATTTCCAGCTGTTTCATCTTTAATAAGAACACGCTGAGTTGCTGTTGGGGAGCCACCGTCGATAGTTAATGCGCCATTTGCGTTAGCAGTAATAGTAGCACCAACACCAGATGTACCATTATTATAAGTGTAAGCTGGTAGTACTGCGGCTGTCGCATATTGTACGGACGCTTTAACATCTAACCCTTGAGCAACACTATCTACGTAAGCCTTTGTTGCTGCGTCTTGAGCGTTTAGTGGATCTTTTACGCTAGTGATATATGTAGTACCAACATCAATATTACCAGTGCCACCTGCTAATAAGTTAATATTATAGTTGCCGCCTGTTTGAGTTGCTTGTAGTGATAGTATACCAATATTAGAAACTAAGTTTGAACCACTGAATCCGCCAGCAGAGATAACACCATTTGCTTGAATGTATCCAACTACATTGGCGCCAAGATTAGTTATCGTTAGTGTAGCATTTCCATTAGCATTTGTTGTTACATTGCCACTCGCAGCAAGACTGATATTACTTGTACCATTAGCAATGACACCAGTGTTTACTACGTTTGTGATATTTGCTACGTTAGCGGTTATATAGTTAACACCACTGATGTTACCGCCAGACCCTGTACCAGTAACGATATTACCGCCAACATTTAAGTTGTTTGTAGTGGTGATGTTATTAGCATTAGCAATGTTACCTTGAACTACCAAGTCATTAGCAAAGTTAGCATAAGTACCAGTCAAGTTACCAGTTAAGTTAGCAGTATTAGTTGTAATGTTATTTGTAACATTTATGTTATTAGCATTCGCAATATTACCTTGAACTGCTACATCATTAGCAAAGTTAGCATAAGTACCAGTCAAGTTACCAGTTAAGTTAGCAGTATTGGTTGTAATGTTATTCGTAACACTAATGTTATTGGCATTAGAAATATTACCCTGAACCACTAGGTTATTAGCAAAGTTAGCATAATTGGCAATTACTAGATTACCAAGATTAGCATTAGCGGCAGTTACGTTAGATGTTACACCCAATGTTCCAGTAACATTTGCACCAAGAGTACTTACGGTTAATATATCTGCATACCCGCCCACTGATACTGTGACGTTGCTATTGTAATCGATTCTAACATTACTACTATTGTTGTATATTTCAGCACTCTTTACAAAGTTTGCAGTTACTAAATTACCTAAATTAGCATTTAATGCTGAATTAATGTTGCCAGTAAAGTTTGCTGTATTACCTGATATTTCTGAGTTAACTGTTAAGTTGTTTGTGGTTACATTGCTTGCAACATCGACAAAATTTGCAGTTACTAAATTACCTAAATTAGCATTTAATGCTGAATTAATGTTGCCAGTAAAGTTTGCTGTATTACCTGAAAGTTCTAAACTACTTGTTAAGTTAGTAGCATTTATACTATAGTTTACATCAAGGTTGCCGTCAATTAGAACATGATTGTTAGACTTGTTATAAGTAAATCCAGTATTACCGGATGCAACACCATCGTCTGAGAAGAGGACAGTTGTATTAGCAGCAGAAATAGTAATATTACCTTGGATGTTACCTACGAAAGTACCTGTAGCAATAATATTACCAACAACAGTTAAATTGCTATTAACATAATCATATGTAAAATTAGCACTTGCCCCAAAGTTATTGCTGCCATCGTTGTATTGAATTTCTGTGTTTGCGCCTGCTGCCTCTTGGAGATCCCAAGGATTACCATTAGCATATAACAGATTGTCTGTACGTACATTACCAGCCTGCATTGTATCTGTAACATTGATGTTACTTGATACATTAACAAAATTAGCAGTTGCTAAGTTACCTAAGTTTGCATTGGCAGCAGTCAAGTTGCCAGTAAAGTTTGCTATGTTACCATTAACTTGATTTGCTACATTTACATAATTGGCTTGTGCTAAGTTACCTAAATTAGCATTAAGTGACTTAATATTTCCACTAAAATTAGCTGTGTTACCCGCTACATTAAGTGTGATGCTGATATTATTAACGTTAGAGATATTACCTGATATAGCTACATCATTAGCAAAGTTAGCATAAGTACCAGTCAAGTTACCAGTCAAGTTAGCAGTATTAGTTGTAATGTTATTTGTAACACTAATATTATTTGCGTTAGAGATATTGCCTTGAACAACTAAATTATTAGTAAAGTTAGCATAATTGGCAATTACTAGATTGCCTAAGTTTGCTGTTCCGGTAGAGGGGAATACTGTATTACCGGTTGTTTCAAATGCCCACTGTTGATTTGTTCCACTATTAGCGTTAATGTAAATATTGCTATTGGCTACCGGAATAGAAACGTTACTATTCTCATTGTGGATACTAGTTGGGCTACCTGTTGCTGCCCAACTTAAGTTACCAGTACCGTCAGTACTAAGTACATACCCTCCGGTACCGCCACCTATTTTAACATTGCCAACGTTTCCTAAGTTAGCTACGCCGTTTGAGGTAAAGTTAATAGTAGTTATATCACCGTTTGCTAATATAATATTAGCCGGGGTATCGCCTACTGAGAAGCCACCTATTGAGTTTAATGCTTTGATTGCCATAGTATTTCCTTGTATTTGTATTTATCTTTTTGGTTATGCTGAGTACAACGTAATCTGCATGTTATAATTTGTTAACGCCGTTGAATCCGGCGATACCAATAATTGTAAACTAGGAGGAAGCAAAATGTTTCCTGCGTTGTACGCTACTTCAAACGTGCCAATTCCACCATTAATATGTAAGCTAGCAAATTCATTATACGCAACAACCCCATTGTAATAGGTGCTGCTCAATTTAGATGTTTGTCTTGTGCCTTCTGCAGCCGCTGTGCTTATGATGGTGAAGTCAACACCACTTATCTCTGAAACTGGTATACTCCACAATACTTGATTTGGAGTAGTACTTGTTGTTGTAGCAAAATAGACAATTGAGTTATAGAACTGATATATTCCCGCACCCATTTGAAACGTGTTAGCAACTAAGTTGCCTGCTACCGTCATTGTATTTGTAGAATTATTAAATGTTAGATAAGGACTGCCGGCAAATGCGCCGCTGCTATTAAATTGAATTTGAGTGTTTGACCCGCCTGGTGTTCCATTGCCGCCGCCACCAGTTTGTGCTACCCAACTTAGATGCCCGGATCCATCAGTTTGTAATACATATCCATTTAATCCACCTGTAATATGTACATTGCTTATTGATCCTAATGATACATTGCTTGTACTTGAGAAGTTTACAGTTGTATTGCTTGTTATTGATGGGACTGACAATACGTTGGTTGAACTATTAAATGCGAATGTACTTACGCCACCAAAGCTACCGGCGTTATTGAATTGAACTTGAGTGTTGGTACCGCCCGGTGAGCCATTGCCGCCGCCTGTTTGTGCTGCCCAACTTAGATTTCCTGCTCCATCTGTTTTTAGAACATAATTGGCCGTGCCACCAGTAATGCTAAGATTAGCTACACTACCTAAACTAACTAAACCATTTGCGTTAATATTTGTTACATTTGCTGTAGTGATAATTGCGTTTGGTACATTTAATGTATTAGTAGAACTGTTATAGGTGAATCCAGATTCTGCGCCAAAAAATCCCGCATCATTATATTGAATCTGAGTATTAGAGCCAGCTGGACTGCCATTGCCGCCGCCGTTGCCTCCTACTGCCCAAGCAAGATTGCCTAGACCATCTGTTTGTAAATAATATCCATCTACTCCACCACCAATATAGATATTAGCAACATCACCCAAATTAGCAGTTGTGGTTACTTGAATCTTTGGTACATTTAATAATTGTGTTGAACTATTAAAGGTGAAATTTGTATTGGCCCCAAACACTCCAGAGGCGTTATATTGAATTTGTGTATTACTTCCTGCTGCCCCTACAGTGTATGGTTGACCATTGGCAAAAAATAAATTGTTAGTGTATACAGCATTA
>Ga0114970_10003902_pt1 | contig 10871 bp, 10 predicted proteins | sample M_140205_XF_Meta_FD_87030 | JGI IMG/M metagenome (GOLD analysis project Ga0114970, IMG submission 87030) | Freshwater microbial communities from Lake Montjoie, Canada to study carbon cycling - M_140205_XF_MetaG | ecosystem: Environmental > Aquatic > Freshwater > Lake | place: Lake Montjoie... | reverse complement strand
TGGGACTCGGCGGAACGCTGGTGGGCATACACTGGTCGCTGGCCCTGAGCGCCCTGGCGCTGCTGATCATCACCGCCATCGTGTTCACCACGCAGGGCGGCGCACGACGCACCTGACTCACGACACGTTCAAAGGGGAGAAACACATGGCATACACCGACATCCTGTACGACGTCGCCGACGGCATCGCGACCATCACCTTCAACCGCCCGGAGAAGATGAACGCGGCGCGCAGGCACACACACCAGGAATTGCTCGCGGCGCTGAACGAGGCCGATGCCGACGACGCGGTGCGCGTGGTGATCATCACCGGCAACGGCCGCGCCTTCTGCGCCGGCACCGACCTCACCGGCGACGTCAATGACGGCGGCCCGAAATGGAGTTCGCGCCCGGGCGATCCAGCCACCGGCGAAGGCGTGCCGCCCGACGTGGCCGCCGTCGGCCCGCTGCGCATCTGGGACATGAACAAGCCGGTGATCGGCGCGTTGAACGGCGTCGGCGTGGGTTTCGGCGCCTCCATCATGTGCTCCATGGACATCCGCATCGCCGCCGAAGGTGCGCGCCTGGCCTTCATCTACACGCGGCGCGGCATCAGCAACGAGTCGTGCTCGAGCTTCTTCCTGCCGCGCGCAGTGGGCATGCAGCGCGCCATGGAATGGGTGATGACGGGGCGCATGGTGCTGGCCGACGAACTCAAGGAATCCGGCTTCGTGCGCGACGTTGTGCCGCCGGCCGAGCTGCTGCCGCGGGCCCGCGCCATCGCACGCGAGATCGCCGACAACACCTCGCCGGTTGCGGTGGCCATCAGCCGCAAGCTCATGTGGAACATGCTCACCGCCAGGCATCCGCTCGAGGCATCGCAGATGGAATGCTGCGGCCTGACTGCGGTGATGAACCTGCCGGATGCCAAGGAAGGCCCGGCGGCGTTCGTCGAGAAGCGCCCCGCGAAATTCACCACACGGCCCAGCAAGGACCTCGGCTTCATGCAGAACTGGTTCCCGAAGCCGTAAAGGCAACTTGCCGCGGACGAACGCGGAAAACGCGGATAACATCAGATTCGTGTCAAGGTACTCACCGCACCACAACATCCGCGGAGCGGGCGCGCAGTGTGCGTACAATCCACCGACAATCCGCGATTGACCGCGTTCATCCGCAGCCCTGAGGAGATTTGAGCATGAATGGAAACCAGTGGCGCATCGGCGACGTGACAATCACGCGCCTGGTCGAGATCGAAATGGCGGGCGGCCTGGGCCGCATCATTCCGGACGCCAGGCGCGAGCGCCTGCTCGACATTCCCTGGTTGCGGCCGCACTTCATCGACGAAGTCGGCCGCATGATCGCCAGCATCCACATGTTCGTCATCGAAACGCCGGATCGCCGCATCATTGTCGACACCTGCGTGGGCAACGACAAGCCGCGCGAAGCGCCGGCCTGGAACCTGATGCAGACGAAGTTCATGGATGACTTTGCAGCGGCCGGCTTTCGCACCGACGCCATCGACAACGTGCTGTGCACGCACCTGCACATCGATCACGTCGGCTGGAACACCATGCTGCGCGATGGCCAGTGGGTGCCGACCTTTCCCAATGCGCGCTACCTGTACGGCAAGACCGAGTTCGAGCATTGGCGCGCCGCCGAGAGCACGCCGGACGGCGGCCGCGAGAACCTCCAGATCATGGCCGACTCGGTGCTGCCGGTGTGGGAGGCCGGACTGGTCGACCTGGTCGCGACCGACCATCGCATCTGCCCGGAGGTGCGCCTGATCTCGACGCCCGGGCACACGCCGGGCCATGTCAGCGTGATGATCGAATCGCAGGGCGCCTCAGCCTTCATCACCGGGGACTTCCTGCACCACCCCTGCCAGTTCGCCCATCCGCAGTGGTGCTCGAATTTCGATCACCATCGCGAGCAGGCCGTCGCCACGCGCATCGACATGTTCGGCAAACTGGCCGACGGTCCGACGCTGGTGCTGGGGACGCACTTCGCCTCACCCACCGCCGGGCACCTCAAGCGCGACGGCGACGCGTGGCGATTCGAGGTCTGAGCGCAAAGGAAGCGCTGATCAAGTCCCGAAACGCACAAGACCGTCGGGCGCTTCCCTCTGAAGTGGGGGATATACAAGGGGCTCATTTACGTAACTGCGGCCCCCTGTTCAGTGGATCACAAAACAAAACGCCCGGTCGTACCGGGCGTTTGATCGATCAGGCGCGCAAGGCGGTCAGCAACTGTCCGTGCTCATGCGCGTCTCGAGGGACTTCAACTGCACGCCGATCGATTCGGCATATTGCGGCGTGGACTTCTGCCGATCGCGGAGTTCGGCCGCCTGACGGCTGAAATTCTCGCAACGGATCTGTTTCTGCTGGGCCGAGCGCGCGTCGGCCGCTGACACCTTGGTCGGCTCCGGGGCGGCCGGTGCAACACTCTTCGCAGCCGGTGCGACGGCTGCCGGCGCACTCCCATCGCAGGGCTTGTCCTGAAAATTGGTTCCGCAGCGATACATCTTCTTGGCGCCTGCCTGCTGCGCGGTCGCCGGCACAGTCCATGACATGGCGATCAGGATGACAACCAGGGTTTTCGATAATCCGTGCACGTCAGCCTCCCGTTTGCTGTTGCCCGCTATTTTGCCTGTCAGGGCCGCACGTAGTCGAGCACGAATTCATCGACCGGTACCGGCAGCCTGAACACCGGGGCGCTGCGCGGGTCGGCGGGATTGCGCAGGAAGGCGCCCTCGCCGACCAGACGGAATCCGGCCGCCTCGATCTCGCGACGCAGCAGGGATTCCTCGATGCGATGCAGCGTCTTGCTGACGCTCACGCCTTCACCTGCGCGTGCCGAGTGATCGGCAATGATCAGGTGGCCGCCCGGCTTGAGCGCGTCGAACAGCCTGCGATTCATCCTGGCGCGATCCACTTCCATGTAGCCGAGGTCGTGATAGGCGAAGAAGAAGGTGATGGCATCCAACTGCCCGACGTCGGCCGGCAGCGGATCGTCGTAGTCGCGCACCACGCGCACCACGTTGCCCATGACCGGTTTTTTCGCACGCTGGTCGAAGCGGTCCTTCACGGTCGATTCGATCACGGCCTTCGAATCCTGCGCATACACCACGCCGCGCGGCCCGACGGTACGCGCCAGCAGTTCGGTGGTGTAGCCGCCGCCGGCGCCCATGTCGAGCACGCGCATGCCGGGCCGGATGTTGGTGAAGGACAGCAGCTGCGGCTGTTTGCGGCGCACGTCGTTCTGGCGATCAGCATCGGTTCGATCCGGCGCCGCGATGATGGCCATGTAATCGGGTGCCGGCGCGCTGTCGATGCTGGCGCACCCGCCCGCCCCCACCAAGACCAATACGACGAACAAACCTGCTGCGAACCTGCGGACGTCCTGAAACATCATGTCAATCTCCCTGGCGGTAGCGTGGCACGGCGAAACAGCAGTGAAAAATACGGACATCGTCCAGCCGCCGCCTGACGGCGACCGGACGTTCAAAGGCTACTTCTTGCCGAAGGTGCCGACGCGTGCCGCCAGATCGGGAGCACGGCCGGGGTGATAGTAGATCTCGTGCGCCAGGCCGTCCTTGATCGACAGGCCGTCGGTATCGGTGAGCAGTTTCTTCACGCCGCGATGGGTATGCCATGACGTGGCCAGGATGTCCTTCACCAGCGATGCGAGTTCCTGATCGTACTGGTCGTCCGGCACCACGAAATTAGTGAGCCCCATGGCCTCGGCCTGGCGCGCGCTGTAGTGGCGGGCGGTGAACGCCATTTCCTTGGCCTTGGCCACGCCGACGCGACGCGGCAGACGCTGCGACAGCCCCCATGCCGCGACCATGCCCCACTTGCCGTGGGTATCGGCGAACTTGGTCGACTCTGCGGCGAAGATCAAGTCGCAGGAGGTGGCCAGTTCCAACCCGCCGGTGAAGCAGTAGCCATGCACCGCGGCGATGGTCGGCTGCGGCAGCGTGGACAGGCGATCCAGCACCTTGGCCTTCCAGGCCGGGTCCTTGGGCACGGCGGTGGCCGCAGCAATGTCCTTCAGGTCGGCGCCGGCGCTGAACGCCCGGCCGTTGGCGCGGATGACGACGCAGCCGATGCTATCGGTTTTCTTCGCGATATCGGTGATGTGGGCGTCGAGCTCCAGGAACACGGCACTGTTCAGCGCGTTCAACTGCTCGGGCCGATTCAGCGTCAACGTGCACAGGCCATCCTTGTCTTCGCGCAGCAGCGGCTTGGTTGCGTCAGTCATGTTGCATCTCCTCCGTTGGATATCTTGTCGGTCGTGATCGGATCGGCGTGGATCAGGCTTCGGCCCAGGCCAGCGCCGTCTTCAGGCGGGTACGGCATTCTGCCACCATGCGCTCGATCAGTTCTGCGCAGGTCGGCATGTCATGAATCAACCCGATCACCAGGCCGGCGGGGATCGGCGCGTGGTTGATGTCGCCGGTGACGTACGCCTCGCGCCCACGCGCGCCCGCTACCAGGTGCCGGATCTCCTCGAACTGGCAGCCGCCGGGGCGGTATTCCATGGCGCGCACCTCTTTGACGATATCGTTGTTCAGGTAGCGCGCAGTGTTGTTCATGGTGCGGTACAGGTGGCGCGTATCGGTTTCCTTGGCCGCGATCAGCGCCTTCTTGATGTTGTCGTGTATCGGCGCCTCGCGCGTGGTCATGAAGCGCGTGCCCATGTTGACGCCCTGCGCACCCAGCGTCAGCGCGGCCGCCATGCCGCGCCCGTCGCCGATGCCGCCCGAGGCGATGACCGGGATGTCCAGCGCCTGCACCGCGGCGGGGATGAGCACCAGCCCCGGCACGTCGTCTTCCCCGGGATGTCCGGCGCATTCGAAACTGTCGATGCTGATGATATCGACGCCGGCCTTCTGCGCGCTCAGCGCGTGGCGCACCGAGGTGCACTTGTGCAGAATCTTCACCTTGGCGGCCTTGAGCTTGGCGAAATATTCGCGCGGCACGTTGCCGGCGGTCTCGATGATGCCGATGCCGCTGTCGATGATGACGTCGAGGTATTGCTCGTAGGGCGGCGGATTGATCGACGGCAACATGGTCATGTTCACGCCGAACGGCTTGTCGGTCATGCTGCGGCAGCGCGCGATTTCCTTCTTCAGGTCGTCCGGCGTGGGCTGCGTGAGGCCGGTGAGGATGCCCAGGCCACCGGCGTTCGACACCGCGGAGGCCAGCTCGGCGCGCCCCACCCACATCATGCCGCCCTGCACGATCGGGTAACGAATGCCGAGCATTTCAGTCACTGCTGTTTTCAATTGCTTCTCCCGTTTGAGGTATTGATGTGTCGATTGTGAGGCGAATTCCGACGCTACGCAGGGGCGCGCTCACGCCACAGACTTCCACGCCGACATTCGCGCGCGCTCAGGTCAGCTGAAAATTGCCGTGCGCCGTCGCCACGATGCGCGACGGGTCGCTCTGCCAGGCCTCGCAGCGCACATTGGCGATGCGGCGTCCCATGCGCACCACGATGGCGCGGGCATGCAGTTCCTCTGCAATCGGCGCAGGACGCAGGAATTCCGTCGTGAAGTTGATGGTCTTGGCGACGTGCGCCGTGTCGTGAGACAACAGTTGCAACATGGCCGCGGATTCGAGCAACGCGCCGATCACGCCGCCGTGAAACAGGTTGCTGCGGGTGTTGCCGATGTGCTGCGGCCAGCACGGCAGCGTCGCCAAGAGCGAACCGGCCTCGTCGCGAACCTTGACACCGAGCAGCGCAAAGTAGGGAATCGACTTCACCAACGTCGAAAAGTCCTTGGTCTGGCGCGCCTGCAACACCAGTGCCGGGAAGGGCAGCGACAGCGGCCATGGCGCCGCCCCCTGCAGCACCACGTCGGGAACATCGCTTTCGCCGGCGGCCACATCGAAACCCAGCGGCTTGACCTCGCTGCGGTCGATGGAATAGGTGCCGGCGGCATGCGCGATGATGTCCTCGGGCCGCGAGGGATGCCACGCCTTGCCGCGCACGAACGCCACGTGCCGGGTCATGCGGTAGCACTCGCCTTTGACGACCATGGTCTCGCCGCGCGTGGATGGCTTGTGGTAATCGATGCGCAGGTCCATGGTGCCGCCCGGGCGCGCCACGGCGTCGCCTCTGGCCAGCAGGGCGAGTCCGGTGGCATGGTCGAGCAGCGACGTGACCACGCCGCCCATCAGTGCGCCGGTCTCGGGATCGCCGACCAGTTCCTCGCGCCAGTCCACCGCCAGCGTGACCGAATCGGTCTCCATGCCCAGCATCTGCGTGCGCAAGGTCTGGTGCGCCGGCACGCGCGTGGCATTGTGAAAAATGTGTTGCGGCTGAATTTTCAAACCGGCCGGAACCGGAAACGGAAGGCCGGCTACGCTTATTTTCTCCAAAAACTTTCTCCAAAACAGCGGTTCGCAGAATCTGCATGGCCGTGCACCCGTGGATCGTGACGGCCATCGTGTGGTGCGAAATGCGATGGCGCACAGCGCAGAACCAGCAGGTGATTGTACCGGTTGGTTCCGGCGCTCCCGATGGCGGCCCGGCAATGCGTCACGCAGCACCTTGAGAATTGCCCGGCATTCGATTGCCATGGAGCGCACACGGGCGTCAGACACGGGCGTCACACACAGGCGTCACACACAGGCGTCACACAAGGGAATTCTACCTGCGCTCAACCAACTAGCCTCTAATAATCATTATGTATTCACTGAACAAGGGGGCATGCCCCCTGTCTATCCCCCACTTCAGAGGGAAGCTTTTCGAGGCATGCTGATTTTCTGGACTTGATCAGCGCTTCCTTATGTTGTCATATGATCACCACACCAAGACGAAGGGCGGCAACTGCCGGAGCATTGCGACGTCCTGATCGCGCTCTGGCCGCGGCTGGTCTGGAACGGCGGACGGAACGGCGTTGCGGTAACATCGCGCGCCGGCGACACACGGACGGGAAGCACCGCCCCGTTGCAGCGTGAGGCGGCACGCAGCCATCAGCGGCAATCGCCGCCATCGATCAATCCAGCAGCACTCTCCAGGGAGCAACATGTCCACCATCACCACAGCGACCGGCCTGGTCTACGAAGAAGTCACCGTCGGCACCGGCGCCGAAGCCGAGCGCGGCCAGCACGTCTCAGTCCATTACACCGGCTGGCTCATGGACGGCACCAAATTCGATTCCAGCAAGGACCGCAACGACCCGTTCGCGTTCAGCCTGGGCGCCGGCCAGGTCATTGCCGGCTGGGATGAAGGCGTCACCGGCATGAAAGTCGGCGGCACGCGCAAGCTGACCATTCCGCCGCAACTCGGTTACGGCGCGCGCGGCGCCGGCGGCGTCATCCCGCCGAACGCCACGTTGGTGTTCGAGGTGGAACTGCTCGGCGTCTGATCACGGCAGGCAACAATGAAAAAGGGGCGCTCATGGCGCCCCTTTTTCATTCTCTGCCGTCATGCCGCTCAGTGGACATGGTCGGGATCGGCGTGGACCTTCTACGACCGGTTGTCCCACGCGGCCTTGAAGCGCCGCAAGGCATCAAGGTGTTTCTCCACCGCAGCGGACCGATCGGCCGGCGGCATGTCCCTGGGCCACACAACAGGGTGAGACGAAGTCCGGATCGTGAGATGCGTCGCCCCCAGCGCCTGCCAGCGCTGCGCCGCCTTCACCATTCTTTCCGGCTCGCGCGGCCCCTGCGTCACGGCGCCGAGAATGGCGATGGTCGACAGATCGCGCCCCGCGTCTGTCGCGAGTTGCCGCAATCTCCCGAGGCGCTTCATTTCATCTTCATCGGGCAGCAGGCCCGGGTAGTAACCGTCACCGAGCAATGCCGCGCGCTTCACCGCCGCTGCGGAGGCTCCGCCGATCCACAGCGGGATCGGGCGTTGCACGGGCAAGGGATTGATCCCTGCTCCTTGAACCGTGTGCCACGTTCCCGAGAAGTTCACGACATCGTTGGTCCACAGCGCCCGCAACAGCGCGATCTGTTCGTCCATGCGCCGGCCGCGGGTTTTGAAGTCCACGCCCATCGCTTCGTATTCGATATCGTTCCAGCCGCTGCCGATGGCGAGAATCAGGCGGCCACCGGTCAGTACATCCGCGATCGCGGCCTGCTTCGCCACCAGCGCGGTCTGGCGCATGCCCAGCACCATCACCCCGGTGCCGAGCTTGATTTTCTTCGTCACGGCCGCAAGGAAACCGAACGCAACAAAGGGATCGAAGAAGGGGTAGGTGTGATCGTAGATGGGCTCGCCGGGACCCTGGGTCACGTGGTTGTAGGGGCGCCAGTCCGGGCGCGACTTCACGTCCACGCCCAGCACGTGCTCCGACAGCAGCAAACCGTCGTATCCCGCCGCCTCCACGCCTTGCGCGAACGCCCGCAGTGGGTCGGGGTCGGCGCCCAGATCAGTGACCGGATAGGACGTCATCAGTTGCACGCCACACTCCCCTCGGTGAACAACGGCGGCTACTTGAACTGCGGCATCACCTTCTCGGCGAACAGCCGCATCGACTTCTGCACCTTGTCGTAGGGCATGCAGCCGAAGCTGAAACCAATTATGATATTGGTGAACCCGGCGTCCTTGAGGTGCTGAACACGCTCCACGGCCCGCGCCGGATCGCCGTAGATGAATGCCTTCCAGTAGCCGTCATAATCTTCATAGCCGCGGTCCGGCCGCTCGATCTGCCCGCGCAGGATCTTCTGCATCGCGTCGGGCCACCAGCTCAGGTCCTCGGGCGTATTCACGGATCGCACGCATTCTGCCATCCAGTCCACCGCCGATTTCGCATCCTTGTAGGACTCTTCGTTGGTGTCGGCGCCGTAGGACGTCTGCATCACCGCCATGTCGCCGACCAACCGCTGGATCTCAGCCTCGGCGCGCCCGGCGGCCCGCGCGGCGTCGATGAAGACCTGCTTGTGCTTGGCGAACTGCACCCGGCCCTGGTACGGCACGTAGAAGGAAATGCCCAGGCGTCCCGCCAGTTGCAGCGTGTCGGGCGTGCCGGCGGTGGCCAGCGAAACCGGAATGTTGGGTTTCTGCACCGGCCGCGGCCGGATGGTCACCGGATAGGGCACCTGATGATGCTTGCCCCGGTAGGTGAAGTTTTCGGTGGTGAGCGCACCCATGATGATCTCGACCGCCTCGATCTGCCGCGCCTTGGCGTCGAGCTGGTTCACGCCGTAACCGGCGAACTCGCGCGGCCCGTAGCCCTTCGCCAGACCGAGGTCGACACGCCCCTCGCTCAGGCAGTCCAGCATCGCAGCCTCTTCGGCGATCCGCAGCGGGTGGATCAGCGTCGCGATATTGGCCGCGGTGCCGATGCGGATGCGTTTGGTCCTGGCCGCGACGTGGGTGGCCAGCAGCAGCGGATTCGGCGTGATGCAGTAGTCGTGAAAGTGGTGTTCCGCCATGCGAACACCGTCAAACCCGAGTTCCTCGGCATGCACCATCAGGTCTGTTTCCTGACGGTAGACCTCCGCATCGGATTGCGCGTTCGGCGACTGCATGAGGTGAAAGGCTGTGAACTTCACGTTGATCTCCCCCAACTCAAAGCATTCAAAAGCACCCGCGTCAAGCGGCCACCGATGCCGATCCGAACTACTTCAGCGCCTTGTAACGGATGCGCTTCGGTTTGGCGCCTTCCGCTCCCAGTCGCATGATCTTGTCCGCTTCGTATTCCTGATAGTTGCCGTTGAAGAACGCCGCCTTGGAATCGCCCTCGAAGGCCAGGATGTGCGTGGCGATGCGGTCCAGGAACCAGCGATCGTGCGAAATCACCAGCACGCAACCGGCAAACTCCAGCAGCGCGTCTTCCAGCGCGCGCAGCGTTTCCACGTCGAGGTCGTTGGTGGGCTCGTCCAGCAGCAGCACGTTGCCGCCTTCGGCCAGCGTCTTGGCCATGTGCAGCCGGCCGCGTTCACCACCCGACAACTGGCCGACCTTCTTGCCCTGGTCGGCGCCCTTGAAGTTGAAACGGCCGGCATAGGCGCGCGCCGGCATCTCGAACCTGCCGACGGTCAGAATGTCCGACCCGCCAGAGATGAATTCGAACACGGTCTTGTCGGCCTCCAGCGTGTCGCGCGACTGGTCGACGAACGCCAGCTTGACCGTCGGGCCGACCACGACCTCGCCCGAATCGGGTTTTTCCTGGCCGGCGATCATGCGGAACAGCGTCGACTTGCCGGCGCCGTTCGGGCCGATGATGCCGACGATGGCGCCGGGCGGGATCTGGAACGACAGGTCGTCCATCAGCAAGCGGTCACCGTAAGCCTTGCTCACGCCCTTGAACTCGATGACGTTATCGCCAAGGCGATCGGCCACCGGAATGAATATTTCCGAGGTCTCGTTGCGCTTCTGGTATTCGTAGGAAGACAGTTCCTCGAAGCGTGCCAGACGCGCCTTGGATTTGGCTTGCCGGCCCTTGGGATTCTGGCGCACCCACTCCAGTTCCTTCTTGATGGTCTTCTGCCGCGCCGACTCGCTCGACTCCTCGACCTTCAGGCGTGCTTCCTTCTGTTCCAGCCATGAACTGTAGTTGCCTTCCCATGGAATGCCGGTGCCGCGGTCGAGTTCCAGGATCCACTGCGCGGCGTTGTCCAGGAAGTAGCGATCGTGCGTCACCGCCACCACGGTGCCGGGGAACTTCTGCAGGAACTGCTCCAGCCATTCCACGCTTTCGGCGTCGAGGTGGTTGGTCGGCTCGTCCAGCAGCAGGATGTCGGGCTTGGACAAGAGCAGCCGGCACAGCGCCACGCGGCGCTTCTCGCCGCCCGACAGCGGGCCGATCTTGGCGTCCCAGGGCGGCAGGCGCAGCGCGTCGGCAGCGATCTCCAGCTGGTGGTCGACGTTGTCGCCGGCGCTGCTGGCGATGATGGCTTCGAGTTCGGCCTGCTCGGTGGCGAGCTTGTC
>Ga0114970_10003901_pt1 | contig 10871 bp, 7 predicted proteins | sample M_140205_XF_Meta_FD_87030 | JGI IMG/M metagenome (GOLD analysis project Ga0114970, IMG submission 87030) | Freshwater microbial communities from Lake Montjoie, Canada to study carbon cycling - M_140205_XF_MetaG | ecosystem: Environmental > Aquatic > Freshwater > Lake | place: Lake Montjoie... | reverse complement strand
TGCGCGCCAGCATCACAGGCGAAATTGTCATGGACGATGTGTTTGTGCCTGAAGCCAACATGTTGCCCAACGTGTCTGGTTTGAAGGGGCCCTTCGGTTGCTTGAACAAAGCGCGTTATGGCATCTCTTGGGGCGCTTTGGGCGCTGCTGAAGACTGCTGGCACCGTGCTCGCCAATACACCCTTGATCGCGTGCAATTTGGTCGCCCTCTGGCTCAAAACCAATTGATTCAAAAAAAATTGGCCGACATGCAAACCGAAATCGCTTTGGGTTTACAAGGCTGCTTGCGCGTAGGGCGTCTCATGGACGAAGGCCAAGCTGTGCCAGAAATGATCAGCCTGATCAAGCGCAACAGTTGTGGCAAGGCCCTGGACGTAGCCCGCATGGCGCGTGACATGCACGGTGGCAATGGCATTCACGATGAATACCATGTCATCCGCCACATGATCAATTTGGAAACTGTCAACACCTATGAAGGCACGCACGATGTGCATGCCCTGATCCTAGGTCGCGCACAGACCGGTTTGCAGGCTTTTTATTAAGCATTGCTTTCACCTCACCGACTGGAAAAGACCGCTCGTGCGGTCTTTTTTTTCGGCAAACTCATCAGTACAGCTTGACTCTCCTTAGACCTCGACTTACATTACTAACCAACGAGTCATTAAACGTGTCTGAATCCCTCCTCACACCCAAAAGAGAACGCCGCAAACAGCAACGCCCAGGCGAATTGCTGGAAGCAGCGCTCGATTTATTTGTTGAAAAAGGCTTTGCTGCGACCAAGTCAGAGGAAGTTGCAGCCAAAGCGGGGGTGTCTAAGGGAACCCTGTTTTTGTACTTCCCCAGCAAAGAAGAGTTGTTCAAAGCAGTGGTTCGCGAAAATGTGGTGAAAACAGTCACTGAAGGTGCCTTGGAAGTTGCCAACTTCAAAGGCAGCAGCGCAGAGCTTCTCACAACATTGATGCTTGAGTGGTGGCGCAGATATGGCTCTACCAAGGCCTCTGGCATTACCAAACTGATCATCAGTGAAGGGAATCACTTCCCTGACTTGGCTGCCTTCTACCAAGAAGAGGTCATTGACCCCGCAACGCGAATGCTCAAGGACATTCTTGAGCGAGGACGGGCAACGGGCGAGTTTCTCAACTTCAACACAGAACACACCACCATGGTGGTGATTGCACCCATGCTGTTTCTCATCATGTCCAAACACGCCAACGCCATTTGTATTTCTGGTTCCCAAGAAACAAACCCTGAAAATTTCATAGCACAGCATGCCGACCTCCTTGTGCGTGGACTCTCTCATTCAAACTAAGCATGTTGATTTCAAAAAAACTGACCCTTGGCATCGCATTCATTGCGTTAGCAGGCTTCATCACTGTAGGCTTTCAAAAAGGCTGGATAGGCAAGCGCTCAACAGATAGCGCCACCCTTCAAAGCAAGGGCCCTCTGAGCATCGAGTTGGCAGATGGCGACATTGCGATTGCTCAAAAAATGACCATGACCCAAGGCTTGCCAGTTTCAGGCACGCTCAAGGCCGTTCGCAGCGCCATGGTGAAAGCACGCGTTGCAGGTGAATTGGTGTTTTTAGAGGCTCGCGAGGGTGATGCTGTGAAAGCCGGACAAATTGTGGCCCGGGTCGACAGCACCGAATACCTAGCGCGACAAAGCCAAAATCAGCAGCAAGCAGAAGCTGCACGCGCACAAGTTGAAGTTGCTCAAAGACAGTTTGACAACAACAATGCGCTGGTCAATCAAGGCTTTATCTCCAAAACAGCCTTGGATACGTCGATTGCCAATCTGAATGGTGCCAAGGCTACTTTTCAAGCGGCTCTATCGGCTCTAGATGTGGCGACCAAGGCATTGGATGACAGCGTTTTAAAAGCACCCTTGAGTGGCTTTGTCAGCCAACGGTTTTCCCAACCAGGAGAACGCGTCGCCCCCGAAGCACGCATCATTGAAATCGTTGATCTGTCGCAACTAGAACTTGAAGCAACCCTGACTACCGCGGAAGCCATGAATGTGAAACTTGGACAGATTGCCAAACTGAATGTTGAGGGAACAACCGAAGAAGTCTCAGCCAAAGTTTTGAGAATCAACCCAAGCACACAAACAGGAAGCCGCAGCGTTTTGATTTATTTGGGATTGCAGTCTCATCCCCTGCTACGCCAAGGTGTATTCGTTCAAGGAAGTCTAGGCACCCAAAAAGTTCAAGCCATTGTCGTCCCACTTGAAAGTGTGCGATCTGACAAAGCCAAACCCTATGTACAAACCATTCGCGATGGCAAAGTGATGCACATGCAAGTAGAACTTGGCGCAAAAGGTGAAGTCAATGGCAAAGCTGTAATGGCCTTGAAAGAAATCGAAGAAGGTGCGCAGCTGCTGGCACCCAGCGCTGGCGCCGTCAGAGATGGCACGCTGTTGACGCGACCTCCCCAAACCTCGACTTCCAATCTAGCCACAAAGCCATAAGCCTAGTCCATGTGGTTTACCAAAGTCAGTCTCAAGAATCCGGTCTTCGCGACCATGATCATGCTCGCCTTTGTGGTGATGGGCTTGTTTGCGTTTCAGCGATTGAAGGTCGATCAATTTCCAAACATCGACTTTCCTGTGGTGGTGGTTCTGACTGAATATCCAGGCGCATCGCCCGAAATTGTTGAGAGTGAAGTTTCTAAAAAAATTGAAGAAGGCGTGAATGCCATTGCAGGAATCAATGCCCTGACCTCACGTAGCTATGAAAATCAATCTGTGGTCGTGATTGAGTTTCAACTCAACATGGATGGCCGAAAAGCGGCCGACGATGTGCGTGAAAAAGTAGCCGGCATTCGCGCAACTTTGCGCGATGAGGTCAAAGAGCCTCGAGTCATTCGATTTGACCCTACCAGCAAAGCTATTTGGTCATTAGCGGTTTTTCCCAATGCTCAAAATGACACCCAGCGCACCAGCCTGGTTGAGCTCACCAACTATTCTGAACAAGTCATCAAGAAGCGTTTGGAGAACGTTCGTGGGGTGGGGGCTGTCAATATATTGGGTGGCAGCCGAAGAGAAATCAACATTTACCTGCGGCCCGATGCCATGGAGGCTCTGGGCGTGTCGGCAGATCAAATTGCCGCTGCAGTTCGCAATGAAAACCAAGATTTACCTGTTGGGGCATTGCGATCTTTTACGCAGGAGCGTGTGATTCAAGTTCAATCCCGAGTTAAAAGACCGGAAGATTTTGCCAACATCATTGTGGCTCGCAAAGGGACCACACCTATCCGTTTATCGCAAGTGGCCAATGTCAATGATGGTGCGCAAGAAATTGAAAATATGGCGCTTTACAACGGTGACAGAACATTGGTTCTGACTGTTCAAAAATCACAGGACGCCAACACCATCGAAGTGGTTGACGGGTTATTGACCACCCTGAAAGAACTGCGCAAACAAATACCCACTGGCATTCGCCTTGAACCTGTCTCTGATGGCTCTCGTCAAATTCGCGTCGCGGTGGACAACGTTCGCAGAACCCTGATTGAGGGCGCACTTCTCACCATTCTCATTGTATTTTTGTTTTTGAACTCATGGCGCTCAACAGTCATCACTGGCTTGACGCTACCCATTTCGCTGATTGGTACTTTTTGGTTCATGAGCATGTTCGGCTTCACCGTCAACATGATCACTTTGATGGCTTTGTCTTTGTGTGTAGGTTTGCTCATCGATGACGCCATTGTGGTTCGAGAGAACATTGTGAGACATGTGCAGATGGGGAAAAATGCCTACGATGCAGCCATGATAGGTACGCAAGAAATTGGTCTTGCTGTTTTGGCAACCACGCTGTCTATTGTGGCTGTCTTCCTGCCCATTGGTTTTATGGAAGGCATCATTGGCAAGTTCTTCCACGAGTTTGGCATCACCATTGTGGCAGCCGTGCTCATCTCAATGTTTGTCAGTTTCACACTCGACCCCATGCTGTCGAGTGTTTGGCACGACCCCAGCATCCTCCATCACGGTGGAAGCCCAAAGCCTGCCAATTTTTACGATAAAACGGTGGGACGTGTGACGCATTGGTTTGAAATTCAAACCGATCACATGGCTGACAAGTACCAAGGCATGTTGGCTTGGGCCCTAGACCACAAGCGCACCACCCTGTTTGCTGCATTGGCCATTTTCATTGCAAGTGTTTTAATGGTGCCCCTCTTAGGCACTGAATTTGTGCCCAAAGGTGACTACTCAGAAACTACCCTTTCATTTCAAACGCCAGTGGGCACTTCGCTTGAAAGTACCGCACTCAAAGCCAAACAAGTTGAAAAAATTGTGCGTGAATTTCCAGAAGTTCAATACACCCTCACGGGCATGAACACGCCCAGTGCCCAAGGCAAAAACAACGCCAGCATTTACATTCGTTTGGTGGATCGAAAATCACGCCAAAGAAGCGTGGAAGACATCGCATCTTTGCTGCGGGAGCGACTTACCAAAGTAGCAGGTATCACTGTCACCCACGTCGGCACTTTAGATTCTGTGGGCGGCAACAAACAAATCGAATTTTCACTTCAAGGTGCCGATCAGCGTGAACTTGAGCGACTGTCCTTGCAGATCATGGAAAAAATTCGAAACATCCCCGGGCTGGTCGATTTAGATTCCAGTGTCAAACCCAACAAGCCGTCCATTGCGATCAAAATTTTGCGCGAATCTGCCTCCGATCTAGGCTTAAGCACAGCACCCATCTCGGGCGCACTTCGAACCTTGGTGGCCGGACAAACTGTGGGCAATTGGCGCGCACCAGACGACCAGACCTACGATGTCAATGTGCGCCTGTCTCCTGAATACCGAAACAGCCCACAAGATTTAGAGCGTCTTCCCTTTAGCTTGCCAGCGCTCGACGGCACTTCACGCACAGTTCGCTTAGGACAAATTGCGCAAGTGCAAGAAACCACAGGTTCTAATCAAATCAACCGCCGAGATTTGATGCGAGAAGTCTCTATCAATGCCAATGCATCAAGAAGATCAGCGGGTGAAATCTCAAATGACATTCGGAAAATTTTGGAAACCGTCTCTTGGCCTCCAGGTTACCGGTATCAATTTGGTGGCTCCACCAAGAGCATGAACGAGTCATTTCAATATGCCATCACCGCATTGATCATGGCTGTGATCTTCATTTACATGATTTTGGCCAGTCAATTCAAGAGCTTCTTGCAACCTCTTGCACTGATGACAGCCTTGCCACTCACTTTGATTGGCGTCGTCCTCGCGCTCATGGCTTTTAGATCTTCGCTTTCTATGTTCTCTGCCATTGGCGTGGTCATGCTGATGGGTTTGGTCACCAAAAACGCCATTTTGTTGGTCGACTTTGCAATCAGAGCCCGTGAAGGCAGCATATCGGACACAGGGCAGCCTATCGCGGGATTAACGAGACACGAGGCCCTTTTGATGGCTGCCAAAGTCAGACTCCGTCCCATTTTGATGACCACCTTGGCCATGATTTTTGGCATGATTCCGCTGGCATTTGCCCTCACAGAGGGCTCAGAACAACGGGCCCCTATGGGCCAGGCCGTGATTGGGGGTGTCATGACATCGTCTTTACTCACGCTTGTGGTGGTCCCAGTGGTTTATTGCTACATGGACGATTTGAGTGAATTTTTGAAAAGGCTTTGGTCGGGCAAGCAAAAATCAAATTCCGAAGCTTCCATAGAAGCTAAAATGTGATGAGTCAGAATTAGATACCCCCTGGAGTAGCCGTGAACAATGACATAGCCCGTTTCAACATGATTGAACAACAAATTCGTCCTTGGGAAGTCTTGGACGGACAAGTGCTTTCATTGCTGACAGAGGTTAAGCGTGAGAACTTTGCGCCCATGGCGCACAAAGCTTTGGCCTTTGTCGACATGGAAATTCCTTTGCAAAAAGACGGCGAAGCTGGACAAGTCATGTTGGCTCCGCGTGTAGAAGCCCGTTTTTTGCAAAATGCCGCTGTCAAACACACTGACAAAGTGATGGAAATTGGTACTGGATCAGGCTACATGGCGGCTTTGTTGGCGCATCAAGCGGCCAGCGTTTTAAGCTTTGAATTGGACCCAGCACTGGCCCAACAAGCCCGTGCCAACCTGCAAGCTGCTGGCATTCACAATGCAGAGGTTCGCCAAGCCGATGGCTGCCAAGGCGCTCCTGCCGATGGCCCATTTGATGTCATCATGCTCAGCGGTTCTGTGCCAGAGGTTCCACAAGTTTTACTCAATCAACTCAGCATTGGCGGCCGTTTGTTGGCCGTGGTGGGCGAGGACCCTGTAATGCGCGCAAGCGTCATCACTCGCACAGCCGAGCAACAATGGCAAACTTCAGAACCTTGGGACACCCTTGCCCCTCGCCTGCAAGGCTTTCCTGAACACAAGCGTTTTTCCTTTTAAAACATTGCCTCATTTATGCAACAAGTTAGCCCCGCCCAATTTAGCGAATGGATCACTCAGTCCTCTGGTCAAGGCCAGCCCTTGATTTTGGATGTCCGTGAAACATGGGAATGCCAACTGGCAAGCATTGCTCCGGCAGGCTGTGAAGTTCAAATCATGCCCATGCAGACCGTGCCAGAACGCCTCCATGATCTCGATAAGCAAAGGGCCATTGCATGCCTGTGCCACCATGGCGGCCGAAGCATGCAGGTGGCCTCATTTTTAGAACACCATGGCTTTGAAAACGTCACCAACATCAGTGGTGGCATCAATGCATGGTCCAGCCAAGTCGATGCCAGCATCCCTGTGTATTGAATTAAAAACTCTTCCTACTTGCAAATACGACGAAAGATATTTATGAATTTGCGCTTTCTCCCAATCACCTTGGCCATTTCAGCCGCATTTGCAGGTTCAGCTCAAGCACAGAACTTGATGTCTCTGTTTGATACAGCCCGGGGCTTCGATGCCACTTTCAAGGGCGCACAATCTCAATACACCGCCAACGTATCCAAGGCCGATCAAGCCAAGGCTGCTCTGCTGCCGACCATGGGCTTAACAGCCAACGTCAATAAAACCGATGTGGAATTGATTGCAGCGGCTCAAACAGTGATCGCGCAAAGTAAGACTGCTACGCTAAGTGCCTCTCAACCGCTTTATCGTCCTGCAAACATTGCGACCTATCAGCAAGGCCAGCGCCAATTGGATTTGGCCAGCGTTCAACTGAAAGCCGCAGAACAAGACTTGATGGTTCGACTGAGCCAAGCCTACTTTGAGGTTCTCATTTCACGTGAAAGCTTGGACTTTGTGAAAGCCCAAAAAGTGGCTGTTGCAGAGCAACTGGCTGCGGCCAAACGCAACTTCGAAGTGGGCACCTCCACCATCACCGACACGCGTGAAGCGCAAGCAAGGTATGACTTGGTTTTGGCACAAGAAATTGCAGCAGACAATGATTTGCGCATCAAGCGTTTGGCCTTGAACCAATTGGTCGGCCTGAACAACATCGAGCCCAGATCTCTTGCAAACAATGCCAAGCTCACGGCACCCGCCGCACAATCTATTGATGAGTGGGTTCAGCAATCAAGCGAATTCAATCCTAGTGTGATTCAAAGCCGGGCAGCATTGGACATTGCCAAATTGGAAATTGCGAAAGCCGAAGCTGGCCACAAACCTACTTTGGACTTGATCGCTGGCTACACACCGACGCGCTACAAAAATGGCAAGGGCATCAACTCATCTCAAATTGATGCCAACACCAACAGCGTCACTTTGGCCTTCAACATGCCCTTGTTCGCTGGATTTTCTACACAAAACAGAATCAAAGAAACTGTTGCACTAGAAGAGAAAGCACGTGCCGACCTTGATGCGGCTGAACGCAGCGTCGCTCAGGCAACACGCACGGCCTTTTTCGGATTGCTCTCTGGTATTGGACAGGTCAATGCGCTGAAAGCCGCTGAAGATTCAAGCCAAAGCGCTCTAGATGCCAACAAGTTGGGCTATCAGGTGGGTGTGCGCATCAACATTGATGTGCTTAACAGCCAAAGCCAACTGTTCCAGACCAAACGTGATTTGGCCAAAGCGCGTTACGATGTTTTGTTAGGTCAGCTCAAACTGCGTCAAGCAGCTGGCACGCTGACTGAAGCCGATTTGGCTTCAATCAATGCACTTTTAAATCCTTGACGATTTTTAAATTCAATCTCTGATTGAATTCAGCCACGCCTGCACTGCCAGCACAGTGCGCTGAGTGGCGCCGCCATGTTGCTGTGCAAATTGAGCCGCATGGTGAGCTCTGGTCTGTTGCAGTTGCTGACTCTGCACTGTCTCTACAGCCAATCGCACAGCTTCTTTCATGTCAGTTGCACGCTGAGCCGCACCTGCCAATTCGGCGGCCTGTGAGGCTTCTGCAAAATTAAAGGTATTCGGCCCCATGACAACGGGGCAAGCACAGGACGCCGCTTCAATTAAATTTTGGCCACCCAGTTTTTCAAAGCTGCCGCCAAGCAAGGCCACATCGGACAAGCTGTAATAAAGTGCCATTTCACCAAGACTGTCTCCCAACAGAACCACTGATGCATCGCGTGAACTCACTGCATGTGAATCAAAGTCTAAGGCGGGGCCTTGTAAGTCCCAAGTTGAACGCCTTGAAACTCGCAGGCCCTTAGACTGCAACAAACTTTCAACCTCACTCACACGCTGTGGATGCCTGGGCACGATCAGCCAATTCACTTTGACATTAGGCTGTTGCGTGATGAGTGTCTGCCACGCATCCAACCACAGCCCTTCTTCACCCTCTCTGGAACTGGCCAGCATAATGACAGGCGCGGTGGCCTTTTGCCGCCAAGATTGGCCCAAAGCCAATTGGGCTGCATCTGGTTTAGCATCAAACTTTAAATTGCCAAAGACGCCCTGTACATGGGCACCCAGAGTTTTGAGCCGAATGGCATCGTCTTGGGCTTGCGCAAACACAGCGCCAAGTCCAGCATAGGCCGGCTCCATGAGAGAGGGCCACCGCTGTGCCTGCCGCATCGATTTTTCACTCATGCGTGCATTGACCAATATGAGAGGCACGCCATGAGCTTGTGCACGATGAACCAGGAGGGGCCACACCTCAGTTTCAAGCAACATACCCAATTTGGGTTTGAATGCCATAAAAAATCGATCCAGCACGTCTGGCGAATCCCAAGGCTGCCAAACTTGCAAATCGCCGTCTTGCAAAAGTTTGCACCCTTCTTCGCGCCCTGTCGCTGTGCCATTCGTTAGCAAAAGTTTCATGCCAGGAATTGCCTGTCGCAAACTTTGAAGCAATATGGCTGCGGTGCGCGTTTCGCCCAAGGAGACAGCGTGAATCCAAATCCAGTCTTGACGAGCGCTTTGCGTGTAATGGCCGAATCGCTCTTCAAGAAATTGCCCATAAAGCGGCTCAGCACGTGCGCGCTTGTGCAATTTGCGTCGAAGCAGTGGCTGGGCCAAGCGCATGAACGCGCCGTAGAGCCAAAGAGAGAGATTAGAAATCACTCAGTAAGTCCGAAAGAATAAGGGACACACATCAATGCGCCGAGCTTTGCAAGCTGGCTTCGGGTTTGACAATTCTTAACAAAGTCAGCATGTCGTTTTCAATGCGTTGCAGCGCAGCTTCTGTATGGCCTTCAAATCGCAAGACCAGCACAGGCGTTGTGTTGGAAGCACGAATCAAACCAAAACCATCGTGCCAATCGACACGCAGGCCATCCATGTCTGAAATTTCTGCAGGGGCCGAAAAATACTCAGGGGCGAGCTTCAACAACTTGGCTGTGAGTTCGTGCGGCTCGCCTTCTTGACATGCCACGTTGAGCTCAGGCGTACTGAAACTACTTGGCAATGCCTTCAGAACAGCATTGGCATTGGGGCTGCGACTCACAATTTCAAGTAAGCGGCAACCCGCGTAGGTGCCATCGTCAAACCCATACCAACGCTCTTTGAAAAAGATATGGCCGCTCATTTCGCCGCCCAGCGGTGCGTCACCACCCTCAGCTTCAATTTGTTTCATCTTGGCTTTGATGAGGGAGTGACCTGTTTTGTACATCAAGGCTTTTCCACCCGCTGCGCGAATGGCGGGGGCCAGACGCTGTGAGCACTTCACATCAAACAAAATGGTGCCGTTGGGTACTCGGCTCAAAACGTCTTGGGCAAACAACTGCATTTGCCTGTCTGGGTAAATGGTTTCACCATCTTGCGTGACGATGCCCAGTCGATCGCCATCACCATCAAAGGCCAGGCCTAATTCTGCGCCCGAGCTTTGTAGCGTTGCGATGAGGTCTTTCAAATTTTCTGGCTTGCTGGGATCGGGATGGTGATTGGGGAAGTTGCCATCTACCTCGCTGAACAATTCAATGACTTCGCAACCCACAGCACGAAAAATACCTGGGGCACTGGCACCAGCAATGCCGTTGCCAGAATCGACCACAATTTTCAGAGGACGGGACAGCTTGATGCCCGACACGATGCGATTGATGTAGGCGGGCAAAATATCCACAACACGAATCGAGCCACCGTTTTTGAGTTGCCAAGACTCATTTTCAATGACGTGTTGCAAGGCCTTGATTTCATCGCCATAAACAGCACGGCCACCCAAAACCATTTTGAAACCGTTGTCATCTTTGGGATTGTGGCTACCTGTCACCTGAATGCCGCTGTCGCAAACAGTGTGCGCTGCGAAATACAGTTGCGGCGTGGTGGTCAGACCCACATCAATGACTTCAATGCCAACGGCCACCAGTCCGCGCATCAAGGCGGCCGACAACACAGGCCCACTGAGACGGCCATCGCGCCCAACGGCCACGGTATACCGCCCCTCCTGCATGGCCAAACTGCCAAAGGCTAGTCCCAAGGCTTCAGCCAGTTTTTCGTCCAAATTTCGCAGGTAAGTTCCGCGAATGTCGTAAGCCTTGAAAATGGATGCCGTGACTTGCATAAAAAAATAAC
>Ga0114970_10003900_pt1 | contig 10872 bp, 8 predicted proteins | sample M_140205_XF_Meta_FD_87030 | JGI IMG/M metagenome (GOLD analysis project Ga0114970, IMG submission 87030) | Freshwater microbial communities from Lake Montjoie, Canada to study carbon cycling - M_140205_XF_MetaG | ecosystem: Environmental > Aquatic > Freshwater > Lake | place: Lake Montjoie... | reverse complement strand
TATCACCTCGTACTGATACCAAAGTAATTACTGATACCGCATATTGGGGCCAACTTAACCATTTGCATATTGGCAATAGCAAGGATTTGGATTCTAGCTTGGGTAAAGTATTTGGATTTAAAACTGTCGATGGCCATTCATTTAAATGGTATATGCCTGGTTCCATCAATATTAATTTTGATTATCGAGTAAAGAGTCATTTCTTTTTAAGTGGCACGTTAATGCAAAGTCTTAAATCGAAAAATGGTATTGGGTTTAGAGTTAATTCATTATTGGGCATAATACCTCGTATCGAATTTCGTTGGTTAGAAGTATCAATGCCCATTCTCGCCACATTTGGATATTCAAAACTTAATGTGGGCTTGTTTCTAAGAACTGGTGTATTCTTTATTGGCTCTGATAATATAGGAGGATTTTTAGGTTCTAATAATTTTAATGGTTTAGATATATATACTGGTGCTACTATTCCAATATTTAAAGGCAAACCCAAAGACCGAGATAAAGATGGTGTATCAGATCGGAAAGACCATTGTTTACATGTGCCCGGTGCTTGGAGTGCCAAAGGATGCCCTGATACCGATGGTGATGGTATACCCGATGATGAAGACAAATGCCGCACCTTGCCTGGACCTTTCAGCTTGCGTGGTTGCCCTGATACGGATGGTGATGGCGTAACCGATGATGATGACCTTTGCCCCAATGAAAAAGGAACCAAAGCTAACAAAGGATGCCCCGACCGCGATGGTGATGGTGTATATGATAAAAACGATAAATGTCCTGATGAGTTTGGTAAAAATGAAGATGGCTGTCCTGATCGTGACAATGATGGTATTATAGATTCAGAAGATAAATGTCCTGATGAAAAAGGACCACTTGCTACAAATGGATGCCCCGATACCGACGGCGATGGTGTAACCAATGATATAGATTTATGTCCTGACAAAGCTGGTAAAGTAGAAAACAAAGGATGCCCCGATACCGATGGAGATGGTGTGGTAGATAATTTAGATAAATGCCCCGACCAACCAGGTATGGCCAAACTAAATGGATGCCCCGACCGTGACCTAGACGGCGTTGCAGATAAAGATGATAACTGCCCCGATCAATATGGCGACCCGCTGAACTTAGGATGTCCTTTAGTAAAAGTTGTTGATACTGTAAAAGCGGTTCAACTTGATGCAGAAGATCAAGATATCTTGAAACGTGCCTTTGATAATCTTGAATTCGCGAGCGGAAAATCTGTTGTTACAGAATCATCAAAAGCAGCAATGGATGAACTTGCCAAGCTTCTTATTAAACATCCCGATTATAAAATCACTATTAGTGGACATACCGACAATGTAGGTAAACCTGCCGCAAATCAGAAGTTGAGTCTGGACCGTGCCATGGAAGTGAAGAGATATTTAGCTAGCAAAGGTGTTGCAACTTCACATATTAAAGCTCAAGGATTTGGCGACAAGCGTCCAGTTGCTGAAAATGACAGTGAAGAAGGCCGTCAGAAAAATAGACGTGTGGAATTGAAGATAACCAAGTAGTATTATATAATACTTTCAATAGAAAAAGCCCTCCATTAAAGAGGGCTTTTTCTATTATAATAATTTGTCAGTGAGATTTAGCTCTCGGATGAAAATCTAAGAGTGTACTTCGTAAAAACTCACGGTCTAAATGTGTATATATTTCTGTGGTTGTAATACTTTCGTGACCGAGCATCTGCTGCACGGCTCTTAGGTCGGCACCACCTTCTATTAGTGCGGTGGCAAATGAATGCCTCAAAGTATGCGGACTTATGCTCTTTGTTATTCCAGCCATCGCAGCTAGTTTTTTGGTGAGGGTAAATATATATATTCTGCTCAACCCTTTTCCAAATCTGTTTAAGAATAATATATCAGTTGCATGTTTATCGATATCAACTTTATTCCGAAACCCTTTTATATATATATCGATTGCTTTTAATGCGGGTTGACCTATGGGCACCAATCTCTCTTTATTTCCTTTGCCTGCTACTTTTATATATTCTCCTGTAAATGATACATCCGAAATTTTTAGTCCAGTGGTTTCACTTACGCGGAGTCCACAACTATACATCGTTTCTATTATCGCTTTGTTGCGATGGCCATCGGGTCTGCTCAAGTCAATTTGCGAGAGCATTTTTTCTATTTCTATATGATCGAGTGTATCGGGAAGTTTGCGTGCAAGTTTGGGAAGTTCTAATAATTCTGCTGGGCTTTGAGTAATCAAATCCTCCATCAACAAATATTTATAAAATGCCCTGATGCCTGATATCATGCGGGCTTGGCTAGCATTGCTCATACCCAATTCTACCACCCATTTTACGAAAGCTTGCAAATGTTCTAGTTTGATTTGCAGCGGAAGTATTATAATAGTATCAGTTGGATTTGTAAATTGTTTTAGCTTTTCTACATCATGCAAATAGGCTTCAATGGAATTACCAGAGAGCGACTTCTCTAGTTGCAAGTAGGCTTTGAATCCTTTGGTGGCTGTTCCCCAGTTCATTGATGAAAGTATAAAGTATATAGTATATAGTATATAGATTTCATCTAGTAATTTTCAAAGTTTATTTTTGTTTTTGAATTAAAAGTATAGGAACCATCTAAAATCAAATCAGGCTCATTATAATATATATAGGTAGCGAATATATCATTTTTAAACGTGATTGTAAAGTATGAATGTCCTGGTTTTGTTTTGGGGGTCGAAGTGCCATCATTAACAAAATTTTTTAATGCTTCTTTAAACGATTTAAGCTTCTTGGCTGTAAGTGAGTGGAGACCCTTATGATTTTTGATGGATACTGATTCGATACTATCAATTTTAATACCGTCACTTAATTTTTGACCTGCTTTATATATATTTGGAATTTCTATAGTAGAAATATATAAAGAATCTTTCTTTACAACTTGCCCAATGGCATTGCATGATAAAAATATAAGTATATAAACCAAACTAAACTTTTTCATGGTTTATTATATATTATTTATTCTGTGTTTTCGCAAGCAAAAAATAATCTGCCAAAACCAATGCGGTTAATGCTTCCACAATAGGCACGGCTCTAGGCACTACGCAAGGGTCGTGGCGACCAAGTATTTGTATAGTTTTATCGTGGCCTTCTTGATCAACTGTATTTTGTGGAATTTTGATGGAAGAAACTGGTTTGAAAGCTACATTGAACCATATAGGCATTCCATTACTAATGCCGCCTTGTATTCCTCCTGAATTATTTGTTTTTGTTGCTATATGTCCCTCGATATTTTCGAATAGATCATTGTGCTCACTTCCTTTAATGGATGCTGCTGAAAAACCACTGCCTATCTCAAATCCTTTGGCTGCATTAATTCCCATCATGGCCGCAGATAAAGCTGATTGCAACTTACCAAACACAGGTTCACCTAAGCCCACAGGAACATTTTGTGCAATACATTGTATAATACCTCCGAGCGTGTCACCTTCTTCTTTTACTTGTGAAATTGCAGCTTGCATTTGTATATCAACTTCAGCATCGGGGCAACGGGTTATATAATTATCAGTTGTATTTAAATCGAGATTATCATAGTTTTTATCTAAAGGTATATTCCCTATTTGTTTTACAAAAGCGTTTATATATATACCTTTTGTCTTTAGAAACATTTTTGCTATTGCACCCGCTGCTACCCAGTTTGCAGTTTCGCGTGCTGATGAGCGTCCTCCCCCGCGGTGATCGCGGATTCCATACTTTGTATAATAGGTATAATCAGCATGCGAAGGACGGAAAGTATTTTCTAAAGTATGATAGTCTTTCGATTGTTGGTCTTTGTTTTTTATAATAATAGAAATCGGGCTTCCGATACTTTTTCCTTCAAATACTCCTGATAAAATTTCTATGTCATCTGTTTCATTTCGTGGCGAAGAAATATCCGATTGCCCGGGTCTTCTTCTTGCCATTTCTTTCTGTAAAAAATCTATATCAATCTCCAATCCTGCAGGACAACCATCAACCACCACACCCATTGCTGGGCCGTGGGATTCACCGTAAGTGGTGATACGGAATATGTTGCCTAGAGTATTCAAAATTTATATATAATATATTGATTTAAGAACAAGTCCGCCGCGGCGGAAACGAATAGCGATTTATGAAGGTTGCTTACGCCAAATTATTATACTACACGATACTTCTAAAATCAAAAATCATCATTCCTTGTTCGTTATTCTTTTAATATTTTAAATAGAAGTAATCACTATATTATTTCTCGGGTTTCATCTGTGGGAAAAACAATACATCTTGTATGGAAACAGAATCGGTCATGAACATAGTCAGTCTATCTATTCCTATGCCCAATCCAGCGGTGGGCGGCATTCCGTACTCTAGTGCACGAAGAAAATCGTGGTCGATAAACATGGCTTCATCATCACCACGTTCTGTAAGTTTGAGTTGTTCTTCGAAACGTTCACGTTGGTCGATGGGGTCATTCAATTCTGAATAGGCATTGGCTATTTCTTTGCCATTTATCATCAATTCAAAACGCTCTACCAAACCGGGTTTGCTGCGATGCTTTTTGGTAAGCGGCGACATCTCGATTGGATAATCTATAATAAATGTGGGCTGAATAAAATTTTTCTCGCATTTTTCGCTAAATATTTCATCTATCAATTTGCCTTTGCCCATGCTTGCATCGGTTTCTATATGTAGTTGTTTGCATACATCACGCAATCCATTTTCATCCATTTCTGCTATATCAAAACCAGTATATTGTTTGATGGCATCATACATGGTAACACGCGGAAAAGGGCGTTGGAAATTCAGATCCACATCGCCAAATTTTACTTCCGTAGTTCCGTGTACATCCATCGCTACATTTTCTATCATTTCTTCGGTGAAATCCATCATCCAATTATAATCTTTGTAGGCAACATATATTTCCAAAACGGTAAATTCAGGATTATGCGTTCTGTCCATTCCTTCATTGCGAAAATCTTTTGCAAATTCATATACGCCATCAAAACCACCTACTATCAAGCGTTTCAAATAAAGTTCATTTGCTACACGTAGATATAAAGGCATATCCAATGCATTGTGATGCGTGATAAACGGACGAGCCGCTGCCCCTCCTGGAATACTTTGTAATATGGGAGTTTCCACTTCCATATATCCCTTGTTGTTAAAAGTATTGCGAAGTGAATTGATGATTTTACTGCGTTTGATAAATACATCTTTCACGTGCGGGTTCACTATCAAATCCACATAACGTTGGCGGTAACGCATTTCAGGATTTGTGAAAGCATCAAATACTTCTCCTTCTTTTTCTTTAACTATCGGCAATGGTTTCAATGATTTTGCCAATACTTTCATTTCGGTAACATGCAAAGTTGTTTCGCCCGTTTGTGTGGTGAACACATATCCTTTCACTCCAATAATATCGCCAATATCCAATAGTTTTTTAAATACGGTATTATATAATGTTTTGTCTTCGCCGGGGCAAATGTCGTCGCGTTTTATATATATCTGCATTTTGCCCGTGGAGTCATGTATCACTGCAAATGCTGCTGAGCCCATAATACGGCGAGTCATAATGCGACCAGCCATACTTACGTTTTTGTACTCAATTTTATTGTTCTCGTAATTTTCGTTTATTTCCTTGGCTGAGGCATTGATATCCCAAAGCTCGGCAGGGAATGGGTCGATGCCCAGAGCCACAATTTCGCTCAGACTTTGTCGCCTTATAGTTTCTTGTTCATTTAATTCCATGGGGCAAAGATAGGATTCAGGATTCGGTTCGCCGCGGCGAAGGGAATTAGGGTTTGACAAAATCATATTGCAGAAGAATGAAATATTCTAGCAGTAAAAACTCTGTGCACCTCTGCGACAATTAAACTCTGCGTGGCTATGTGGTAAAAAATAGTAACAAGGGAGTGGTTGGTGAAAACACGCAACCACAGGCAGTCTATAACTTAACCACAGAGGAACACAGAGGTAGGCACGGAGTTGCACCGAGGAAGGAATATGATATCAATATAAGTACTAAATCTAATCATAGGTTTTATCCATTTTTAAGAATTCTATCTTTCCAGAATCGTCCTTTACCATATCAATACAGAACGTTACATTTGCATATGAATGGCATTTTTTCTTTCCTTTATATAGTTCTCCGCCATACATCATATATGGTTTTCCTTCTTTATCAAAGTTAGGACTCATAGAAAACATTTCTACACAAATAGTATATTTATTATTTATTACTTTAAAACTACTTGAGTTTTTGAATACAGGAATTTTTATTGTTTTGGGAAAAGGGCCCAATACTCCTCTTCTATCCATATCAGTAACCAAATTGCAAATTTGATCTTCGGTTAAAAATACATACTTCCCCTTTTTAAAATATCTTAACGGAGTGATATATAAACTATCATAACAAATTATTAAAGTATCTTTATACGGACTGAATAGATTTATATTATTTTTGTTTTTTATTTTTTGAAAAGTATCTAAAATAGCTTCCAAAATTTGGAACGTATCATTTAAATTTTCATTCTATGACACAATCTTATTTTCAGAACTACCACTACAGCTTTGAAAAATAATGCAAAATAAAAATAGTACTAGTAATAAATTAAATGACTTCATAAACATATACTATTTGTGGCCTCTACAGGAATCGAACCTGTACCAAGAGAATCGGAATCTCTTATTCTATCCATTAAACTAAGAAGCCAGAATTGGGTATGCAAATATATCGGGGAAAGTTGAAATGATTGTGGTCATATTGCGGTTGGTCATGGTTCGACTCCGCTCACCACACCAACCGCGGGCATTCATATATTAATTCGCTACCCGTTTTTCCAGTTCCAATAACTCATCTCGCAACATCGCGGCTTGTAAAAAATCCATTTCTTTGGCTGCTTGCGCCATCCGTTTGCGGGTTTGGTCGGCGAGTTTTTGAAGTTGGTCTTTGGTCATATATTGTATCAGTGGATCGGCTGCGAGCGACGGAGTTTCGGCTTCGGCATAATAACTTTCGTGCGTGGGTGCATCTACTCGGAAATCGCTGAGCGAAGTTTGCTTGAATATATCATCCTTCGATTTTATTACTGTAGTCGGTGTAATACCATGCAAAGTATTATAGGCCATTTGTTTTTCGCGTTTGCGAAGATTATCATCTATCGTGCGTTGCATACTTTGGGTAATTCTATCTGCATACATAATAACTTTACCGCGAGAATTTCTTGCTGCACGTCCGATAGTTTGTATCAGTGATCTATCGCTACGTAAAAATCCTTCTTTATCGGCATCCAAAATTGCTACAAAAGAAACCTCAGGCAGGTCCAATCCTTCGCGTAATAAGTTCACGCCTATTAGCACATCAATCACGCCCACACGCAGGTTGCGTAGTATCTCCACACGGTCGAGGGTTTTTACTTCGCTATGTATATAACTCACTTTTATATTCAAGCGGCCCATATATTTGGTGAGCTCTTCTGCCATTCTTTTGGTGAGTGTGGTTACCAAAATTCTATCTCCCATTTTAATTCTTTCATCAATTTCCTCCAATAAATCATCAACCTGATTTACCAGCGGACGAATCTCTATAACAGGATCTAATAATCCAGTAGGCCTAATTAATTGCTCCACCAAAACGCCTTCTGAACGGGCAACTTCGTAATCAGAAGGTGTAGCACTCACATATATAGTTTGGCCAACCATTCCCTCAAATTCATTAAAAGTAAGTGGGCGATTATCTAGTGCACTGGGCAAGCGAAACCCGTGTTCAACTAAGGTAGTTTTTCTGCTTCTATCGCCACCATACATGGCACGCACCTGCGGCATACTCGCGTGGCTTTCATCCACAACCAATAAAAAATCTTCCGGAAAATAATCTATCAAACAAAAAGGTCTGTCGCCCGCATTTCGTTTGTCCATATATCTGCTATAGTTCTCAATGCCGCTGCAGTAGCCAAGTTCACGCATCATCTCCAAATCGAAAGTTACTTTTTCTTCGAGGCGTTTTGCTTCCAAATTCATACCGAGTGATCTAAAATATTCACATTGTGCCACCATATCATCTTGTATATGATTAATAGCATGCATCATCGAATCACGATTGGTAACATATATATTGGCAGGAAAAATTGCCATCTGATCATGCTTTTCCAATGTCTTGCCGGTGGCGGGATCAAACGATGAAATCGATTCAATTTCATTTCCAAAAAATACAATTCTATATGCATAATCACCATAGGCTACAAACACATCTACATTATCTCCGGTCACCCTAAAATTTCCTCTGTCAAATATGGCAGTCGTTCGACTGTAAAGGCAATCCACCAATCTATATAATAGTGTATTACGGCTCATTTTCATACCCGTATGCAAGCGTATGATGGAGCCCTCATAATCTTTTGGATTTCCCGCACCATATATGCACGAAACCGATGCAACTACTATAATATCTTTTCTTCCCGATAACAAAGTGGACGTAGTTCTCAACCTGAGTTTTTCAATCTCTTGGTTAATCGCCATATCTTTTTCTATATAAGTATTCGAACTGGGAATGAAAGCTTCTGGCTGGTAATAATCGTAATAAGATACATAATACTCAACGGCATTATCCGGGAAAAATTGCTTGAACTCTCCATAAAGCTGGGCCACCAAAGTTTTATTATGACTTAAAATTAAAGTAGGTCTTTGTATTTGTTGGATGACATTGGCAATGGTAAAAGTTTTTCCACTACCCGTAACACCTAAGAGCACTTGCGATGTATCGCCGCGTTGCACGCCAGCCACTAGTTGGCGTATGGCTTCGGGTTGATCGCCGGTGGGTTTAAATGTGGAAGTGAGTTCAAATTTCATAAACGGATTGCAAAAATAAGTTATATTTTGGAGGAAATATATGTAATTCGCAGCAAAATGTTTGAGAGTTTAAAGCATATCGACCACCAGATTTTTAATTTCATTAACCATAGTTTATCCAATGGTTTTTGCGATTGGCTGATGCCCTACCTTCGGATTATGTGGTTGTGGGTTCCTTTATATATTATATTGTTTTGTGTAATATGTAAAAACTACGGACTCAAAAAAATGCTCTATATAATGATTGGTTTTGGAATCATGATAGCTATCAGTGATGCTCTGGTAGCGAATAGTTTCAAGCATTTTTTTGAACGGATCCGTCCGTGCCATTATCATAATATTGATAAATTAATTCCGATTGTGCGTGACAGATGTGGAAGCGGTTATAGTTTTATATCAGCACATGCTACCAATCATTTTGCGATTGCGATGTATTATATACTTTTTTTCAAAAGTGCGCATAGATATTGGCTATTTTTGTGGGCAGGTTTGATTGCTTTTGCTAGTGTATATATTGGGGTGCATTACCCTGCGGATGTTGCGGTGGGTGCTTTCCTTGGGGTGATGATTGGAGGTGGCGTGGGGATAGGGGTAAAGAAATATATATTATATAGAAAAGTATAAAAAAGAAAGTATATTTCACACTTCTATATCATACCTGCTCACAAAATCAACCACCCGTTGATCCACTATAATATCTTTTTGTTGTATGCGCTGTGTAAGTGTTATCCCATCCAAAGTTCTGCAACGACTTAGGGCAACATATAATTGTCCGTGCGAGAAAGTACCACCAGTTAAATCTACTACTACATTATCAAAAGTGAGTCCCTGGCTTTTGTGTATCGTCATGGCCCATGCGAGTTTGAAGGGCATTTGTGTGAAGGTTCCTTTCACTCTTCGCTCCACTTTATTTCTGCTTCTGTCCCATGCATAATCTACATTTTCCCACTTGTCTCGCATCACATCTTTTTGTTCGCCATTGCTTAATTCCACTATCACCAATTCTTCTTTACATTCAATTACTTTTGCTATTGTTCCATTCACCCAATGTCCTTCTGGATTATTTTTAATGAACACAACCTGTGCCCCAGGACGTAAAAATAAATCTTCATCGGTGGGCATGTGTTTTAAATTGATATCGCCTTCAATGGCTGCTGTGTAGCGGGTTTCGGGAGCATCGATGCGGGCAAGTTGCATATCATTGATGGATGATGCACGCGAGTTTAAAGTACATAAAGCTATAGTATAATCATCGCCCTTAAATGAATAACGTGGATTAAATCTATTGTTTAATTCATCCAATGTATTATAGTCCGCTTCGTTTTTTCTAATCTTATCTAACAATCCAATAAAATATGGATCACTCTGTCTGTATACTTTTTTTAATTCAAGACAATGCACATAAAATTGTTTGAATACACTTGCACTAAAAAAATAAGGAGAATCATAATGTTGCCCATACATATATTTTTCCAAATCAGTATTAGTTACTACAGGTTCTAACTGGAATGGATCACCAATCATCACTACTTGTTTGCCACCAAAAGGTTTATCAGGTTGACGCAAATTTAATCGCAAACTTTGATCTATCCCATCCACCAAATCGGCACGCAGCATAGATATTTCATCTATGATAATAGTATCTACATTTAATAATACTTTTCCGCGTGGTGTACTTTTTCCAAATAATTTTATCTCTTCATCATCGGGCAATATCGGACGCAAAGGAAATAAAAATGCAGAATGTATAGTTTGTCCGCCCGCATTTACCGCAGCAATTCCTGTGGGTGCCAAAACCAATACATTCTTTTTTGTTTGTGCTACAAATTCACGCAGCAAAGTCGATTTACCCGTGCCCGCTTTTCCTGTAATCAGAAAAGAATCATTGGTATTCTCTAAGGCATCGATGGTGCGGCCAAAGGTGGGATTGTCGGTATGTTTATCTGAAGATTTTATATTTTGTAATTATTATTTTATGTTTTTAGTAGTTAGGAATAAGGGGTAAGGAATAAGGAGCAAGGGGTAAGGGGTAAGGG
>Ga0114970_10003898_pt1 | contig 10875 bp, 11 predicted proteins | sample M_140205_XF_Meta_FD_87030 | JGI IMG/M metagenome (GOLD analysis project Ga0114970, IMG submission 87030) | Freshwater microbial communities from Lake Montjoie, Canada to study carbon cycling - M_140205_XF_MetaG | ecosystem: Environmental > Aquatic > Freshwater > Lake | place: Lake Montjoie... | reverse complement strand
TGCTTCTGCAATTGCTGCCCGAAACCTGCTCCGGCGCCCATCAGGTTGCCTGCTGCCAAGATATCAATATCGGCCATGGTCACACCCGCATCGGCCAAGGCAGCGATTGCTGCTTGCGATCCAAGGTCAACGATGTCTTTATCTGAATGCTTGCCGAACTTTGTCATTGCGATCCCGAGGATCCAAATGTCGTCACTTGCCATGATGAGTGCCTTCGCTTTCTGAGGTTCTGTGTGTGATTAGTTGTGTCGGATCAAGCAGGGGCGAAACCAAAACCAATGGCTTCAGTTCCATCTTCGTCAGTTCCCAAACTGAAAGTGGTTAAACGTACCTTCATCCCAAGGGAGACTTTTTCTGGAGTGGGGTCACAATTAACGATATTGCCGCGCACGCTCGTTCCATTGCAGTCAATAATTCCCGCTACGAAAGGTACTGGTACCCCAGGCGCAGCGAAAGCCACGATGGTGAACGACTTCAAGACTCCGTCAGGAGAAATCGCGGCCTTTTTGAAATCATTGTTAAAGCATTTAGCGCATGCGTTGCGGCGGTCAAAATAACGTGCCCCACAGGTTGTGCATTCGTTAGCCACCAGATGGGGCGAATCACCCAACTCGAGGTAGGCAACGTGAGGTATCTGCTGAGCCATAATTGTGTCCTATCGGTAATGCTGACTTTTCTATTCTAAACCTGTGAGTTCAAGTTTTTCTTAGCCCAGAGAGTCCTCAATGTGGGTATTCCAGGTTCCGAAGTGCAGGAGATCAACGGACGCCTTGCGTTGGCGTTGTGTCGGAGTGCCAGAGGGTTGATCCTGCGGGTGTCGATAGCCGACAGCGACAACACCGGCACAATGGACATTTGCAGGAACCTCAAATGCATCAAGAAGTTTGCGTGGCTCAACGAACAGATCAAACAGCAGGGCGCCCCACCGCTGCTCCTCAATCAAAAGTAGGAGGTTTTGAGTCACTAGCGCAGCATCAGTGAGCCACATCGGCTTAACCCAATTCTCAGCTTTTTCAAGTCCATGTCCGGCCTTGTCTCCTTCGGAGTAGCGGTTGGTGTAAGCCGACTCGTCGGCCAGTACCAAAATTACGGATTGGGCGTCTAGAACCCCTGGTGATGTTTTGCCAAACCAAGCTCCGACGCCGGACACCTGCCAAAACCTCTGCAAATCTTCGCCCACCAAAATTAATAGATGCGCACCTTGAGAAAAACCAGCGGATGGGGCACGTAAGGCTAACTCGCCAAGTTTCGTGAGGTCCTCCAGACTTGGACCTCCATCAAAAGTGCGCGTCATGCGACGCCGACGAATAATCTGCCCTAGAGCAGTGCTGAAAAATTGATTCGGTTTAGTGCTTGCCAAGTTTCAGCAAATCCTCTGTCATTGTCCAACCGTGAACGATCAAACAAGCACCCACGCCCGGTTTCACCTCGGCGAACAATTCTGCGATCTCTGGTTTGACTTTTTCTGGTTTGCTTGATTCATGATCTAGGAACCCTGACAACCCCTTCTTCATCACTATGAAGGTTTTCTCGTCATAATGAGCATCAACACCGAAGCGACGAGCCAAGCGGCGTCCCCACGCACGCTCTTCACCGACGGCACGATGTCCGGGTCGGGGTATCAACTCACTGAGGTTTTTAAATGCTTCGAGGCCTTCGGCCGAGACAAATCGACTTCCCACGACAACATCCTCGTCGGGAAAAGCCATCAGGGCACGGTGATAAGCCTCAGCCAAAAGACCTTTGAGAACTTGATCTCGTTTAGGCGAACGCTTGACACTCATCAAGCCGAAAAGGACGCAGGGTGTCCCCCCAATACGCTCCAGCGTAGAAAAGGTGAAGCCATGCACAGTCCCGTTCAAGGTCGCCGTTGTACACAAAACCCAATCTTGTTGGGCCTGGAGCAACCTCGGGGCGTCAAACGACCCTCCCATGAGGACCAACTCTTCTAGTTCGGCCTCAGTCAGGGCCGCACTATCTTTTGTTTCCACCTCAACGGACATGTGAACTATTCCCTACTGTTGGCCACAAAACAGCCACACCCCTATTCTGCCACTTCTGGCGCTGGAAACACGAAACCACCTACTCACCACGGCAGAGAATTGCCCCCTACAGGATAACGCTTGCACCAAAGGCAACCCTCAGAGGGGGAATGACTCGATCAATGTCGACCAAGAACTCCTCACCGAGTTTGAGAATCTTGGCATCACCGATATGCAAAAAGACATAAGAAGATCCCGGATAACTAGACAGGATGCCCTTCAAACGTGCGACTGTCTCAGGATCAAGCGCCACCGCAGGAAGGTTGAGACGAAGTTCCTCTTGACGATGAGAAATGGTGAGAGGAGTAAACTCAAGTGATTGGATGCTAATCCGATCATCATTGCGTTCGTAACGACATTTAACAGCAACCAAACCGTCCTCAATGATCTTGTGACCGTGTGTGAGAAGAGTTTTTGAAAACACCGTTAATTCAACACTGCCATAGAGGTCTTCAAGTTGAATAATGGCTAAGGCACTACCTTTTTTGGTGACCTTGCGCTCAACTTTGGTGATGATTCCTGCCAAGGTGACGATCGCCCCGCTATCCAAATCCTCAAGGCCAGAAGTTGTTGAGGTGGCATGTTTGCGGAGCATTCCTTCGAGACCAAAAAGTGGATGATCGCTGATATACAAACCCAGCACTTCTTTTTCGAACTTCAGTTTGACGGATTTCTCAAACTCCATGTCGGGAATAGGAATATCGAGATTGACTTTGGCGCCCGGCTCGGAATCAAAAACATCAAACAGACTCATAACCCCTTGATCTGCATCAGATCTGCGAGCTAATGAATCGCTAATAATTGATTCGTAGATTGCCATCAACCCTTGACGCGGGTGACCGAGACCATCAAATGCACCCGCCTTGATAAAGGACTCGATGGATTTTTTGTTGAGACAATCTGCTGGAACCCGCATCGCAAAATCATGAAATGACCCAAAGGGACCGTTCATGGCTCGCTCACTGACGATCCGCTCACAAATAGCCTGCCCAATACCTTTGATCGCTGACAACCCAAAATAGATGACACGTTCGGTCACTAATGGGGTGAAATCAACTTCAGAGACGTTGATATTTGGCGGACCAAGGGTGATCCCGCTGTTTCGAGCATCGACTAAGTAACCCGCTGCTTTCTCCAAATTGTCTTTCACACTCGTCAATAGTGCAGCGAAATATTGCATGGGGTAATTCGCTTTGAGGAAGGCGGTCTGATAACAGATATGCCCATACCCAAACGAATGACTCTTGTTAAATGCGTAGTCGGCAAAGTTCTCGATGATGTCAAATAGTTGCTTGCCAAGCTCGGAACCGTACCCAGAGGTTTCGCAGCCAAGTTCAAACTTGGAGCGCTCTTTTTCCATCAATGCGCGTTCTTTCTTACCGCAAGCCTTACGCAGGTTGTCGGCTTCGGCAAGAGTGTAACCAGCGAAGCGTTGGGCGACGCGCATCACGCTCTCCTGATAGATCATTAGACCGTAGGTATCACCTAAAACTTGTTCAGCGTCGGGATGAAAATAAACCACATTCTTGCGACCATTTTTTCTATCCGCAAAGTCGTTGTGCATGTTGACGCTCATCGGGCCCGGTCGATAGAGGGCAATCACTGCCGAGACATCTTCAAAACTTGTGGGTGCCATAGCCCGCAAGAGCTGCTGCATCGGTGCCGACTCGAGTTGAAAGACACCCATTGTGTCCCCTCGTGCTAGCAGTTCAAATGTTGCTTGGTCGTCAAAGGAGATTTTGTCAACATCAAAATCTGGATGGTCTATTTGAATCAAACTATTGGCGTCGGTGATGACGTCGAGATTTCGCAAACCAAGGAAGTCCATCTTCAACAGTCCCAGTTCTTCGACTCCATGCATGTCGAACTGAGTCGTGATTTGTCCTGCCTCAACAGATTTTCCGGTTTCTGGGCGACGTTGCAGAGGAAGATAATCAGTTAATGGGTTTTTAGAAATCACCACGGCTGCAGCGTGAATGCCGACAGAACGCTTCAACCCTTCAAGACCCTTAGCTACATCGACCACGTGACGAATTTCGTCATCTGACTCATACAGATCTCGGAGTTCTTGAGCGGCCCGATATCCGTCGGCGTATTTGTCGTTGAGTTCAAGACAATACTTCAGCGGAGTGTCGCGACCCATCACAAGAGGTGGCATTGCCTTTGCTAGGCGATCACCCATGGCATACGGGTGCCCGAGCACACGTGCCGCATCACGTACGGCGTTACGTGCTTTGATTGTTCCAAATGTGATGATTTGAGCCACATGTTCAGGTCCATAAGTGTCAGTCGCATAATGAATGATTTCTTCTCGATAGCGCGAGTCAAAGTCCATGTCGATATCAGGCATTGAAATTCGACTGGGGTTCAAAAACCGCTCAAAAAGCAAGTCGTAACGGATCGGGTCCACTTCGGTAATGCCGAGGCAATAAGCGACAGCGCAGCCAGCAGCAGAGCCTCGTCCAGGACCGACCCGGATATTCCGCTTTTTGGCGTACTCAATCAGATCCCAAACAATCAGAAAGTACGAGGCGAAACCCATATCGGCGATGACTTTGGTTTCAAACGCCAAACGTTCGATAACAGCGGAAGTCAAATTGTCGCCCCACCGTCGCTTCGCTCCCTCGCGTGTCAGATAATCCAAATACGAAGCGTCATCAGTGAAGCCTTTTGGAACATTGAAGTTAGGTAACTGTGGCTTACCAAATTCAATAGTGACGTCAGCTCGCTCAGCGATCCACAACGTATTATCGCAAGCCTCGGGAACTTCACGAAAAACATATCGCATTTCATTTGCGGTCTTGAGGTAGTGCTCAGTACCTTCAAAACGGAATCGATTTGGGTCGGCGATCATGGAGTTCGTTTGCACACACAGTAACGCATCGTGCGACTCACTGTCGTGGCGATGGACATAGTGCGAATCATTTGTGGCGATGACTGGAGCGCCAATTTCTTGGGCGATCTCTAAAAGTTGTGGATTGGTTTTGGTCTGCGCCGCGAGTCCATGGTCTTGAAGTTCGACAAAGAGATTGTCTTTGCCGAAGATATCTTGCAACCTTGCTGCCTTGAGCTTGGCATCTTGATAGTCGCCGTTCAGGAGTGCCTGCAGAACATGGCCGCCCAGGCAACCTGTGGTGGCGATCAAACCTTCGTGATGGCGTTCTAATAACTCCCAATCCATTCGTGGTTGGTAGTAGTAACCCTCAAGAAACGCCAAACTTGAAAGCTTGATGAGGTTCTTGTAGCCAACGCTGTTCTCTGCCAACAAGGTGAGGTGATAATAGAGCTTCTTGCCACCTTCGGTGTCGCCACCAGAGTCATCAACCTTGCCTCGTCTGCTTGGGCGCTCAAACCGTGTCTCGTACGCCATGTACGCCTCGGTGCCAATGATCGGCTTTACTCCTTGAGCGCGACATTCTTTGTAAAAGTCGAGAACGCCGTACATATTGCCGTGGTCCGTCATACCGAGGGCCGATTGTCCATCGGCAACTGCCTTGGCGACCAGTTCATCAAGTTTGGCGGCACCGTCAAGCATCGAGAACTCAGTATGGACATGAAGATGGGTGAATGAGTCGCCCAAAATACACCTCCTACTTTGCTCAGGTCAGCCGAACGTTTCGACAGACAAACTTCATCTATGTGGTCTAGAAACAGTAGCAGTGGGCTACAAGTAAGTTCCGGGGAGTGGGACACTATTTGATGCAGCATCAGCCTTGTTCCCCAAGGGTCCCGGTTGCAATTGACGGATCTGCTCCATTTGTTGCTGGGCCATCAACTGTTGGGCGAAGAGGGCCGCTTGTATGCCGTGAAAAAGTCCCTCAAGCCAGCCCACTAGTTGGGCTTGAGCGATCCGCAATTCGCCTTCGCTAGGAATGCCATCGGAGAAAGGTAATGCCAACATCGTGAGTTCTTGCTGAAGGTCCGGCGATAGAGCATCGGTCAATTCCACGATCGAGCGTTCATAAATCTCTGCGAGGCGTTCGCGGCTCCCCTGATCCAACTCAGCGCCACGCACCTCTTCTAATAATTGCTTGACCATAGAACCGATACGCATCACCTTGGCGGGTTCTGTCACAGAATTAATGACACTGACCTCGTTGCTCGATAGCCGCTCGGTACCAATCCCATTTTCTGCATTCAAGATTTGGTCAGGTTGTTGCCGTTCAGAGTTGCTCATAGGTCATAACTTCTTTCTGTTTTCGACTTCTCAAAGTACACCAAATGCTCAAATTGTCGTTGCTAAAAACGGCACATACATCTCGGCGCTAGTGAGCGAACCATGACGACAAATCAGTGGAAATGGTCCTGAATCAAGGGGGTCTTCGTACGTCACATCGGCAAAGGGAACTAAAGCCACGTCACCTAATCTGCGGGCTACAGAATCCGACATTTTGGCTCCTTTGCTCGGACCCAGCCATGCTTCTTCAATCACTTGCTCCCGACTGACCACCCATGCCTGGTGTGCAAACAGAGCTTGAGAGATGCTCAATAGATTGTCTTGGCTACCTCGTCGCGCATGGAGCCAGCGAAAGCGTCCTTCACCAGACTGGTGATGAACACAGTCCATCACATCTTTCGGAAGTTTGATTGCTGGTTCTTCGATCTGTACTTGACCATGGTCGGCAGTGACCACGAGGGTTGTGCCTGGGGGCAAGGCCGATAAAAGGGCACCCACCAGCCAGTCAGCCGCTGCGATTTCAGCGTCATAGTACGGACCGAAACCACGCTCATGGGCGATTTTGTCAACCCCATCGTAATACGCATAGACAAAAGGCTCACCAGAATTCACCAAACTCACGCATTGCGCGATGATGGAACTTGCTGCTCTCCACCCACGGGGTTTGGTGCCACGTAAATGAGCCTCGGTGAAGGCGGTCCCTTCAAGCTCTGTTCGACTGACGACTGGTATGTCCAGTCCAGCAAAGGGAGGAATGGGCTGAACAAGAGCTGGTGGATGAATTTTGCGGAGATCTCGCGCATCGGACCACCATCGCAAACTATTCATGATTGAGTCCCCCATGTCCATGCGGTAACCAACGATCCCGTGTTCAGCAGGACTGGCACCCGTGGCCAAACTGGTGAGGGCACTTGCAGTGGTGCTTGGGGCAATCGTGGTGATCTTGCTACCTGTCATCGAAGAAAGATTTGGTGCCAGATGCCGATGACTTTCTAATTGCTCGGCACCTAATCCATCGAGCAGCAGCAGGACAATCTTTTTGGCCTCTTGAAGGGGCTTGGGGAACCATTGTGGGCGCTGGCCCGGACCCCTCAACAGGCAACCAGGCATGATTCCCGTCAGGTTGGGGCCTGAATAGTTCGGAATCACTGGTTTTTCTTGCATCACTACATCATCCCCCATGGGTGTCTCTCGGTGCACCATTTTTAGCCAAAGAAAAGTTCTTTGGGAACGTTCGTAGCTGAATGTGACTCTCCTTCAACGGTCAGGATCAGGAGAAGTTCGCACAAAGGGGGCGCTGACCTTCTACGATACGAGGGTGCGCGTTTCTACAAGGGGTGACTATGCCTGTCGGGCTCTATTGTCGCTCACCCTGCACATAGAGACGCCCCTTCCGACCTCAGTTCGTGATATCGCTGAACGAACTGGCCTCCCGCAACCCTATTTAGAGCAAATTCTTCTTGCCCTCAAGGGTGCAGGCTTAGTCAAGTCAAAAAGAGGTGTCGGTGGTGGTTACACACTGGCGCGAGCACCCGAAGATATTCGTCTGAACGAGATCATCGCCGCTGTTGATGGTCCAATTAGTTTGGGCGATTTCGGAGAGCCCCACGCTGATGGAGCCTGCGACCACGAAGGCCAGTGCGTTCTACTAGCGATCTGGAAACAAACTGGTGATCACATGAAACATCATTTAGAAGGTTTCACCTTGGCTAGTGTCGCTCAAGCTGCACAAGGCAAAATTAATTGGCCCGAATCACTTCACTAACGCGAAGATTTAGCGACTGCCGAAAGCACGCCATTCACATATCGACTTGAATCGTCTGTGCTAAACGTCTTTGCTAATTGCACTGCTTCGTCAAGAATCACAGCCTGAGGAATATCAAGACGGTGTAGTAACTCAAAGGTCGCCATACGGAGAATATTTCGATCCAAGCAGGGCATCCGATTCATTGTCCAGCCATCTGCGTGCTCACTAATGAGCGCATCGATAGCTTCTTGGTTGTCGGCGACACCACGCACAATCAACAATGACACTGCATCAGGGGGCTCAACGAGACCAGCGATGACCGTATGTCCACTGACATTCTTAGTGTCTGCTTCGTAAAGCAGAGTCAACGCTCTCTCTCGAGATTGTGAACGGGGATCAATATTCGGCGTGCGTGAACGACGCTGAGCCATCAGGATCAGACTCGAGTGAGGTATTCGCCAGATCGAGTGTCGACCTTTACTTTGTCCCCGATATTAATGAACAATGGAACCTGAATAGTTTTGCCAGTTTGCAATTCAGCAGATTTGCGTGCTCCTGAAACTCGGTCCCCTTGAATGCCGGGCTCGGTCTTGGCAATCACCATTTCAACTGAGGCAGGTATTTCGACTGAAACAATCTCGTCATTGTAAATCGCGATAATAGCGACCATTGATTCGACGATGTAATCAATCGCAGACCCAAGAGAAACTGGGGCAATGTTCAATTGATCGTATGTTTTGGTATCCATGAATACGTAGTCGTCGCCATCACGGTATAAAAATTGCATATCCTTCTTGTCGAGCATGGCTTGCTCGACGCGAATTCCAGCATTAAAAGTCTTGTCGAAAACATTGCCAGTGCGAACGTTACGTAGTTTGGTTCGCACAAACGCTCCACCTTTACCAGGCTTCACATGCTGAAATTCCACAACTTGGAAAAGACCATTTTCCAACTCAAGAGTGATTCCATTTTTCAAATCGTTTGTGGTGATGGCGGGCATGTCGGTTCCTTGGGGGATGTGTTGAGAGTTCGGTTAGAAAATTCGGTGATCACAATGAGATCTTCCACTCGTAGACCACCGAACCCTCCACGATAGACCCCAGGTTCGATAGTCACGACGTCTCCTGGTTGAAGAATTGCCGTAGATGAGGAATTTAGGTATGGATCTTCGTGAATCAGCAGTCCAACGCCGTGGCCAGTCCCGTGATTGAACATTTCTGCGAGCCCTGCCTCATGAAGCACTTTGCGACACATGGCATCTACGTCTCGAGTTGCTACACCAGGTCCCGCGAGGGCTACACCGGCGGCTTGAGCCTCTCGAACCGCCTCGTAGGCGTGGACCTGCTCTCCGTTCATCTCCCCTATGACATAAGAACGCGTCATATCTGAGTGATAACCGTTGACTAACGCTCCAACGTCAATGATCAAGGTATGACCCTCCTCAATGCGGGTATCGGTTGGAGAATGATGTGGGCGCGCCGCGTTGATCGGACCCGTAGCCACGATGGTGTCATATGAAGGACCGTCGGCACCGAGTTGACGCATGAGGTAATCCAATTGGTCGCGTACATTCTTCTCTGATGGTTCGCTGAGCAACATTGGTAGCACTTCCGCGAGTGCTCGATCAGCAATGTCGCATGCTTGACTCATGAGCGCGATTTCTCCGGCGTCTTTGATACGTCGGATTGCCCCTAAAGCAGATGGAGCCGGAACTAAGTCAACTGGTAGTGAAGTCTTTAAAGCTTGAAACACATCAAATGTCACGTGAGCACTTTGAAACCAAATGTGTGAGCTCTTACTCAGGCGATGTGTGAGGGCCTCAAACACACTCTGTTGGGTTCGGCACTCAATAACCTGTGCAGCAACACCGACCGTATTGATTTGTGCGGCTGCTTGTTCGGTGTAACGCCCATCTGTGAACAACCACATATCAGACGCAGTGATCAACAACCAGCCGCTTGATCCAGTAAAACTAGTGAGCCAGCGAATGTCATTCAGATCACTGAGCAAAATTCCTTGAACAGATGTCTGCTGCCCTAAAAGATCGCGCACTCGTATGAGGCGCTGCTCATGCCATTGTTCGGCGGACACGATGCTTGCTACCCGATCTGGCTAACAATTGCTGCGACAGCTTGTTCGTAACCTACAAGCCCTAAGCCAGCGATTGTTTGGCTTGCTACTGGAGCGATCACGCTGAGATGGCGCCATGGCTCACGAGTCATCGGATCGGAAATATGAATTTCGATAATCGGACCAGCAAAGGTCGCCAAAGCATCGTGAATACTCCATGCATAGTGGGTAAATGCGCCGGCATTGATGATAATCGCCTGCACCCGACCCCGTGCCGCATGAATAGCGTCAACGATGACCCCTTCGTGATTTGTCTGCATATGTTCCACATCAAAGCCAGCACTCGCAGCGACAGTGGTAACAGTTTGTACGTAGTCGTCAAGTGTCGCGGTGCCATAGATTTCGGGCTCGCGTTCACCCAAAAGATTGAGGTTCGGTCCGTGTATCAACAAAATTGTGGCCACACCCCGACGATACTTGCTCGGAGCCGACTGGTGGAGCGTCTTTACATCCCGAGTGGAAACAAAAGCACTATCTACGGCTCACGCCAAGGACATAAATGATGTCAGAGCCTTGCGAACTAAGTCCGGGGAGACATTGGAGACCACTTGCGGACCGTGTTCTGAGTCCAAGACAAAAGTTAAACCTGATACGGCCTTCTTATCTCGGGACATGGCATTGAGCAATGATTCAAGGCTCATGCCGGGCGGGACGCGGGATGCCAAGCCGTACGTTTTGGCTACGACTAGCTCGTGGTAGTCAACACGTTCACCTGGAATACGATTCATGGCGTGCGCTAAGTGAGCGGCAAAAACCAAGCCGATAGCGACGGCTTCACC
>Ga0114970_10003895_pt1 | contig 10881 bp, 7 predicted proteins | sample M_140205_XF_Meta_FD_87030 | JGI IMG/M metagenome (GOLD analysis project Ga0114970, IMG submission 87030) | Freshwater microbial communities from Lake Montjoie, Canada to study carbon cycling - M_140205_XF_MetaG | ecosystem: Environmental > Aquatic > Freshwater > Lake | place: Lake Montjoie... | reverse complement strand
TATCTCCCCTCGTGGTACGGGCCTCTATGGACTTGGATTTCAGCAGGCCTCACCCGGCTGGGCGGCGAGCACGTGGGCCTCACCGTGCTGCTGTTCCGCCTCACCGCCATCGCGGCAGCGCTCCTCTGCGGCCGGCTGCTGCTGCTCAGCCTTCGCCGCCATGCGCCCGACCGCGCCGCGCAGGGGCTGGTGTTCCTGCTATGGAATCCACTCTTCGTTATAGAGACCGGCATCAGCGGACACAATGACTCGGTGATGCTGGTTTTTGTTTTAGTTGCTGTGTGGTGCCACCTGCGCGGCTGGAAAACCGGTGCGGTGACGGCCCTCCTGCTGTCCGCGCTGGTGAAGTTTCTCACCGGAATGCTCATCCCGCTCTACATCGCACTGGTGCTGCGTGAAGCCAAAACCGGGCGGGAACGGATCGTGTTCCTATGCCGCTGCACCCTTGTAGCAGGTCTGGTCGCTTTGGGCGGGATGACCCTGGCGAAATCTAATTCCAGCTCCCCGGTAAGCCAGCAGGCCATTGCCCCGGATTTTTACGCGAACAACTTCCACGAGCTCATCTTCAAAGCGGTCCGCCGCGGACTGGGGGAAGATCCCGACTCGGTGCGCTCGCCGATCTATTTCCAGGGATGGTGGCTGGAGGCGAAGTCGAAAACGTTTCTTTACCGGCAGCCGGAGGGTAGCGCTGAAACCGTCGCACCGATCAAGCCCGGGGATCGGGTGGTGGTGATGGCGCCTCAGCAGAGTGAGCGCTGGATTAGCGTCTATGATCCTGCCTCGCGGGGGCGGGGGGTTGTGGATGCCGCCGACTTCATCGACGCGGCGCGGCCAGCCAGCCCGGATGCGCTGGGCGTGCTGTTTGAGACCCTCACGCAAGAGCGTCCGACCGTGCAGACAGCCAATACCCTGCTCCGGGCCCTGCTGTGGTTTTTATTTGCCCTGTTCGGACTGCTGTGCGCCTGGCGTACAAATTCGTTCGAGCAATTTTTGGTCTGGGCGGCGGCGGCGTTGCTGGCCTCCTACTTCTTGATCGTCACGGAAATCTGGCCGTGGTATGCGAACTGGGCGGTGGCCCTCGGCGCTCTATCCGTCCATCGCCAACCGGCACGACTGGCAGCGATCCTGTCGGCCTGCGTGCTGACGCTTTACGTCACCATCGGCTTTCAGGGAAGCGAGCCGGACTGGGTTTTCGCGCTGCGGTCCCTGCCAGCATTTGTGTTGCCGCTGACGCTATTCGCCGCGCTTTATTATCGCCGCACCTCTTCGCGCTCATGAATCCGGCTGATTTTTTCAAAAACAAGCGCGTCCTGATCACGGGAGGGCTGGGATTTATCGGCTCAAACCTAGCCCGGACTCTGGTGGGCGCGGGGGCGGACGTACTCCTGCTGGACAACCTTTTTCCGGAGTACGGCGGCAACCGTTTCAATCTGAACGGCCTCGAGGAGCGGCTGCGGGTGAGCATCTCCGACGTGCGCGACGAGGCTACGTTGAAAGGATGCGTGCGCGACCAGGATTACATTTTCAACCTGGCCGGCCAGACCAGCCATCTGGATTCGATGGAAAACCCGCGCACGGATCTTGAAATCAATTGCGCCGCGCAGCTGTCCATCTTGGAAGCCTGCCGCGCTAATAATCCCGGGGTGAAGATCGTTTTTGCCAGCACGCGGCAGATTTACGGGCGCCCCCAGTATCTGCCCGTGGATGAGCAGCACCCGCTCAGCCCGGTGGATGTGAACGGCATCAACAAAATGGCCGGGGAATTTTATCACCGGCTCTACAACGACGTGTACGGCCTGCGGACCTGCGTCCTCCGGCTCACCAATACCATCGGCCCGCGCATGCGAATCCGCGATGCGCGCCAGACATTTGTGGGCGTCTGGGTCCGGCAACTACTGGAGGGAGCGCCCATCGAAGTCTGGGGGGGGAATCAGTTGCGGGACTTCAATTATGTGGACGATGTCGTGGAAGCACTGCTGCGGGCGGCGGCGAGCGAAGCCGGCAACGGGGGCGTCTTCAACTTGGGCAGCAGCGAGGTGGTCAGCCTCAAGCAGCTGGCCGAGCAGCTGGTCGCGGCCCATGGCGGCGGCCGCTATGTCGTGAAGGAATTCCCGGAGGATCGGCGGAAAATTGACATCGGCGACTACTACTCGGATTTTAAAAAATTTCAGGAGACCTTTCAATGGACTCCTCGCACGCCGTTGCAGACGGCGCTCGCAGACACCCTGTCCTTTTACAAGGAACATTCAAGGCACTATCTCATATGAACTTATTCCCGTTTCAACCGCTCTCCGAATACCACGTGCATGAGCAGGCGATTCTCGCGGCCATCCAGCGTGTCGGCGAGAGCGGCCATTATATCCTTGGCCCCGAGGTGGCCGCGTTTGAACGCGAATTCGCGGAGGAGCTCGGCGTTGCCCAGGCCGTTGGAGTTGCCAACGGGACGGATGCCCTGGTGCTCGCCTTGCGGGCACTGGGAATCGGCGCCGGCGACACCGTTGTCACCGTGGCACATTCGGCGGTGGCAACAGTATCAGCCATCGAACTGACGGGTGCGACGCCGCTGCTTGTGGACATTGATCCGGGAACCTTCACCCTGGACGCGAATCGCTTCGCCGACACGATAAAGCGCCCGGGCGCGCGCCGGATTAAAGCCGTCATTCCAGTTCATCTCTACGGCCAGCCGGCGGACATCGTGTCGATCCTGGAAATCGCCCGGCAAAACGGGCTATATGTCATCGAGGATTGCGCACAGGCCCAGGGCGCCACGGTGGGCGGGCGCTGTGTGGGGACGTTTGGCGACGCGGCGGCATTCAGTTTTTATCCCACAAAAAATCTGGGGGCGATGGGGGATGGCGGCGCGGTGACCACACAGGATCCGCAGGTGGCGGAGCGGGTTCGGGTGTTGCGGCAGTATGGCTGGCGCGAGCGTTACATCAGCGATCAACCGGGAATGAACAGTCGGTTGGACGAAATGCAGGCGGCTATTCTCCGAGTGAAGCTGCCGTTTTTAAAGCGGGACAACGCGCGGCGCCGGGTGCTGGCGGCAATTTACACGGCGAGTTTCAAGGATTCTGGGGTCACGCCGCCGCCGGTGGGCCCCGGGATGGGCCACGTTTTCCATCAATATGTGGTGCGGTCAGCAAGTAGGGATGCGCTGGCATCCTTTCTAAAAGCGCGCGGGGTGCCCACGACCATCCACTACCCGCAGCCGGTTCACCGGCAGCCGGCCTATCAGGGGCGCGTGGAAATGGGCGGAAGCGATCTGCAAGAAAGCGAACGGGCGAGCCGCGAGGTTTTGAGTTTGCCCATGCACGCGTACCTGACCGACGAGGCCGTGCAGACGGCGGCACAGCAGGTGGCGAATTTCGAGGGTTAAAATCCGTCGAGGCCACAGGGAATGACCCGGCGTCTGGGCTGAATTAACTTGAATGCAGAAAGGGGCTCACCAGAATCATTTCATGTTCCTATTACACCGCTCCTTTTTCACCGTCCTCGCGGTGCTTGTCACACTTCAATCCAGCCCCGCAGCCGACTCCACCTCGCCGCTCACGCTCTGGTACCGCACGCCGGCAACGAACTGGACCAGCGCCCTGCCCATTGGCAACGGACGGCTCGGCGCGATGATCTTCGGCGGCGCGGCGCAGGAACATCTGCAGCTCAACGAAGACACCCTCTGGGCCGGCGGGCCCTACAATCCCGACAACACCAACGCCCTCGCCGCGCTGCCAGAAGTCCGCCAGCTGATATTCGCAGGCCAATTCGATGCGGCCGCCAGCCTCGTCACCAGCAACATGATGGCCAAACCGCTCCGCCAGATGCCGTACCAAACCGTCGGCGACCTGTTCCTGGATTTCCCCACGAATGCGACGGTTGAAGAGTATCGGCGCGACCTGGATCTGGACACCGCGGTCGCCTCCGTCCGCTACACGGCTAACGGAGTTCACTTCCAACGCGAAATCTTTTCCAGCCCCGTGGATCAGGTTATTGTCATGCGCCTCACTGCCGACCAGCCCGGTCAGATATCCTTCACCGCCGGTATGAACACGCCCCAGGCGGCGACGCTGACGACCGAAGGCGCGAACACGCTCGTGATGAGCGGCGTCAACGGCAACGCGCAGGGCATCCGGGGCGCTCTGAAATTTCAGGCGCGCGTGCGCATCCTGCCCCGGGGCGGGAAACTCTCCTGGGGCATGAGCAGCCTGACACTCACCGGCGCAGACTCCGCCACCCTGCTCATCGCCGCCGCCACCAGTTATAAAAATTACGAGGATGTCAGCGGCGATCCCGAGGCCATCACTAAAAAACAGATTGCCGCCGCCGGGGGGAAATCCTTCGCCCGCCTGCTCAAGGCGCATGTGGCCGAACACCAGAAATGGTTCCGCCGCGTGGAACTGAACTTGGGCGAGACGGATGCCATGAAGCTGCCGACCGACGAGCGCATCGCGCATTTCGCCGAGGGCCACGATCCGCAGCTCGCCGCGCTGTATTTCCAATTCGCGCGCTACCTGCTCATCGCCAGCTCGCGTCCTGGCAGCCAGCCCGCAAATCTGCAGGGCATTTGGAACGATTCCATGAACCCGCCGTGGGGCAGCAAATACACCATCAACATCAACACGGAGATGAATTACTGGCCCGCGGAGGTTGCGAACCTTTCCGAATGCGTCGCGCCGCTGACTGCGATGGTCATGGACCTGACGAAGACTGGCGCCCGCACGGCCAAGGTGTATTACAACGCCGGCGGCTGGGCGGCTCACCACAACACCGACCTGTGGCGCGCGACCGCGCCGATTGACGGGCCGAATTCCGGCCTGTGGCCGCTGGGCGGCGCATGGCTCTGCCAGAATCTGTGGGAACATTACCTCTTTACTGGCGACAAAAAATATCTGGCGCAAATCTATCCGGCCATGAAAGGCGCGGCGCAGTTCTTCCTCGACACCCTCATCGAGGAACCCACCCATCATTGGCTCGTCACCTGCCCTTCGCTCTCGCCGGAAAACAAAAACCCCGCCGCCACCAAAACCAGCCTGTGCGCGGGGCCGACCATGGACCAGCAGATTCTGCGCGACCTGTTTTCCAACTGCATTAATGCCTCGGAGATTCTTGGCACGGACAAAAAATTCCGCGACCAGATAGAGGCCGCCCGCGCCCGGCTCGCGCCGATGCAAATCGGCGCAGCCGGCCAGCTTCAAGAATGGCTGCAGGACATCGACCTGCAAGCGAAAGACCTGCATCACCGACACGTGTCGCATCTCTACGGCCTGTATCCCAGCGACCAGATTGATTTTCGCGGCACGCCGGAACTCGCCGCCGCCGTGAAGAAATCCCTGGAGATTCGCGGCGATCAGGCCACCGGCTGGGCGACCGCCTGGCGCATCAACCTCTGGGCGCGGCTCCACGACGGCGACCACGCGTTCCGCATTTTTGAATTTCTGTTGAGCCCGGCGCGCACTTATCCCGATATGTTCGACGCGCATCCGCCATTCCAGATTGACGGCAACTTCGGCGGCGCGTCCGGCATCGCGGAAATGATCCTGCAATCGCAGGCGGGCGTGCTCGAGCTGCTACCCGCACTGCCGAAGGCGTGGCCGACCGGCAGCGTGAAAGGATTGCGCGCACGCGGCAATTTCACCGTGGACATTGAATGGCAGGACGGAAAATTAGTTTCCGCCACGATTTATTCGGCTGCTAAAAATTCCTGCAAGGTGCGTTACGGCGACAAGGTGGTTGAGGTGAAAATCAAATCCGGCGGCACGGTTCGGTTGAATGAAAACCTCGAATGATTTCGCCCATGAAAAAAATTTTACTCGGCGTATGGATCGGCCTGAACACCGCCGCAGCAGCCTTCGCCAGTGACCTGGTGCTCTGGTACGACCAGCCCGTCGGCGCCGCTGTCAGCAGCCTTTTAACCACGAATCCGGGCCAGCCCGCCCTAGGCTTGGGCGGCGGCAAGCCGTCCTCGTTCATCAGCGAGGCGCTGCCCATCGGCAACGGTCGGCTGGGGGGACTGATTGCCGGCGGCACCGCGCTCGAGCGCATCGTGCTCAACGAGGACAGCCTGTGGACCGGCGATGAAAATCCGGGGGGCGATTACGAGACGATGGGCGCCTACCAGATGCTCGGTGAACTCTTAGTCCATCTGCCCGGCCACGAAATCGTCACGGACTACCGGCGCGATCTGGACATTGGCGACGCGCTCGCCCATGTCCGCTATTCAGCAAACGGGGTGAACTATTCCCGGGAATATTTTTGCAGCCACGCGGACGGCGTGCTGGTGGTGCGCCTCACCGCGGACCAGCCCGGATCCTATTCTGGAAGTCTGGAGATGAAGGATTCACACGGCGCGCCCACCGTAGCGGCCAAGAGCCGGCTCAGCGCGGCAGGGTCCCTGACCAACGGGCTGAAATATGAGGCGCAACTCATCGCGGTCCATGAAGGGGGATCGCTGGCGATCCACGGTTCCACCCTGGTGTTTTCTAATTGCAACCGCCTCACACTGGTGGTCGCTGCGGGAACAGATTATGCGATGGATTTCGCGAGCCACTTCCGCGGAGCCGACCCGCATGCCCGTGTTTTGAAACAGGCCGAACGGGCGGCATCAAAAAAATACGGTGTCCTCAAGGCCGCGCATCAAAAGGACTTTCACGCGCTCTTTGACCGGGTGTCGCTTGATTTGGGAAAATCCACCGCCGGCCAGCGTTCTCTGCCCACCGACCAGCGCAAACGGCTCGCGGCCGCTACGGTGGACCCGCAGCTTGAAGAATTGCTGTTTCAATATGGCCGCTACCTGCTGATCTCCTGCTCGCGGCCAGGCGGCCTGCCGGCGAATTTGCAGGGGCTTTGGAATGACAGCAATCGCCCGCCCTGGCATTCGGATTACCACGCCAACATTAACATCCAGATGAATTATTGGCTGGCCGAGCCGGCCAACTTGGCGGAATGCGCAGAGCCGCTGTTTGACCTGGTCGACAGCCAATTGCCGGCCTGGCGACGGGCCACGGCAGCGGCGAAGGAATTCAGGACCGCCGACGGCAAGCAGTCCCGACGCGGCTTCGCCATCCGCACCTCCCACAACATCACCGGCGGGATGGGCTGGAAATGGGACAACACCGCCAACGCCTGGTATGGCCAGCATTACTGGGAACATTACGCTTTTAGCCGCGACACCCGTTTCCTGGCCCGGACCGCCTATCCGTATCTCAAGGAGACCTGTGAATTCTGGGAGGACCAGCTCAAAACCCTGCCCGACGGTCGGCTGGTGGTGCCCAATGCCTGGTCGCCCGAACACGGCCCGACCGAGGACGGCGTGAGTTACAGCCAGGAAATCGTCTGGGACCTCTTCAACAACTATGTCGAGGCGGCCGAGGCGCTCGGCGTGGACAAGTCCTACCGAAAAAAAATCGCCGCCTGGCGCGACCGGCTCGCCACCCCCGGCATCGGCAGCTGGGGACAATTGCTGGAATGGATGACCGAGAAGCACGACCCCCAATATCCCGAACTGGACACGCCCAACGACCATCATCGTCATACCTCGCATCTGTTCGCAGTCCACCCCGGAAGACAGATCAGCATGGCGCGGACGCCGGAGCTGGCGGCGGCGGCCCGGAAGACCATCGCGGCGCGGGGCGACACCGGGGACGGGCGGGAATGGTCCTTCGCGTGGCGCTGCGCGATTTCCGCCCGGCTGCAGGATGGCGCCGACGCCCACCGCCAGCTACAGCAATTGTTCTCGGACCGCAACACCTGCCGGAACCTTTTCGGACTGCACCCGCCCATGCAGATTGACGGTAACTTTGGCGCCACTGCCGGCATGTGCGAAATGCTGCTCCAATCGCAGGACGGCGAAATCCATCTGCTGCCCGCCCTGCCCGCCGCCTGGCCGGCGGGCCGCGTGACCGGCCTGCGCGCGCGCGGCAATTTCATCGTGGATCTGGAATGGAACGAGGGAAGACTCGTTTCCGCAGCGATTCAGTCCCCGGAAAAAAACGCCTGCCGGGTCCGCTACGGCGACCAGCGCATCGATCTGAAAATCAAATCCGGCGTCACGGTCCGCCTGAACGGAAATCTCCAATCGGATTAAACCGGAGCTCCGAAATGGGGCAGGGATGGCGCGCGGCACCGTCTCGGTGGCCGAGCGCAGCGCCAGGCCACGAAGCGCGTGGGGTGGAGCGTGAAACCGTGCACACTTTGTTCCGCCCGCTCCGCGCGGGCGGGGACAGCCCAGCAGCGCGCTGCCCCTGCCATTTTCCGCAAAGGCTCGCTTCGGAATTCAGGTTAAACCGGATCCACCCCTCGCGGCTTGGAGCAAGTCGGGTCACCAGCAGGCCGTTATAACGGGTGCGAATCGGATGAGAATTGAGCGTGGCGCTTATTTTCAGCCCCGCTTTCAACGTTGACATTTTCCTGCATTGGGCTAGATTCGCAGCCCTTTTACGCAAGAAAAAATTTAATTTATGCCGAACACCAAGTCAGCTGAACGCCGCATGCGCGGCAACGAACGCAAGCATCAACACAACCGCAGCATCAAATCCAACCTGCGCAACGTGGAGAAAGACTACCGCGCCCTTGTCACTGCGGGTAAAAAAGATGAGGCCGCCAAGGCCCTGCCCCGCCTCCACTCCGTCCTCGATAAGGCGGTCAAGTCCGGCGTGCTGACCCGACCCACCGTGAACCGCAAAAAGTCGCGGCTGGAACTGGCGCTCAAAGCGGCCAAGTAATCCCCTCTGTCCTTTCCCGAGCGCGAGCGGTCAACCCCGCCCGCGCTTTTTGTTTTGAGGGACCGTTCCCGATCGGGACTCATTCCGAACTCAGGAGAATAATTCCGACCGATAGACCCCCCATTTTGCCAGCCGGAATCGCAGTCCCACATTCAGGCAGCCGAAGCCATAGATCACGCTGCGCCGGAAATTGATGGAGGAAGCTTCCTTGAAGTATTTGGTCGGGCAGCTCACCTCGCCAATGGTAAACCCGTGCCAGAGAATTTGGGCGAGCATCTGGTTGTCGAACACGAAATCGTCCGAATTTTTGGAGAGATCCAGCGCCAGCAGCAGCTCCCGCGAAAATGCCCGGTAGCCGGTATGATATTCGGAAAGCTTCGCGCCCAGCAGCAGGTTCTCCACCGCCGTCAGAAACCGGTTCGCCACATACTTCCAGCCCGGCATGCCGCCCTGCAACGAATAGCCCCCCAGAATGCGGCTGCCTAGCACGCACGGGTGCAGCTCGTTGGCAATCAGGCAGACCATCGCCGGAATCAGCTTGGGCGTGTATTGATAATCCGGGTGCACCATGATGACGATATCCGCGCCCGACTCCAGTGCGAGCCGGTAGCAGGTCTTTTGATTGCCGCCGTAGCCCCGGTTGTTTTCATGGACATGGACAATCACCCCCGGAAGCGCGGAAGCCACCGTGACGGTGTTGTCGCGGCTGCGGTCATCCACCAGGATAATTTCATCCACGATGCTCTGCTGACGCACTTCCGCCACGGTTTTGGCCACCGTCTGCTCCGCATTATAGGCGGGCATCACCACTACAATTTTTTTTCCCTGATACATAATCAAACGCTGAAATCTTTGGGGAATGCTGCCTCAATTCTCAGAAGATGGGAAATGAAAACAGGCTCCGACAGCGGCCGGCGCGGGGGATCACGCCAGAATCCAGCCGGGCTGGATCTCTCCGTCCAACGGGGCAGGCGGCCCCGGGCGCATCAGTTTGCGCTCCGCCAAAATGCCAATCATCGCGGCGTTGTCGGTGCACAGGGCCCGGTCGGCGAGGCGCAGGGCAAATCCCTCGCGCGCGCAGGCGCGGGCCAGCTCACGGCGCAGGGCGCGGTTGCAGGTGACGCCGCCGGAGGCGGTGACGCAGCGGACCCCGTTGCGACGGGCCGCCCGGATGGTTTTTGTGACGAGCACGTCGACGATGGCCGCCTGCACGCTGGCACACAGGTCGCAGACGTTTCGGGCGTCTTCCAATAGTTCCGGATGGTCGCGCACGAAATAGCGCACGGCGGTTTTCAAGCCGCTGAAGCTGAAATCATCGCTCGCGTCCTGCAGCAGCGGCCGCGGAAAATCATATGCCGCGGGATTCCCCTGCTCTGCCAGCCGATCGATGTCCGGCCCGGCCGGATAGGCCAGCCCCATCAGCTTGCCCGTCTTGTCAAAGCATTCGCCCGCCGCATCGTCCAGCGTGCCGCCCAAGACCCGGTGCTTCAGTTCCGATTCCACGAGCACAATCATCGTGTGGCCGCCGCTGACGATGAGTGAAATATTGGGCTGAAAATCCGCAAAGTTGGCAAACGCCACGGCGGCCGGGCTCGCTTCCGTCCCCTGCCCCGCGCGGGGCGCAGGCGCGGCCGTTTGAATCCAAGGGGAATAAAGATGCGCCTCGTGGTGGTGAATGCCCACGAAGGGTTTGCCGAGGGCATAGGCGACGGCCTGACCGGCCTTGAATCCCACCATCAGGGCGTTCGGCAGGCCGGGTCCCTGCGTGGCGGCCACCGCATCGAGCTGGCCGGGTTGAACTCCGGCAGCATCGAGGGCGGCCCGGGCCACCGGAATCAGATTGCGCAGATGTTCCCGGGCGGCAAGTTCCGGCACCACCCCGCCGTATTCGGCATGCAACGCCACCTGCGAGGAGACGACATTGGCCAGCACGGCTCCCTCGCGGATGACGGCCACGCTGGTTTCATCGCACGACGTTTCAAGGGCGAGCAGGGTCATAATTCAAACGAGGAATGAAACCCAAGGGCGGGAGGCAGTCCAGCCGCCTGCGATGGGTGCCCAGGATTCAGGTTCATTTGGCGGCGACACGTCCCGGCGCAAGAACCGCATCATAAAGCAAAATGCCCTTGAGAAGGTCCCGGGCGCGGTCCAGTTGCGCGTCCCG
>Ga0114970_10003894_pt1 | contig 10881 bp, 9 predicted proteins | sample M_140205_XF_Meta_FD_87030 | JGI IMG/M metagenome (GOLD analysis project Ga0114970, IMG submission 87030) | Freshwater microbial communities from Lake Montjoie, Canada to study carbon cycling - M_140205_XF_MetaG | ecosystem: Environmental > Aquatic > Freshwater > Lake | place: Lake Montjoie... | reverse complement strand
TTTGTTTATTAACATGGGTAGGCTGATTTGCTGCATGTTGTAGAAAAATACTGCGCATAATAATTTTAAGTGTGTCTTCATCTTGATTACTTATAGTATATTGACCATTTGACCTCTTATATACTCCAGTTCTTATACCATTTTGGATAATAGTAATGTTTTTGGAAGAGAAAAACCCATCGGAAAGAGCTGTGTTGTCCCAGATGCCAGCAGTGGGGTCTCTGTATGTAGCACATTGGTTCACTGGAATTTTATCATACATTTGGAATAAGTCCTTCATTCTAGGTCCATTGATGTCTACCCTTCCGTTAGAATTTTTTTGCATTTATATTACTTCTATAAAAAAAATATATCCTTTTATTTTATAGATATGGCCAGTTTTCAAGGGATCGTTATAATAGTTGCAGTTCTTCTTCTAATTATATCGTTAATTCTAATTGGTGTCTTGTTAGTTAAGAGCAAGAACACCGAGCAATGGCCTCCATTGGTAGGGGATTGTCCAGATTATTGGATTGATACGTCAGGTAATGGATCCAATTGTGTCAATTTGAAAGATCTAGGAACATGTAATGCAATAGCTGGAGATGGAAAACATCTCACTATGGATTTCTCTGTAGCTCCATATACTGGAGCAGACGGGCTATGCCAGAAATATACATGGGCAAACAGATGTGGAATTACGTGGGATGGAATCACTTCTGGCGTGACAAATCCCTGTACACCTCCAGTACCTCCTGCTTAAACATATTCCTTGTAAAGCAACGGCGTAAGCCGAAGTTTTCGGATTAAGCTCCGTAACGTTAGTGAAGGAGCTTGCTGTGAGCCGTAGTCATGCGCAGCATTGTCGAAGGTGAGCGATTGAACTTCGAAGGAGTTCTCCAAGAAAAATAAAAATATGCAAATATAATAAATTGGCAAGCGTTACTTAAAAAAGAGTACTACGCCTTTCCATATAAAATTTATTATATTATTCAACGGAATTCAAAGAATTTGAAAAAGGAATCCAACAAACTTCAATAAAATAGAAAAGGAATCCAACGGACTTAAAATAACAGAAAAAGGCACCGATCACTGAAAAAAAGACACTACCGCTTTAAGTTACTTTGTCCATTTATTATATATTTTGCAAATAAAAAGTCCAAAAGTATTCCAGAGTTTGAAAATTGGACAAATATATTTGTCCATTTTTTGAATTCTTAAAAAAGTCTTGGAAAAACGAAAAAAAAATAAGCCAAAGCATAATTTTTGCATGCTTTTTCATTTTGTGAGCATAAGAAAAAAAAAAGTGAAAAATAAAATAAAAAAAACAATTTAGGAACTTTTTATGTCAGTATAATATATACTGACAATGACTGACATTTCTAGTACCGAAAATATTTTAAATTATTATTGTAAAATATGTGACTATACTACGTCACGTAAAAGCCAATACGATAGACATAATTTAACAGCTAAACATTTAATACTGCAAAATAAACTTACAAATATTACAGCAAATATTACAGAAAATGTTCAAATATGTACTTGTTCATGTGGCAAAGAATATAAACATCGTCAAAGTTTATTTACACACAAAAAGAAATGTACTATATTAAATCAAGAAGAAGCGGCAATGAAAGAGTTAAAAGAAAAGGAAAATGTAGGAATCACATTAAAAATGACAGATATACAAAATGCAATACCTAATATGGATATAAGTTTAATATTTGCTTTTATGAAAGACACTCACGAATTCAAACAAATTATGTTGGAACAGAGTAATATTATATTAGAACAAAACAAAATCATGTCCGATTTAGTAGGAAAAGTAGGCAACAACACTACCATAAACAATACACAAAACAATCATTTTAATCTGCAGTTTTTCTTGAACGATACATGCAAAGGTGCGATGAATGTAAAGGATTTTCTGAATTTCATCAATGTAGATTTGGAAGACATCGAATACATAGGAACACATGGGTATGTAGCAGGAATTTCCAGGATCTTTACCAAGAATCTAGCAAGGTTGGGCAAGTATGAGAAACCAATTTGGGTAACGGATGAAAAGAGAGAGACGATCATGTATAAAGAAGACGGAGAATGGAAGAAAGACGATGATCATATAAAAATGAATAAAATATCAGTAGCAATAGAATTCAAATGCATAAAAGCACTCACACTATGGAGAGAGTTAAATCCAGATTGGAGAGAAGACGAAAAGAAAGGCGAGTTTTTAAATATAATGAACGGGTGTGTATTTGGAGGTGAATTAAAAACCAAAACCATATTTTATCATCCACCAGATAAAGATCAAAAAGCAAAGATAGTGAGGAACATGATTCAGCATTTGAAAATTCCTAAGAAAAACTAGAATTGGTGAAATCAACATAAAAAGAATAGTAGTAGAAGTATAAGATGGATCAATTAAATATGAATAGTCTTCTTAACAGAGAAGAGAGTGTATCCAAATTTAAAGACATATTAAAAAACTTTGAATTAAACAAACAAAATGTATTATTTAAAAAAGGGATATACGTTTATGGCGAACCAGGTACGGGAAAAACCACATTCGTCATGAATTTATTGAAAGAATTGGATTACGATGTAATCAGATATGACGCGGGTGATATACGCAATAAATCCATTATTGATACTATTACAAAACATAACATGTCTGATAAAAACATCATGAGCATGTTCCATAAAAAAGTCAAGAGAATCGCAATCGTTATGGATGAAATCGATGGCATGAATAACGGAGATAAAGGAGGAATTAACACATTGATTAAATTAATACGTCCCAAAAAAACCAAAAAACAGAAGTTGGAGGAAATTACATTAAATCCAATTATTTGTATAGGTAATTATCACATCGACAAAAAAATCAAAGAGTTGATGAAAGTGTGCAATACTATTGAATTATGTAGTCCAACAAATGCACAAATAACTTCTATTATTACTCCTTTAATGCCAAATATGAATGATGTTTTAATGCAAAGCATTGTTAAATTCGTGCAATTTGATTTACGAAAACTAAAAAACATTTGCGAAATTTATAAAAACAAACAAAATATGTTAAATACCGAAATGATACAAAATATATTTCAAATAAAATCGTATAATGACGACACCAAAAAAATTACACAAAAATTGATTAACAATCCGTATTCGATAGATCAGCATTTAACCATTATGAATGAAACAGATAGAACCATAGTGGGGCTGTTATGGCATGAAAATATTATTGATGTATTAGGAAAAGTAAACAAAAAGATATCCGTACCATTCTACTTAAAATTATTACAAAACATGTGTTTTGCTGATTATATTGATAGAATTACTTTTCAAAAGCAAATATGGCAATTTAACGAGATGAGTTCTTTCATTAAAACATTCAAAAATAATAAATTATATCATGATACATTTAAAAAAAAACCAAAATATAATCCACTGGAAGTGAGATTTACAAAAGTATTAACTAAATATTCTACCGAATATAACAATTCTCTGTTTATTCAAAATTTATGTCAGCAATTAGGGATGGATAAAAAGGATTTATTCTCATTTTTTCTAGATCTGAAAAACAAATATGACGATACTGAAATATTAGCACTTTTTGAAAATTACGAAATTACAAAATTAGACATTAATCGCATGTATAGATATTTAGAAAAATATACAAAGGTGGATGCAGTGGAAGAGGATGAATGCTTGGAAGAAAAAAGTGACATAGATGAATAAAAATAGCATAAAAACAACAAAAACAAAAAATATAATAACAACATGGAAACCATGTGGTTATTTTGTAAAAAACCATGCAAAAGAACTACATATCTTTAATAGCACAATAGTTTTTCGTAGCCCAGCATTCCTTTGTATCGCTATTTATGGTAATCGAATTGTACATGTGTCTTTCAAATTCATCAGGAGAAGCGAAAAACATGGTAGGAGGTTGCGGTCCCGTCTCTCCTGTGCATAATGTAACCTTAAAATATAAGTCTTCGTGTTTCGATCCAATGAGGTGATGATGGTAACGCTCCCCTGTAATGGCGTTTCTAATGGGACATCCTTGACTCCCAGATGCATAAAATGCAATCTTTTTGGATTTCAAATAGGATTTATTATTTTTGTCCACTGAAACCTTTCTAGTAATTTGTATGTATCCCTTATCACTTTTGTTCATTTCTGCCATTAACTTGTTCACCTTCTTCTTTTGAGAGTCAAGTGAAAACGCATCTTCGTCCGCATTGGTGGGATCAAACCTATCTTCATAATACATGTTCTACTGATTATAATTTTATATTCGACATTGGGTTTAAGTCTTTTACATTTTAAATGTTTATTACTTCTGGTGGTTTTGGCAAGTCCGCCTTTTTCTCTGCCTTCTTCTCGGCAATTTTTGCAGTTATTAATGTAGATATTTTCCCCTCGAGATATTTCATTTTTTCCTTCAATGTATCATTTTCTGTCATCAATTCTTTCACTCTTTTCTCATAATTTGCAAACACTTCATGTGGATTTACAAGTACATTTTGAGGCGGTCCGCCATTCACGCCTGGTTGTTGTATTATTGTCATGCCTGGATTTTTCTGCAAAATCTCCTGTTGTTGTTGTTGTTGTTCTAGTTGTTTCAAATATTGTTGTTTCATCATTTCTTCACGCTTGGCGGTAATTTCTTGTGTTTGTTTCACGACATCGGGTTTATTTTCAGGCCTACCAGGTTCATATTCGGCTAAAAGGACATCAATAGACTCCATAAAAAACTCACGAATATCAGGTTCCTTGACAAAATCGTCTACTTTAACATCGGATAATTTTACAAAAGGATTGTTGGGGCCCTGACCAAGTAATGTTTTTTTGTCGAATGAATTATGTACATGTGAAAACACCAAGATAGTTTTGAGTGGGTTCATTTGAACAAACGGAATCGTGTATTCCTTCAAGAAATGTTTCTCTTCTGCTAGCGCAGCATCGTTGTCATATTGAGTTTGTTTTAACAATTCGCGACGGAAAGCAAATGTAGCGGCGGTAGAATGATTCGGACCATAAGGTCCAAATTTATGCATCTCATTGATATGCTTAAAATATATAAACATTTCGCTGCTACCAGCACATAAAGCATGGGGATTCTTTTTCAAGGTTTCCACAGCATGAGAGACACGTTCGGGAGGGTAGTAGTCATCGTCGTCCATATAAACAATAATATCACCCTTTGATTTTTCATGCATCAGATTTCTCTTTTTTCCTAAATACATTTTCTCGTCATATTTGAAATATTTTATTTGAGGAATATGAGATACCAAATCTTCAATTTTGTCTGTTCCGTCATCGATAATAATCCATTCCATTCTTTCTTTAGGATAAGTTTGATGTTGAAAACATTTAATGATATTTTTAATAAATGGTCGACGATTAAATGTGGGGGTGCATATGCTCACAAAAGGCATGCTTTGGAGTTCCTTGTATTGTTTGATAGTAAGTTTTCTTTTACCATCCGCTGAATGAGACATGGTGTATATTTATAATACAAGTTTTTTTTATATTATAAATTGCTATTTTGTTATAGTCTATAAGAAAAAATAATAAAAAATAAAATATATAATAATAATATCATGGCGGTTACATTAACGTATTCGATAGAGCAAATTATTGCTAGAGGAAATGACCCAATATTTGGAGAAGTCACCATTATAACCGATGTCAACACTATTACTACTCTTGATGCATATACATTTACATTTATTGCACAAACTACAACAAATATATATAATATATACACTTCGACACCAGGCATTACCACAAATAATAGTGTAATAGCTACTGATACTTTTAATAATAATAGTAATATTATAGGTATATTTCTTTCTAAAAGTATTACAGGGATTAGTAATGCATTTAATAGTATGTCCAATTTACAATATATACAAATACCTAATAGTGTTCTAACTATACATGCAGGAGCTTTTTCTGGTTGTATTAAATTGCAGACAAATTCGTCTAGCCCCTATGATGGAACGCTATACACATCTTTGTATGCAACATCGTATATATCTATTTTTTTTGGTGTTGGTAACACTAATAATTTTTATCTTAATATAGATACAACACCCGCTGATAGTTATACATTAACAGATATTGTTAATAGAGGAGCATACAACACCATATTTGGGGATATTACTATTATAGTCAAAGATTTTTCTGCTGTTGGTGGTGGTGTAGGTAGACCTACTTTGCCAGGCGGTGTAAAATCGCCTGGTTCTTTTGTTTCTCCATCATATTCATTTACATTTGTAGGTATAATGAATTGGACTGATATTTCTGCGGCTATATACACTACGAGTCGAACCCCCCAAATTACAGACGTTTCATCAAATTCATTTAATGGTGTAAATATAACAATAGGGGCATTTCTATCTCCTTCAATTACATCTATTAAATCTGATTGTTTTAAAAACAACTCTATTTTAAAATATATACAAATACCAAATAGTGTTATATCTATAAATTCAACAGCCTTTACTGGTTGTACTATACTGAAAACCTGGGCATCTCAACCCCCCTATCAAGGAACAATATATACCGACCCCAAACCCAATGCCACAATAATAGATTTTTTTTTCTACAATGATTTTTATCTTAATTTTTCACCTCTTTTATGTTTCAAGGAAGGATCAAAAATATTATATTACAATAGTGAAACAAATCAGGAACAATATATTGAAATAGAAAAATTAAAAAGAGGAGACTTAGTAAAAACATTGTTACACGGATACAAAAAAATAGAACACATAGGAAACTCAAAGATGTATAACAATGTCAACAATATTCGTTCTGTGGACAAATTGTATAAATGTTCTAAAACAGAATATCCGGAGTTGTTTGAGGATTTGATCATAACGGGTGCTCATTCCATTTTGGTAAATGATTTCAAAGACAATGAGAAAGAAAAAACATTAGAACTCTTATCAGACATTTATGTAACAGACAAAAAATATAGATTGCCTGCATGCATTGACAAAAGAGCCCAAATATATGAAGTAGAAGGACAGCATACTATTTGGCATTTTTCTTTGGAACACGAGAATTATTACATGAATTATGGTGTTTTCGCCAATGGATTATTAGTGGAAACTGCGAGTAATCGTATGATGCTTGAATGCTCCGGACTAAATATAGCATAATCTTTCAGAATACTCCAAATGTGTGATGTGAGCCGTAGCCGTAGGCACTATGTAATGTGGTGAGTGATTGAACTCCTTTCTTGCGATGCAACGCGATGGCGCTAGCCGTAGGAGTTTAGGAAAACATATAATATATATTATAAAGTATATATTATTGATGAGGTGAGTGCTGTGAGCCGTAAATAACCTTTATTGTTCCACTATCAAAATCTTAGCCATATTTTTTCTACTGGTATTCTTTCTCGGAACGCGTTTTCCACCCATTATTGGTTTTTCCCATTGCGTAGTTCCAGTATTGTGGTCAACATAAACAATTTTTCCATCATCTGTCACTTTTTGCTCCCATCCTTTTGGTAATCCTTCGCTTTGCCTTTCTTTATTATCTGTCAATGCGATTTCATCATTCTTTTTTTGCTCTAATTCTTTTTCCTGTGCCGCTAATTCTTGCTCTTTTTTTAATGCAGCAGTCTTTATAGCTTGATCAACATTTGCCACCAATGCATCAGCCTGTGATAATTTTGTCGCTTGTGTAAAATCATTTGTCCATCCAGTTGCACCCGCTGGTACATATTGTTTGTACACATTCGTAAAGAAAAACAAGAGCAAACATGCAACTACAGCAATAAATGCTTCATATCCTCCGAAAGAAGCATTGGCGTCTACTATTACGAAAAAGGAAATGATATACATGATCAAGCTCATCTTATATTTTAGAACATTCTTCAAAGCATCCTTAATAGAATATGATGCCTTAGTAGCACCAGCACCAGCACCAACGCCAGCACCATCCACCTTTTTAGCTGTCATAAATAGTGGTAACAATGCACAAAATATAGTACTTAATGCAGCGACTGCGGGTACTATGATTCCAATCCCAACAAATAAAAAGGCTAATATAGCTATCCAAACGACTATAAGTGTTTTCCACCAATTCATAAAAGACCACATACTATTGGAAGTCCATGCGGTTTTATCGCTAGTGGTAGTAGAAAAAAACAAAGGTAAATTATAAAACAATAAAAATGCAAAATAAAATCCATTTATAATGCTGGTACAAAAGTTGACAAACACGGACAAAAATGGCGCTAAGAATATGATCATACTTTCATTAAAAAAATTGTTAATTATAGAACCATATACCCAATTGATTATAGCTAAATTATTCGCCAATATTTGTTGAATAGTTGTAGCAATGTATAAATAAAAGGAATTGTCCGCTTTCGGATCTTTTAATTTATTTAGATAACCGATGAAACCTTTATTTCTTAAATCGTCTATATTTTCAGTAAGAGGGAATATTAATTTGGTGGAAAATATGCCTTCCGCCGTTTTAACTATATCTATATTTACTACTTTATCACCGCCTACGATAGTGGGTATCACATCGGTATATGGAGTAAAATTCATATCGGTTGGTAGAATATTAGATTGAGCAACACGACAGGTGTATACGAGACAAGTTCCCACTATAACTACTATGCCTAATACGAATAGTTTACCCAGTAATGTTAATAAGAAGGAACCACTTTCTTTCATGGTTATAGGAGCAGGTCCTTTTTTATTTTTAATGGCGGAGTTGTCGGAATTATCTGACGAATCTGTTGTATTAGACATGTTATAATAAAATGATATTATTTATTTTGTATTTATTTTGTATTTATAATGTATATTGGATGAAATCGCAACAAATATATATTATAATATTAGCATTCGTTTCTATCATTTTAATGATAGGTGTATTGATGCTTGGCAATTATGCAATAAAATCAGGTAAAATAATAGAATGTTTTGATAGCGCAACCCCTGATATGGGTGATCCATATACAAGTCATTCAGTAGACCTACCGATAAATACCACATATAGCTGTAAAAATATGTGTGGACCAATGGCTAGATGTTCTATTACAGGTGAACAATGTTTGTCGGATATAGATTGCTATGGGTGTAAACCAATAAAGAAACAGGATAAGAAACAAGAACAAAACCAAAAAAAACATGCAGATATAAGAGGTCAAAATGACGCGGGAAAGTTGACGACCCAAGTCACACCCATGTATTCAGTATTAACAACAGATATAGGAACACAAGCGACTCTAATAAACGACAAATTTGCGCCTCCACCACAATATAACCAAGGCGTGAATACATGGAGAAAAACATTTAATGTAGGTCAGGAGCTCTTTGATAAAAGATATAATCCAGGGTCGATACCATATATGCCGACATATCCAGATAGGACGACATTATCGGGGCAATTTATAGACAATGGTCCTTTGGCATCAAATGATTTTTTGTAGTATTTCTCCAAAGATCTATATAGTTATGGACATATATGGAATGTTATATATAACACTAGACCATTTGCTAAATCCACTGCCCCAAGAATAAGAGGATAGAGACAATATATTTGTAGAAAAGGCCATAGTATAAAAATCTAATAACGTATACATGATTCCACTATTAGATAACTGAACTGAACTACCCAAATGTTTAATTTCATTTAATTGAATAATAGTATTTGGAAATTTGTTTTTAATTAATATTTTAATTTCATTATTATCACTAATAATAACATATTTTCCAGAATTATTTATGTATTTAGATAAATTATTTAATATATTATTTACATATTTCATGTTATTTGTTATACTTATGCCTTTTTCTGTTATGTGGGTGCGGTCATTTATGTGCACATCTTTAATATAATCATCACCACAACGTATATGAATAACTTGATAACCTTTTTTATCAACCCCAAGTTTTTGCAAATGCAAATGAATGTTTTCTTTCATCATATCATTAGGTTCCATTTTTAATCTAATTATTTGTCTTTCCATAGTAGAAAAACTATTATATATTGGAAAACTATTACAGAAAAAAAAATATCTACCATTAGCATCTATATTAGGATTTGAAATAACATTTAATGAGTTTAAATGATTCATAAAGTCTTTTAAAAAATCAGGAGAGTTGGTTTTTCCTGAGGATGAATAATTTAAATTTTCAATTCGATGTATTTCGGGTGAATTTATAATGACCGACTTTTGTTCTTCAGAAATGTTTAAATACATTGATAATGGGTGATTTTTTAAATTCATATCAAATTCCAACCCTAATAATATGGATACTTGAAGGGTACAGAAACATCCTCTTAAATAATCTCCTAGTCCAGGAGGTGTTCCATTTTTAAAATTATCGGATTGATAAACATTTACCAATTTTTTAATATTACGATTATTAAAAGTAGATATTATTTGCTTAATAGATAAGGGTTTATTTTTAGGGTTGTTATACATACTTGATAACATTTGTGTAATAGTATTTGGGTTATCCGTGCGGTTAATCATAGTGTGTATTTGTTTATTTCTAGACATATTTGAATTAAATATGCCAGTAAATATCATTACTTTATATGAATATTATATGTTCAATATATTTGACACAATGAATTTGGAGGAAAACGGATGGTCGCATCGCGACCAGCAGTTTTCTGATTATATTCCTCGCGAAGCAATGGCGCCAGCCGAAGTAATATGGATGAAAACTTCTATTCGCATCGCTCATATTTCTTCGACTTCGACTTCGTTTTCCCCCTATCAGTTTTTCTCGAGAATCGCATTAATTTCATTTAATATTTTGGGTGTAATTCCACCATGAGACCAATTTTGAATAAAAAAAGAAGGTGTATTTATTTGTTTATGTTGTTTTTTCATAAGAC
>Ga0114970_10003887_pt1 | contig 10887 bp, 9 predicted proteins | sample M_140205_XF_Meta_FD_87030 | JGI IMG/M metagenome (GOLD analysis project Ga0114970, IMG submission 87030) | Freshwater microbial communities from Lake Montjoie, Canada to study carbon cycling - M_140205_XF_MetaG | ecosystem: Environmental > Aquatic > Freshwater > Lake | place: Lake Montjoie... | reverse complement strand
AGTTCGCATCGACTCGCCTCAAAAAATCCAAATCCTAAAAGAAAAATTGCTTAACAATCTTCGCCTGTGGCATTCCCACTGGAATTGGATGATCGATTGTCACAATTTCGAATTAGATGAAGCCCTTACGGAAGATTGGAACCAGCTGGTACGCTTTTTTCAAGGGTTTTTTCTGAAAGACCTGGTAGGGTATCAAACGAAGCCAGAGCAAAAGCTCCCTTTTCGCGGGTTTCGGGCTCGCCATCGCGCTGCAGCTATGCTAGAAAGCGAAGGCGCTTTTTCAGGAGCCGAGGCAAACTGTCAAAGCCGAAAGAAACCGTAGCCACTTCAATGGAGACTCCCACATGTTGCCTGTGGAAATTTACTGCCGAAACGAGAATGTCATATTGCGTGCTCGCAATTCTGAAATTTTGATTCTACCTGCTTATACAAGAGTCCTTCGCACGTTGACGGATCCAAAAGGGTTCAGCGAATACTTCTTGCATGATGCCTTGGTAAATCGCCCTGCTCGGAAATTATTCGAAGCCTGGATCCGTAAGGATGTCACCCTATGGCCTCGTTTGTTCCAGACCATCCAAACCCATATTCCTCACCCAGATGAAGCGGTACAAGCCGAATCTGTAGACGCAAGTCCTACAGAGGAAGCAGGAGAAGCCAAGAAGCCGACCACAAAAAAACCGGCTGCACCCAAAAAGGCTCCCGTTGCTAAGGTAGGCAAGTCCTCTGCCGCTGTCTCTTCCGCAAAAAAAGTGGGCCGCAAGAAGGTCTAGGGAGTTCTAGCAAGGAGGGGGTTTGGGGAGACCGAGAAAACGGAGCGAGTAGCCCCGATGCCTCATCGGCCTGCGAGCGGAGTGCTGAGGGATGGCGCAAACAAACTGCGCACCTGGTTCCCCAAGAGGGCATGCGTGGCCTCAAACTCTCGTCGAATACGAGCCACCGCTTCTACCACGGTCGGACAATCTCGCAGGAGGGCCGCCACCTGCCCGGCCTCAAGCTCCCCATTTTCCCAATCTCCTTCTAACATCCCTTTCTTCGCTCGTCCTTTACCCAAGAGCGCAGTCAATGCTTCAGGGTCGGCACCTGTCTCCTCCAACGCATGGACTTGCGCATAAAATGGATTACGGATCAACCGTACAGGCATGAGCTTTTTCATACACAGCATGGTCCCGTGGGTGGCTGTTGCCAGTACAGCCGCCTTAAAAATCTCGTGAGCACTAGATTCCTGGGTGGCAATAAAGCGAGTTCCCATCTGTACCCCCTCCGCTCCCAAGGCCATGGCCGCAACCATCCCAGCCCCCGTTGCCATTCCCCCTGCAGCAATCACGGGAATTTTTACTGCATCTCTTACCTGAGGGATAAGCACAAAACTGGTAAGCTCGTCTCGTCCGTTATGCCCCCCCGCTTCAAACCCTTCCGCAATCACGGCATCCACCCCTGCATCTTCACATTTCTTTGCCAAAACAGGAGAAGAGACCACATGCAGGACAGTGCAACCTGCTTTCTTCAAGCCTTCTGTATGGGTTCGAGGGCTCCCCGCGGAGGTGATAAAGATGCGGATTCCTGCCTCGAGAGCCACCTGGATCTGTTCTTCCGTGTGTCGATAGAGCAAGGGGACATTCACCGCAAGGGAACCCTGGGTTGCGGCTCGTGCTTTTTGAATATGTTCACGCAAGCGATCGATGGACATGGAGCCAGCACCGATGACCCCCAAAATTCCACTTTGGGCCGCTGCCGTTGCCAGTTTATGACCTGAGACCCAGACCATCCCAGCTTGGATCAAAGGAAACTCGATGTTCAATAAACGGCAGACTCGATTTTGGGATAGGGACATGGGGATACTTCCTCTTCGAGAATCAAGCAAAAACTCTTTGAAGTCTAAGAGGGAACCCACAGGAAGAAAACCTTTTTTTCTGGCAGAGGAGAAAGAGGTCACAAGAGACAGGGTAGATCTCGTAAAATTCTTGCTAAATCTGCGGTGGTGCAAATATGTCCATCAGTGAACACCAAGGAAAGTAATGGGTACTTGGCTAGTATACAGGCCAGCAACGACCACTCTTTTTCCACTTGGCGAAGTGACTGAAGTCGATTGAACTGCATTTTATCTCCACCTTCTTGGAGAAGAAGAAGTCTATCTTGTTCTGTTTTCAAATAACTTTTTTTGGATGCGCCTTGCTGCATGGCAGATATTTTGTGCGAAATTAAACTTAGCTGCCGCTCCGCGTTTTTCTCCGACCCTTTGGCTGCGAAGCTAAAAAACACTTTTTCTTTGGGGTGAAACCATCGCCACTTTTTAACAAGAAGACCTCGCAATACTTGTGCTGAATAGGAAAAGGATTCAATCAAGGCTGGACTGGTTGCATTCTCTATGTGATGTTGGAGCACACTAAACTCCGATCGAAAATTTTCCTTTAATTTTTTATAAGGCTTTTTTCTTGGAGGAAGAGTCTTCATAATATCAGCTGTGACCATGGGTTTTTTGTCGCCTCCAATGGCCGAATGAACTCGCCGATAGAAATCCCTGTCAAGTTTCTCTTTTTTAAATCTTTGCAAAAGCCGCAAGAGCTCCGTTTTTACCTGCTCGAAGTCCTCTGCGGAACAATAGCCTTCATTTGGATTCAACATAGCATCAGGGGAAGCATGAAGAAAAGGCGGCAAAATGGAAAAAAGAAAGAATCCCGCTATCCACATTTTTCCAAAAACAAGGCAGTTAGACATCCGTTTCAAAATGGAAAACAACATTTCCTCCTCCAAAAGCGGTTTGCAGTTTCTTCTTTGTGTAACTCATAATGTTTTCGATGGTGTACGGATAAACTTCGGAGAGTCCATTCTCTGGAAAAATGGATCGATAAGGAATAGTGATTTTCTCAATACAAATAGAATTTTTCCCAACTTGGTTTTGAATCGATTCATTTTTATAGATCATATTATTATGCACATACGTATAAACTTGCGCAGGCATCTTTTTTTGCCATAGACGTCTCTTTTCTTTTACTCGCCAAAGATGGCCTCCTTGTGCATAAAAAAAATTCTGCTCGAGAATTAATGATAGTTCTGTACCCTCCACGATGGCGACAGACTCTTGCCTTCTTGATCTCTTTTGAAGAAAGATACTCATTTGTAGATAGTTATCATACAAAAGCTGAACTCGATCGTTGCGTTCAGGGGGAATGATTTTGCAGGTTGGGTGCTTGCTTTGAAATTCTCTTGTGAGACTAGGAATAAATGCGGTATTTTTGATTTCTTCTAGAAAATTTGTTTGTTCTGGGTATTGATATATCTTTCCTTCATGAAAAAAAATGGCGTAGGGTCGAAGTGTATCTCGGATTCCAAGTGGAATTGTTTTTGTAAATCGTAAAATTAACCGAAGAGTTTCCCCTTGAAGAAGAGAGGGGCCTTCTGACAAGATGACAAAAATGACCCATTTAATTACCCAGGACTGCATAGGAATACATCTCCAGCAAAGCGAAAGAACACTGGGAAGATACCTACAAAAAAAATATCGAGCAATCTACGATCTATTTCTGTTGTCTATTTTTCTATGTGGAAGAAACAGGAACTAGAAATAGTAGTGAAGCATAACATTGGCAATATCACCCCAAGCAGAAGCGGGTATACCAGAAAAATTTTGCTTCATCCAAGAACCGCTGATTTCAAAATGAGGGCGAGGATAAAAAGAAAATCCAGGACCAATAGCAGTATACGCCGTATCAAAGAATCCAATTTGATCTACTTGGTAATCAAATACCAAAGAAACATGCATCCCTTTATAGAATTCATATCCTAATTTCTCATAAGTAAAGAGCCCTGGGAATCTATAATAAAACTCATGCCAATCCGTATATATTTTTTGTAAGGAAAGATCTGCCAAGAGGTAGAAATGCTCCGTAAAGCCCAGAATGCAAAAGGGACCCGTGATCATATGGGTTTTCGCAGGACCAGCGGAAGACGTACCATAGTAGTAACTCCACCCAATCACAGAACGAGCAGGCGCATAGGCTGCTACGCGCAGACTCCACCCCTCTTCATGTAAATTTTTTCTATCATCCCATTTTGTAATCTTTGTAGCTAACATTTCCCCATATTTGGAAAAGAGGCCCAACTCTGCATTATAGGACTCAGCTCCCTGGTTGAAGCCAATCCCTTTTCGAGTCGAAATATCATGTTCGGGGGTCATAATTCCATAGGAAGCGAGGAATTTTCCTGCTCGGAGGCTAATGGATTCCGTAGGTACATACTTAATATAGTGACGACGAGATTCATAATTGCGTTCATTATACCATCCCCAAGATCCCACAGCAGTTACCCCAATCGGGGTGGTCACACCCAACTCTCCGTCGGCTTGCATCAAGAATGTGCGAGAGGTATTAATGGCAGAACCATATTGGGTGGTATACCAAAGTTCCCGAATATCCCCCCCTGTGAGGAGCCACGAGGGTAAGGGAATTGCATTGTGGGCAAAATTGGATTCATTGGATTTGGACCATGTGGAGAGCACTTCTTCAGAGAGGCGTTTTCCATATTCCGTAGTAACACCCCCTCCAGCGGGGCTTACGTGGCAAGAACCACAGCTGGTATATCCATAGCGCACCATCTCGGGAAATCCATATCCCGTGGTGCTCAAGAGTCCAAATAAGAGCAGAGATATATAGGGAAGCATGATACGTCTCCAAGCATCAGTTATTCAAGGCACCAGCATCGATCCAGTTTTTTAATAGGAGTTGCAAATCACTGGAGAGAGGAGGACCTCCTTGGGGCATTTCTCCAGAGGATATTTTGACGTAAAGTAAACTGGAGGCAGAATCACTGGCCATGACGTACGAGCTGATGCCTGCGTAGGCGGTATATGAAGGATGACAAGTACTGCACCTGGGTGTCAGAATTTTGCTATTGATTTGAGAAAATGTGGGAACAGAGTCAGCAGCCTGCTTTGTGGCGCTGGCTGCTGCCGATGGATTTTCATTTCCTCCACATCCAGAGACTAGATACAATGATAAAAAGAAAAAAAACGAAAAAAAACGAAAGCATGAGGGTTGTGCAGGATGGAAAGCCTTCATTTTCTGTGATCTTTCGTAATAAGGTGGAGAAGCTCTCTTTCTAGTATAAGAAATAGAACTGCGAAAAACAAGACCAGCCAATTACCACGAGGTCGTAGTATGAAGTCGTATCAAGCATGGGTAGGAGGAGAATGGGTAAGCGCAGCCTCCGGAAACATCCGAGAGATTTGTGATCCTGGGAATGGAGAAAAAATAGGAACAGTGCCTGAATTCTCTCGAGAAGATGTCGTGCACGCCATCGATGCAGCACGGAATGCATTTGATCGAGGCCCTTGGCGCGCAATGCCTGCCATCGAGCGAGAAAAACTTCTTTTTGCTGTGGCCCAAGGTATCCGAGCGCAAGCACGAGAATTTGCGGAACTGGAAACTCGAAATTGCGGAAAACCTTTGGCAGAATCGGAGTTTGATGTAGCAGACGCAGCCAATTGTTTTGAGTTCTACGCAGGATTGGCCACCAAACTTCATGGAGAAACCATGTCAGTGCCAGCCAATTCGTTGAGCTTTGTTCTGCGAGAACCTGTGGGCGTTTGCAGTCAAATCATCCCTTGGAATTTTCCCCTCCTTATGGCCGCTTGGAAATTAGCGCCTGCCCTGGCAGCGGGCAATACCTGTATCCTAAAGCCTTCAGAGCTCACGCCTCTCACAGCATTGAAGCTAGCAGAGGTAATATCGCAGGCGGGGATTCCAGCAGGGGTGGTCAATATCGTAACAGGACCAGGCCCTGGCGCAGGAGAGGAGTTGGCCTCTAATCCCAAGGTGGATAAGGTGGCCTTCACAGGGGGAACCGCTACCGGTAAACGAGTAATGATCCACGCGGCTTCGAGCATTAAAAAAATTTCTCTTGAGCTAGGAGGGAAAAATCCCAATTTGGTATTTGCCGATGCTGACTTTGAATCCGCAGTAGATGGGGCTCTCTTCGGTGCCTTTGCCAACCAAGGCCAGGTCTGCTCGGCTGGTTCTCGTTTGTTAGTCGAGCGCTCCATTCACAAAGCCTTTGTCGCTGCCATGTTGGAAAAAATTCCTCGCATTACCCTGGGACACGGCTTACAAGCGGGGGTAAAAATGGGACCTCTGATTTCTGCCGCTCATCGGGACAAGGTAGAAAGCTATATCAAAATTGGGCAAGAGGAGGGCGCCACCCTGCTTTGTGGGGGCACGCGGCCCAACGGACTCTCTGCAGGATTTTTCTTAGCGCCTACGATTTTTGACGATGTCACCCCTCAGATGCGCATTGCACGAGAGGAAATATTTGGACCGGTTCTGTCTATCATTCCATTTGATACGGAACAAGAAGCCATCGACTTGGCTAATGATACGGAATATGGTCTTGCAGCTGGTGTATGGACAAAAAACATTCATCGAGCCTTGCGTGTGGTTCGAGACATTCGTGCTGGGATTACTTGGGTGAACACCTATCATCCCACATTTAATGAGATGCCGTGGGGCGGATACAAGCAGAGTGGCATCGGTCGGGAACTAGGACTGCATGGCATCGAGTCCTATTTAGAAACCAAGCAAGTGAACATCAACCTCGATGAAACTCCCATTGGATGGTATTAATCATGACAATCAATCTTCGCACTTCGATTCCAGGCCCCAAAAGTCAAGCATGGATGCAGGAACGACAGACCCATGTGGCTCGAGGGCCTTTTCATGTGACGCCTGTATTTGCTGCAAAGGCCCAAGGCGCCATCGTGGAGGATGTAGATGGAAATCAATTCATCGATTTTGCCGCTGGCATTGGTGTAGTAAATACGGGCCACCGAAATTCTGGGGTGATGGCAGCTTTGCAAGCCCAAAGCGAAAAATCCCTCCATTTGAGTTTCAATGTTACACCCTATGAAAGCTACGTGCGTCTTTGTCAGAAGTTAAATGAAGCGACGCCAGGTACGTTTCCCAAAAAAACATTTCTTGCCAATAGTGGTGCAGAGGCAGTGGAAAATGCCATCAAAATCGCCCGTGCGTATACGGGCCGACAAGGGGTGCTTGCCTTTGATCATGGATTTCATGGACGAACGTATCTTGCCATGACCTTAACTTCCAAAGCCTTATATCGGCAAGGATTCGGACCCTTTGCCTCCGAGGTCTACCATGCACCATTTCCCTACGTGTATCGTTGGCCCACAGGGGGTACATCGAAAGAAGTCGCGGACGCTTGCTTTAAGCAATTCGAGGAATTGGTAAAGATTCGCATTTTGCCTTCCCATATTGCAGCCGTGATTTTTGAACCTGTACTGGGGGAGGGGGGGTTCTTACCCATGTCTCCCGAGTTTGCCGTGCGTCTACGCCATTTTTGCACAGAGCACAACATTGTCTTGATTGCCGATGAGATCCAGTGTGGGTTTGGTCGAACGGGTACCCTCTTTGCTTGTGAGCAATTAGGCATTGAACCGGATCTACTTACTTCTGCCAAGGGATTGGGAGGCGGACTACCGATCTCTGCTGTGACAGGAAAAGCCGAGATCATGGATGCACCTGTAGAAGGCTCCATTGGCGGAACCTTTGGAGGCAATCCCCTCTCTTGTGCAGCTGCTTTAGCTGTGTTCAATGAATTTGAAACCACAAATATTCTTCAACAATCCCAAGCTTTGGGGGTTCACTTGAAAAAACGGATGGAGAGTTGGTGTGAAGCCTTCTCCCATGTGGGAGATGTACGAGGGATGGGTCCCATGTTGGCTATGGAAATGGTGACAGATAAAACATCTAAAACGCCAGATCCCGTGACCACAAAAAAACTGATCCAATATTGCTATACCCATGGAGTTCTTCTGATGAGTTCCGGAAGTTTTGGGAACGCGGTTCGATTCTTGATGCCACTGATCATAGATAAAGAAGATTTGGAGGAAGGGCTCGATGTGGTGGAAGCCGGACTACGGGAGCTACATGCATGAACCCCATTCAAGACCCTAATATTGGAGCTGTCATTGATTCCTCTGTCTCTGCCTTTCATGCCTATCGAAAGTCGAGTCCTTATATTCGCAGTGCACTACTGCTTTCCCTGGCTCGTCAGTTACATGCGCGCCGCAAGGAGCTGACACAAATCCTTGTGAACGAAGCGGGTAAGCCCTGGACGCTTTCCGATGGAGAAGTGGGGCGCGCCATCCAAACCTGTACTATAGCCGCCGAAGAAGCCAAACGATGGGGAGGGGAACTGATTCCTGTGGATATCGAACCTGGGGGGCGAGGCTATGGGATGGGTATGGTGCGGTGGGTACCAAGAGGCCCGGTATTGGCCATCACGCCTTTTAATTTCCCGTTAAATTTGGTGATGCATAAGGTGGCGCCCGCTTTGGCTGCGGGATGTAGCATCATTGTAAAACCCCCGCCCCAAGCCCCAGGAGCGGCCCATCTGCTGGTGGAACTTTTTGCCGTCGCCTGCGAAGAGGTGAAAGATAGCAAAGAGCAAGTACCTTCTGGGATTTTACAAGTAGTCTCCTGTGAGAATGAGGCAACCTTACAAATGGTCACAGACCCTCGCATCCACACCGTGAGTTTTACAGGAAGCGAATCTGTGGGATGGATGCTCCAGGAAAAAGCTCGCAAGAAACATGTGATTCTCGAATTGGGAGGAAATGCAGCCGTCATTATCCACCAAGATGCGGATCTCGAGCGCGCTGCCCTTCGGTGTGCCTTCGGAGGATTTGCCTATGCTGGACAGGTATGCATCTCCGTACAGCGAATTTTTGTACACAAAGCAGTAGCAGAAAAATTCCAAGGTTTGTTCCTCGCAGCTGTATCCAAGCTTCGAGTGGGAGATCCCATGGATCCCACTGTATTGGTGGGCTCTGTGATCGACACGAAAGCCGCAGATCGAGTCATGGCATGGATCGAGGAAGCTCAGACTCATGGAGCTCGCGTACTTTGTGGAGGCACTCGTGCGGGGAATTTGATCCAGCCTACCGTGCTTACTGGGGTGACGTCCACCCTCAAACTTGCCTGTGAAGAGGTATTTGGTCCGGTGGTGCTCCTTGATGAGTATACAGAGCTAGAAGAAGGCATCGCTCGGGTCAATGCCTCCCGATTTGGATTGCAAGCAGGTGTATTCACCGATAGCCAACGGGTGGCACAGGTAGCCATGGAAGATCTCGAAGTGGGAGGCCTCTTGATCAACGATGTCCCCACCTTTCGAGCGGATCATATGCCCTATGGCGGCGTGAAGGAAAGTGGGACAGGTCGAGAAGGGGTGCGTTTTGCCATGGAGCATTTTAGTGAAAGAAAAACCATTATCACTTGGAATGGCTAAGGGATTTCCGTTGTAACCGACATGACAACATCATGGCACCGAGGGAAAAGAGGAAAATTAAGGTAGAGATGGCATTGATCTCGGGTGTGATCCCACGGCGCAAGCGAGACCAAATCTCGAGAGGCAAGGTATTAGTTCTGCCGATAAGGAAAAAACTTACGGCAATCTCGTCGAGGGATAAGGTGAAAATCAAAAGTCCAGCTGCCATCAACGGCAAGCGCAATTGAGGGAGTGTGACCCTCCAGAAAGTTTGCCAATAAGTAGCCCCGAGATCAAGGGAGGCCTCTTCCAAGCAGCGAGGGATTTTTTGTAACGCCCCAAACAGTTCGGTGGTGGCAATGGAAATAAACACTGTCCCGTGTCCCAGAATAATTGTCCATAGGCTTAATGGCACTTCGATATACACAAAGAAGAGAAGCAACGCGAGGCCTGTGATAATTCCCGGAAGAATCAAAGGAAGCAGCACCAACTGTCGAAAGAGAGCCTTCCCAGGAAACTCCACTCGATCTAAAGCCAATGCGGCAAGCATGCCAAGGCTAAGAGCGATGCACACAGACATGAGAGCCACCCAAAAGCTGTTCCCCACGGCTTCCCATAGAGCTTCATCCTCCCACAGCACCTCGTACCAATGCAGGGTAAAGTCCTTCGGAGGAAATCCCCCTACCCCTTGCCCATTAAAGGAATAAAGAATCAAGATGACAATGGGCAAATAAAGAAATCCGTACACGAAAACAGCATGAAGAAGAAGTACTGGGACCTTAAGCTTCATGGACGCCCCCATTTTTTCTCCATACGATGCACACCGAAGAGCAATCCCATGACCAAAAGGAGGAGCACCATAGCAATGGCAGCCCCAAGAGGCCAATTATAGGCTGCGCCAAACAAGCTCACCACGATATTGGAAACCATCATACCACTGGGACCCCCTACCAACTGAGGCGCCAAAAAATCTCCCCATGTAAGGACAAAAGAGAAAATACTCCCTGTAACTAAACCAGGGAGGGAGAGGGGAAACACCACGCGCCAAAAGGTGGTGATTGGAGAGGCTCCCATATCCGCAGAGGCTTCCAAAAGAGTGCGAGGTATCTGCTCCAAGGAAGCATAGAGAGGCAAAAAAACAAAAGGCGTATAAATGTGAGTGAGGGTGAGCACTACGGCAAAGGGGCTATATAAAAGAAATTCCAAGGGAGCCGAGGTGATATGAAGATACTGTAGACCTCCATTGAGCACCCCGTCTGCCCCCAAAATCGTTTTCCAAGCATAGCCTCGCACCAGGTAACTCACCCAAAGGGGCAGAATAACCAATTGGTACAGCAAATTCTTTCGTTTATGACAGTGAAAAGAAAGATAATAGGCCAAGGGATAGGACAAGAAAATGGCACAGACGGTTACCACAGCGGCAATTTTTGCGGAACGAAGGAGCACCGTCATGTACATGAAGTTACTGAAGAGTTGACGATACGTGGTGAGATCCCAACTGTGAACCAAGTTTTGCTCGGAAGAAACGGTCCAAAAGCTAGTACACAGAATCAGTCCATAGGGAATGAGCAGAAGCAAGAGGACCCAAACCATGGGAAGCGTAGCAATGCT
>Ga0114970_10003885_pt1 | contig 10894 bp, 7 predicted proteins | sample M_140205_XF_Meta_FD_87030 | JGI IMG/M metagenome (GOLD analysis project Ga0114970, IMG submission 87030) | Freshwater microbial communities from Lake Montjoie, Canada to study carbon cycling - M_140205_XF_MetaG | ecosystem: Environmental > Aquatic > Freshwater > Lake | place: Lake Montjoie... | reverse complement strand
GATAGAGCTTCGGCACAGCGGAGCCCTGACCCAAAACAAACAGATATGAACGCAGCGTTCCGCAGGCCTGCTGGTCCCTTGCCTGTTGCTGCAAGGAGCCTTCGCACTTCATCAATTGTTGCTGGCCGCCCGGGTCGTCGCTGTGGTTTCTTGGTTTTTGGCATAGAAAAGCCTCATAGTTGGATTTATGTATCATTTCCCAACCATATTTCGCTTTTTTTGGTTGCAAATTTACAAATCCAACTATTTTGCCAGATGGGGCTGCCATGGAGCGCCATGGCAGCCCATCGAATTTTGCATAACGCATGAAGTCAAAAAAAAGCTGTTATACGCTTACTCCGCTGTGATCAGCGGTGAATATTTGTGGTGGGGGCTACTATAGTGTAAATATAAGGTAAAAAGATGAAGAAGTACGTAACACGAGCAACAGGCCGTCCTACGTTTGTCCATTGGCCAAGTCCTACATTTTCATTTGAGTCTCATAACAAATGGGGAAGCAACCACTTCAGAGCCCTATCAGCCATGCACGAAAAAATACCTCCAGAAGTATGTGGTACTATTGGTTTTGCTGGCGGCGACAAAATAACAATAGCATTGTTTCTGAAGCGATATCGAGAAAAAATGGCTTATCAGAACAAGAAGCATCCACAGAAAAAGAAATCAGCGATTTTCGGTGTTCTTGAAATTCGAGAATATGATGATCTAATACATATGCACTGGATAGCTAGAAACTTTGAGATTGTTTTTTTAGACGAACTTATTGCCAAATTCAACAACAAGCACAAGACGAGATTTACTATTATGTACTACGATATAATCGAAGGTGTAAAAAATATATCAAGATATCCATTTAAGTTTTTTGATGACACAAAACTTATTTTTAAGCAGGGAACTCTTAATAGATATGTTTATCAAACAGGAAATTATTTTCTTGGCATGAAAAAAAGGCTCGAAAGAGAAGGCTTTGTCGAATCTATATGCGATAAAGCCATTAGGAATTTCGATGAAAACATACTATGTTACGCCGAGGATTTTATATGATCGATTATTAATTGATTCACAATTAATTATTTATTTATTAATTGTGCTGGGATGCGTTGGAACCTGTTAATAATTTGGATTAAGTCAATTTTTCATATAGTACAAGACCTATAACGGTTTATAGGCCTTGTACTATAATTTTTAGTTGTTGCAATTTAATTCGACCATGGCTAATTGCCTCCATGTGGTGTGTTGCTTAGTTTTTTGAAATGAATTTAATAAGGCACCAACTCAAATAAGGCAATGTAGCTAGCCATACAAAAATTACAGACGCAACAATGGCAGCGATAGCTAATTCTGCTGGGCCAAATGATTGCAACAGTAGGAAAATTTCAGTCAATATAAACCAAAACAGATAGGTAAATGTTACATACGGCAAAAGAATAAACGCTAAAGTGGGACTGATACTATACATGCGCAGTCCCCTCAGGATACGCTTCGTAGACATGCTGAAAAACAACCTCGCACTTTTTATTGTATATATCTTGTGTAAAAACTCGAGGCAGTTCATCAAGCATTAATTTAACTGTGGAATATACATCCGCACGGGTTTTAAGTTTTTTGCGCCAATCTAGTACTAATTTTGCTTCTTTGAGCGTTTTGAGTAATTGTCGGGCGATAGTTTTCACATGTTTTTTTTCCGCCGCAGTCATCTCCATCTCTGGTTTCATCAGAAGATCGAATACCGCCAATTCTTCTTCATTCAACTGCTCGCTGACACCCCGTTTTTCTTCATGCGTTAAGTCACGAGCAAACAAAAGAAGTTGGGCAAAAAATGAGTCAACATCCATTCCCTTGTTATATTCTTCGATAAGTTTTTTGAACTTATCAAGCAGTTCAATGCGTGTTTTATTTGCCTGAACCATCAGATTTAGCTTCTGTTTGACTGCAATCTTCAGTTTTTCCGCTTCTGTGCGTTTTTTGCCTTTATCAAAGTGTTCTTTAAGTGCATCAAAATCGATGTTGCTTAGGTCGATGACCGATGTTTCTTCTGTGGCATGGATCACATATCCCAGAGTGGATATGCTGTCGTCCAGCAGGTCTCCCACCTTGTCTAAAAGCCCATCGATGCTTACTTCGTCAACGAAGGTGCGGATTTTTTCAGCGAGTACTGCAAGACAAGTTTTTACTGGGGCAAACTCATTGGCTTTGGGATCAGGCAATATTGCCTTGTATAATCGACTGACCTGACCTGACAGCGATATGTACCTCTTTTTCAGATCATCATTTACGATGATCTTTTCCACAGAGTCATCGACTGCAGCCAACAATTGCTTGTCAACCAACTGCGTGGCGGCATCATCGAGGTAGGCAATTTTCTGGAATCCATCAGCTTTGAGGATTGGGTCAAGACTCACTCCACGCTCGGCGCAAAAAGCCAATGCATCGGCAATAGCTTGTTTCAGCGCTTCAACAAGCTCATCCTTTTGCTGGATCGGGCAATCGCCTGCTGTCCCACCTTCTGTTGCTCCATAAATGGCCAATGCCTTCTGCAGGTCACGGAAAACTCCGACATAATCAACGATGAGCCCATTGATTTTGGCTCCAAACACTCTGTTCGCTCTTGCAATTGTCTGCATGAGCGTGTGATTTTTCATGGGTTTGTCAAGGTAAATCGTCGAAACACAGGGCGCATCAAATCCAGTCAGCCACATGGCGCAAACGAAAACCACCCTGAATGGATCGTCAGGATTTTTGAACTTTGTTTCCAAATCCTCCTTCACTAAGCGTTCACGGTGGCGTGTTATGTCGAAGCCCTTGTCTTTGAAGAATTCAACCTCGTTTTGCTGTTGAGAGATCACCACCGCCATATCGGTGGTTTCCATGTACTTTATGGTTTTTTCAAGCTTGGGTTTTTTGAGTAAATCAGCCCGAGGAAGCTCTGCCTTCAGGTCGGCAAGGTATGCGCCCCAATGCTTTTTTACCTTCTCAAACATTTTCACAGCGGTTAGTTTGTCGATGCAAATGACCATGCCTTTGCCGCCCTGCTCCCTCCCCATGAAATGGGCAACCAAGTCTTCAGCGACCTTCTCAAGGCGGTCATCTCTGGTGATGAGGTGATATTCCCTTGCAAATTCCTTTTCCAGTTTTTTCTCCTGTTCATCATCAAGTTCCGCTTGTTCGATGAGATTTTCTAGGTCTTCCTTGAAGTTTTCATTGGCAAGCTGAAGCTCAGGAATACGGTTTTCGTAGTAGAGCGGGACTGTTGCCCCGTCTTCGATAGATTGTCGAAAATTATATACGGAGACATAGTCCCCAAAGACTTCCTTAGTTTTCTCCTCTCCCGCCATCAATGGTGTGCCCGTAAAGCCAATAAATGCAGCATTCGGCAGTGCAGTGCGCATGTTCAGGGCTAAGGTGTCGTATTGGGAGCGGTGCGCTTCATCCGTCATGACTATTATGTCGCTGCGGTCACTCAGTTTCGGGTATTTTTCTCCTTTCTTGGTCCCAAATTTTTGAATGAGAGTAAATATAAAACGGTGATCTTCTGTGAGTAGTTGCTTCAAGTGCTTGCTGCTATCAGCTTGGCATTCTTCAGTTGCTGCCCCAGTATTGCGGAAATTTTTATAAATTTGGCTGTCAAGATCGTCTCTATCAGTCACAACTAGGAAGGTCCAGTTGCCCTGAACTTTGCGCAGGATTTTCTGTGAAAAAAACACCATTGAAAAGGATTTACCCGATCCTTGGGTATGCCAAAAAACACCCAATCTGCCCTGATTTTTTTTGATTTGGTGAAGAGCATCGACCGAATTATTTACTCCAAGATACTGATGGTTCTTGGCGGTTACTTTCACGAGCCCACCCTTGGATTCGTCAAAGACGGTGAAGTTTTCCGTTAAATCTAGGAAGCGGGAATGTTCACAGGTGCCCTTGATCACTGTTTCGAGTGAGATCACACCTTGCTCCCCCTCGCTGTTTATGCGCTTCCATTCGGAAAAATGCTCCCAGCCTGCGGTGATACTGCCGACCTTGGCTTGACTACCATTTGATAAAACGGCGAAGGAATTAAACCAGAAAAGCTGCGGAATGGTGTTCTTGTAGTCACGCAAATTCTGCTGGTAGGCATGTTCCAGTTTGCCGTGGGCTTTTTTCAGTTCGACAAATAAAAGGGGCAAACCGTTAACAAACCCGACCAGATCAGCTCGTCGCTTGTAAATGTTCCCCGAAACCCAAAATTGTGAAACAAGGAAAAAATCGTTGTTTGCAGGGTTATTCCAGTCAATTACTTTTATCCTTTCATCAATTTCAACACCTTCATCGTTTTGAAAACTAACTTTCACGCCATTCTTAAGAAGCCCATAAACCTCATGGTTGGCGTGCGCAAGGCTCATAGCGCTGCGGTCTTTGGATAGTTGGTCGATTGCCAGTTGAATTGCATCTGTGGCAATGTTGGGATTGAGCTTAAGAATTGCTTCTTTGAGACGAGGGCCGAGGATCACTTCGTTGGTTGTTTCCCGCCCGAAACTGGAATCAGAAGGACCAACTTTTTCATTAAATCCATTTGCATATAACCACCCCAATTCTCGGAACAGGGCAATGGCTGGTTGTTCTACTAGGTAGTCCTCTGAATAGTCGTTGGAGGTCATGTTTTGGCCTCACTGTTTACATTATGTACATCAACAAGGATTTGCCGCTTGTCATTCTTACTACTTGTCATGCAACTATTGGGCATTGCCCATGTGCTTGTATCAACACGCTTAACCGCTTCCTTGATCCGTTCTGAATGATCAACATGAGGCACAAGAAAAAATACCACATGTGGCGTCCAAAACGAATAGCTTTGATTGGCACTTGTCATGCCAGCCAACTCAACGCCAATGCTGGAAACGAGCTCATGTCGATTTGTTCGGTCGAAATGCTGGTAAAAAATTACGGAAAATCCCTTGCGTAATGAATCTTGTACTTCGTCACGAAATAACTTTTTGGCTGAATTCCTTTGTCCCTTTTTTAACGGCGATCTCGCTATTTTGTTGTTTGCAAGACCGTCATCTGGATCGAAGAAAATCAAGTCAATCTTGGAAGCTTTGAATTGTGTCCACATGCATTTGAAATACTGTTTACGATCTTGTTCTGAGTCACTAAGGATTGCTGAGTAGAAATCACCGCTGGGAAGATAATCTGGGGTTAGATTTGTAACGCTCCGTGAATTTAGCTCAGTTTCATGGCTATGAACCTTGCAATAAAGAAAGTCGTACAAATCTTGATCATACTTTCGCCATTTATTCCTTCGCTCATCATCGAGGTATTCTGTTTTATTACCGTCTGGTCTATTATCGTTTGGCGTGAGCATCCAGCAGACACCGATTGGCATTTCACCGTGGCCAGCAAGAAGCCTGAGCAGACCATACTTGCGGTAGTCATTAACATCACCGAAATACTGGTTCTTCATTTTTTGGCATCCACCAAATGTTCAAGTGTGTCGATGTCGAGGTTTTCAACATCGAGTTGACCGCTGATTAGTTTGGCGAGGAGGAGGTCACGGGTGGTTCGCAACACCTCATTTTTCTTTCGTAGTGTCCGCACAGCGTCGAAAATCGGGCGTTCGATTTCGTGGAAAGCAATAATGATTTCGTCGGAAGGGAGCAATGTCGGTAGCCAGTGAATATCATTGCGATTTAGCGTGGGGACAGCAGCACCAGAATTGAACGAAGAAAAATCAACGGAGCGAAGGGTGTAATAAGCAAACAAAGGCGACGGCTTCTTGAATTCCTTCACCCAGAGAGCCGTATTCAGCGGCCAATGATCTTCGTGGACATAGGTGACAGTCCCCAACGAACCACTTCTCCCGGTTAGAACACCCGGCCCTTTGACCTTTGCCTCGTTGTGTGTTCCCACGATTCCCGTTGCAGCGTAAACAGGCACATCACCTTCTAGCCGTTGTCCAATCGGCAAGTCAAAACCACGCTGCAAAACCAGCACATCGTCAAGGCGTCCGACTTTCCACCCCTCAGGAATCTTCCCAAGCGGCGAATCAACAAACTTGGCATTTTCGTGCCCGGGGAAACGGAAATTAACGAACCATTCCTTGTATAGCCGTTGAGCCATTTCTTCATGAATGGCAATGCGGCGGGTGTTGTTTTTAATCAAGTCGTCGTATGCAGAGAGGATGGATGCGATTTTGCGCTGGGTGGGGAGAGGGGGGATATCAACTTCATGCCGATTCAGTCGCTCAATGGTAATTTGGGCTTGTGCAGAGCCAGTTCGCAGTTCCCAGAGCGATGGGTAGTTCAACCGATAAAAAAGAAATTGTTTGTCAACATCAGGGGATGCGATCTGAACAACAATTGACAAATTAGTGAGGAAGCACTTCGGCGGTGAGAACTTAACATCACCTGTACCACCTACTCCACGGGCAACAACAATCACTTCTGAGTATTCGTAGTGATATGATGTTGCAAATCCGACAATTCCATATCCGCTAAAGATCGGATAGCCCTCGTCAGCAATGTCCGTCTTCTTCGGCATCTGCCCGTATTTGAATTTACAGATTTCACCTAGCGGAATCCGCTTCCAATGTGCAGCTTTCATCCCGTCGCCTCCAGCAGCTTGGCAACATTCCCAGAAATGCGGTCTTCCAACTCACGGGCTTCGCTGTTGAGAACTTCCAGTTCTTCGTTGAGTTCTACGAGCCTTTCGGCAAAGTCAAAATCATCCTCGGCTTTATCTGCCACTCCCACATATCGCCCCGGGTTGAGGCTCCATCCTTGAGCTTCGATTTCCTTCAGATTGGCAACCTTACATAGTCCAGCCACATCGACGTACTTGAGCTTGGCAAAAGTCTCTTTAAGAACTGGGTCTGTTCCCTGATGATCTTCGTCATCACCTGCAATGAACTCAGGCTGTTCACCTCGATATAGCCGCACTATATTTGCGATGAACTCAATCTGTTTCGGACTAAATTTTCGGTGGGCACGATCCATTTGACGGTAGATGTGCCGAGCATCTATGAAAAGCACCTTGTCTTTACGGTCAGTCTTGCTCTTACCCTTGTCCAAAAACCAGAGAGTGCAGGGGAGAGTGACAGTGTAAAAGAAGTTTGTGCCGATAGAGATCATTACATCAACGGCATGAGCTTGAAGCAGCTTCTTCCTAATCTCCATTTCCGATTGACGGGCATCGGCGGCGCTGTTCGCCATGACAAACCCCGCCCGCCCTTTGGCATTCAAGGCTGTGTAAAACATCTCGATCCAGATATAATTTGCATTATCTGCCTTGGGCATACCAAAGGGGAACCGAGGATCGTCCTTGATCTTTTCCTTGTCAACTTTATCGACATTAAAAGGCGGATTTGCCATCACGAAGTCAAATTTTCCCACGCATTCGTGTAAATCTTCGTAGTAGGTGTTGCCCTGCTTAATGTCACCAGAAATAGCATGGACAGCAAGGTTCATCAGACAAAGTTGACGGGTTTCATCCACCCTTTCCTGCCCATACACAGAGATATCTGCGCTGGGATTGCGTTTGTGCGCTTTTATAAAATCGGCGGATTGTACAAACATGCCGCCAGAACCACAGGCGGGGTCATATATTCGACCGTGATAAGGCTCGATGATTTGGACAATCAATTTCACCAACGATGTCGGCGTAAAGAACTCACCGCCCTTTTGTCCTTCAGAACGGGCAAAGTTCCCCAAGAAATACTCGTAAATTTTGCCAAAGGTATCGCCTTCAGCATCCACAGAAATCGCTGAAAATGTTTTCAGTAGGGCGACTAGAGTTGAGTTTTCAATCTTGCTGTAGCTTTTTGGCAAAACGCCCTTTAGTTCATCATTTTCCGATTCAACAGCCTTCATGGCTTCATTTATTGCCTTGCCTATATTCTCGCCCTCTGGCAGGGCTAGGAGGTATGAAAAACGGGCTTGTGGGGGCAGGAACATCACACCTTTTGCCTGATAATCTTCTTTACCTATGGCACGCCTTCCTGTGCCTTTCCCAGCGAGTTCCTTTTCTGCTCTAGTGAACCGATAATCGGCATACTTTAGGAAGATCAGACCTAGCACAGGCACGGAGTACTCCGAAGACTTGAGCTTTGAATTTGCACGAAGTTCGTCTGCAGATGACCAAAGGCTACGTTCGATGTCGCTGTTCATTGCGGCTCATGTCCATGATAATGTCGCCCCACCGAATCTGGGGTTGTGACCAGTTAACCTACCATATCTCTTTAGGGAGAAAGAAAATGTTTAAGCTTTAAGGATTGATATCTTTCAATATATTTGAATGTTTTCGCAAAGAAAGTAATTCAGGAATTATTTGGGGAAAACTCAGGCACTCAAAAAGACCCATGCCTTGGTATCGTGGATATAGCTCCCTTTATCAAACTTGATAGAAGGGCCCCAAAAAAATTGATGGAAAAACTAAACTTAAAAAATATGTTTGGGACGTCACAGCACAATTATTATGCGCAAATCAATTCTGGACCCCAGTTGAGTGAAAGCTGATTCAATCATTTTGTCGACCAAATTACCCAAGCATTTACCCAAGCATTTACCCCGAAAAGTAGATCGATGCAAACTCTTATACAGAAACACTTTACACTGGGCCCGCAGGGATTCGAACCCTGAACCAAGGGATTATGAGTCCCGTTGTTTATTATTTTTAGCTTGAAATTTTACTAGTTTTGGGTAAAAATGACGCCCTAGATGACGCTTTTACCCCCTCATTTACCCCGAGAATTAACCAGATGGCAGCCCAATACTTGATGTCGTGGGAAGGTGGAAAAAAGCATCGATGGGTTAAAATGCATAATGGGGTACGCTACAGAGTTTCATGTATCGACCTTAATGCTCCTCCGACAAAAGTAGACTCATATCTTGCAGCCAATCAGTGGTGGAGACAAAAATTAAATTCTCTCGGGCCAAAGCAGAAAAAACAACTTGCACCAAGGCCCGACCAAGAGGATGCCATTCGTGAAATAGATCGAAGGATTGATTTTGCACAGAGATCACGCCCAGACCTGTTGAAAAATCTAAAAAATGACCGAGCAAAAATTCTTGCTCAAGATGACAGGGAACTGCAACTACTCGATGCTGATCAGATCAGCGCAAAAATCCAACTCCTCAAAATGGCAGGGTGGCGGCCACCTCACAATCTAGATCCCGTAGCATTGCAAATCATACTAGGATCCGACCAAACTTGGGCAGAGCGCTATCGACAGGCAGATTCAAATCTTAATGCTCTGCCAATTTCGGATCTTATTGCCAAGTACTTAGAATTGCTGCGCCAAAATATAAAACCAGCCTCGCACTATGAGATACAAAATTATTTTAATCGTTTGATGAATGACAGCAGAGTACTCAATAATTCGTCGGTGCCCAATGCCATAAGCGAAAGGACTGTTGATCTCCACTTCGAGTGGCTAGTTTCAAAAAATTACGAAATTGGAACGCACAACAAATATCTTGGCTTTTTTCGGGCTTTTATTAAATGGCTTTATCAGCAAAAACTCATAGAAACAATTCCACGCAACCTTCTTATAAAAATTCATCGAAAAAAAGTGAGGAGAAAGAAAATCAGGGTATTTGACAAATTATTAAATTGCCTTCATATCTTAAATGATACTTATAAACTCTGGGCTCTGCTTGGGCTAAACTGTGGCATGACTGCTGTTGATCTGGGCAGCACGTGCTGGGAAGACATCGAGCAAGAAAAATGGATCCTCACAAGGCTCCGTACAAAAACTGAAGACTGTGCTGATACTCCGACAGTGCGATATCGGCTTTGGCCAGAAACGGTCACTCTTCTCAAAAGATTACCAAAACGTGATGGTATGCTTTTCTTGACGGACAAAGGGGAACCAATGTACCGCAGCTGGTATTCAGACGGGCGGATGAAAAAAAAAGACCTATTCGGTTCATATTGGCAGCGGCTGGATCCTAAGCCATCGATCCCACTTGGCAAATTCAGGTCAGTAGCCGCTACAGGCTTAAAAAATAGTCCCATCTGGAGAGCCTATATTGATTATTTTTTGGGTCATGCCGCAGGTAAAACTAGCGACAAATTTTACGGAGAAGAAGCCGACACGCCATTCTTCACAGCTTTGGATTTTTTGCGTGCTCAACTCGGTATTGAATCACTTTTTTCATGATGATGCACCGACTCCCAACTGTAAGACACCCTAGACGGTTCATAGGTGTTCTCTTTTGCCGAAAATAAAAAGAGACGCATCAGCGCCGCCAGTAAAAACATTCATTGATCGCACTTGAAATCAATGAATGTTCGATTCAATGCACAGCATTTTTAGGTGGGCTTGGCAATCCCAACCTTTGATACAGCAAAAATTTGCTCTGTCGGGTTGATTTTTGCAAGGTAGAGGCTCGTCGTGTTAAAATTTGAATGGCCGAGTTGAGCACTGATCGCTCTGAGCTCCACTCCGGACTCCGCCAGAGCAGTGGCGTGACCGTGCCGAAATCCATGGATATGGATCCGCTGGTTGATGCCTGCTTTAGAAGCTAATCTTGCTATAGTTAGCCGCATGGACTCATGGGTGATTGGTCGCCCCAGCGTATTGCGTGAGCCTCCCATCACATTTTTTTTAGCACTGGTAGTAATACCGCATATCAGTGGACTCCTGTCAGTGATCCCATGGGAGCGCCGTTGGTCGATCCAGCGCTGTATAGGCCCGAAAAATTCAGGAACAAGCGCCACAGTACGTGATTTATTCCCTTTACCGCATAAAACCCTCAAAAGAATGCCACCATCAGGTCTGCGGTCAACATCTCTGGGCATCAGCGATAGAGCTTCGGCACAGCGGAGCCCTGACCCAAAACAAACAGATATGAACGCAGCGTTCCGCAGGCCTGCTGGTCCCTTGCCTGTTGCTGCAAGGAGCCTTCGCACTTCATCAATTGTTGCT
>Ga0114970_10003883_pt1 | contig 10897 bp, 7 predicted proteins | sample M_140205_XF_Meta_FD_87030 | JGI IMG/M metagenome (GOLD analysis project Ga0114970, IMG submission 87030) | Freshwater microbial communities from Lake Montjoie, Canada to study carbon cycling - M_140205_XF_MetaG | ecosystem: Environmental > Aquatic > Freshwater > Lake | place: Lake Montjoie... | reverse complement strand
ATTCTATCACGGGAAGTTTCAGCCGGATCAGGCAGATGCCATCCGCAAGATCAACCCCGCGTTCAAGTGCCTGACCTATATCAACAGCACCTATACACAATTTGAGGCCGATGTCCGCGTCGTGGAATCCCAATACCGCCACTGTCTGGCCATGCTGCTGGCGGCCCGCTTGTCGCAACCCATCGAAGCCGGAAGTACGAAGTTTCGGGTGGTGCCCGCCGATGACGGGCAAAAATCTGGCGGCAAGGAAGTGCCGATCCTGATCCGTGCCAGCACGATCGCGGGTGACTATTCGTCCACCGAAAAGGGCAAGCCGAGCACGAAGTTCTACGTCTTCTGGGTCCGCATCGGCGACGAGTTGATGCGCGTCAATCAGTTCGATCCCGCCACCGGTGACATCGAGGTCGCACGAGGCTTCTCGGGCTCCACGCCGGCCGCGCATCAGGCAGGCGCCAACGTCTTTTCTCCGGTTTACCTCGGCTTTGATCGCAGCCCGAAAAGCAAGGAAAGTGCCAACACCTCATCCCGTGGCAATTATCCAAACGGGCACGACGATAAACTCCGCTACGTGCTCGATCCTGCCTGTGCCGACGGCTACCCGTTTCAGGCCGATGCCGTGCTGAAGGCGATGAAGGAAAATCGCGTGGACGGAGTGTGGATGGACACCATGAACTGTGGCACTTTCAACTTGAGCGATTGCCTCGGCCGAGCCGCTGCGGGCAAGGTCTGGGACTTCGCTAAAAACCAGCCTTACGCTCCCGATGACTTCCGCCTAGGTCAGGAGAAGAAGGTCGCCTTCATCGGGCAATTCATCAAAGACCGGCTCGGCAAGTTCCCGTTCCTCGTCGCTAACAATCTAACGGACGCGTATGCGTTGGGACGCGGCGGGCTCAAGCGACTCCTGATGCCCACGGAGGTAAAACCGCGCCCGCTGGATGCCTACTGCATGGAAGGTGGTCTGGAGTTGCAAACCCCCGACAAATGGAAAAAGCGAATCACGATGCTCATGGATGCCGCCCAAAGCGGCCTCGCCGCCGCCCCGATCTGGGCCAATGCGGGCTCTCCGAGCTATGCAGAATCGGAACCCGACACACCCGAACGCGACAAGGCTGAACGTTTCGGCTACGCCAGCTACCTTCTGGCCGTTGAAAAAGAGGGCAAAACTATCATGGGTACCTACGCCTTCTATCAGGCCGACGGCAAGCGCTTCGTAAAAATCCATCCCATGTATTATTACCCCATCGGCTCCCCGGTCGAGACGGTGAAGCCCAATGAGTTTGACCAGTATCTCATGAAGGATCTCCCAGTTTACCACCGTACCTTCACCCACGGCCTCGTGCTGGTGAACCCGTCCGAAAAAGACTGCCTAGTGAATCTCGGAAAACCGTATCTGGATCCCGATACACACCAGTCAGTGACGACAGTCGCCATGCCCGCCGGCACGGGGAAAATACTGCTTAACAAGCCATAAAACAGCTCATTTTCAATGCTCTAATTTCTCCTCTTTCTGACCGCGATCAGCAGCCAGACCCCGTCGGATTACGCCGCCCCTGAGGCTAGCAACTACAATTCTGCTCAACATGAAAACATATTATACATTCATTAAGTTGATGCTTCTCTATATGCTAGCGACGTCAGGGTTGGCGGCGCAGGCGGCGGACCAAGAAAAGCCTAACATTATACTAATCTACGCCGATGACATCGGTTATTCAACCACCGCAGCTAGCGAACCCGAAGACAGATTGATTTGATGCAAACGAAACCTCGCCGAAGAATTGATATCAACTCCCTCCTCCGCATTATTTTCGGTGGCCTACTGCTGGCACCGCTGGTTCTTGCGCAACATCCCGAACTCAAAGTGGGCCCGAATGTCGATCTCGGCGGCACTTTGCTCATGCCTGCGAATGATGAATGGAACCGCGATGTCTCCAAGGACCCCGTGGACCCACGCAGCGATGCGATCATTGCCAGCATCGGCGCGGAGGAGGGCCTGCATGAGGACTTTGGCCTAGTCTGGCAGGGTGCGCCGGGAGGCATCCCGTACTACGTTGTCGGTGGCGATCAGCCAAAAGTGCCGGTGATTTTCAACGAAGCCAGAGACGAGAGCGATCCCGGCCCGTATCCAATCCCACCCGATGCGTGGATCGAAGGCGGTGCCAAAAGCGACGGTGACCGCCACGTGCTCGTGCTCGACAAGGACAACTGGAAACTCTACGAAATCTACCGTGCCTTTCCTACCGACGGCGGCAAATCATGGCATGCTTACAGCGGCAGTGTGTTTGATCTGAAAGCGCCCGCGCCGCGCCCCGCAGGATGGACCAGTGCCGATGCCGCCGGCCTGCCCATCCTCCCCGGCCTTGCCCGCTACGATGAGATTTGCGGCACCCGGAAACTCGCGCACGCCCTGCGCTTCACCGTTAAAAAATCCCGCCGGGCCTATGTGCCACCCGCCACGCACTTTGCCAGCCCACACCCAGAGGAAAACCTGCCGCCCATGGGCATGCGCGTGCGCCTCAAGACCAGCTTCGACACCAGCCAATACAGCGGCGCAGCCAGAGTCATGCTCGAGGGATTGAAAACCTACGGCATGATCCTCGCCGACAACGGTGGCGACTGGTTCATCAGCGGCGCACCGGATGCGCGCTGGGTTCACGATGAACTCACCCCTATCCGCAGTGTGAAGGGCAAGGACTTCGAAGTTGTAAAAATGGGCTCCATGACGGCCCGATAAACCATTCATTTCGCCGAACCATGCGCTTTTTTTAGCGTCTCATCCAACACTCCGCCACACTTGTGCGCTGCTGCCTGTTAGTTTTTTGCCGCCGGTATGTGTGGCGGCACCCATACCAAAATCTGTTAGCGAACACGGCACGTTGCTGCGCGGCAGCCGCGAGATCTTTCCGTTTGAAATCTATCATACGTCATGGATCGGCGAACGCTGTGGTGGCGAGCGTGGTTTTGCGAACCTGCTGCGATCAACCGCCTCCGGGTGACTTCCGATTTCGTCAGATGAGGGCTAATTTGTTTGATTTCAATGTCCAACTTTGCTTCATCGCGCGGTGAACAATAAGGCGAATAGCAGTTTTCACCGGTCGGAGTGAGTTTAACCCCGTGCGAGCGGCCGTAGAATCATCCGTGCCCTTCGAAACGCGCCGTTTTCCCCAAAAAAATATCAAAGCATGAAAACCCCACCACCATCTGCCGCCATTCTTGGTTCTCGATTCAGTCTTCTCTGCCTGGTTGGCATCGGCTCCTTCTCCACGCTCCACGCCGCGCCGCTCCCAAGTGCTTTCGGCGTCTGGGACCGGGGAGAAGCCATGGATCCCAAGGTTTACCCCTTCGTGAAGGGGACATCGTGCGACGCGCCCTGGGATGCAGTGGAAAAACAGCCGGGGGTCTATGACTGGAGCCTAATGGATGCGGCGATTGGGAGGGCTTTGAAGGACAAGATCTCGCTCTACTTTTCATTTGAAGCCGGCCCAAAAACGCCCGACTGGGTCTATGAGAAAGGGGTGCCCAAGGTGGTCACGGATAATACGATGCATGTCGATAAATTCCCCTACTACCCCTATTACCTCTCCCCAGATTACAAAACCTACTACCACCGCTTTCTCACCGAGATCGCCAAGCACATCGGCACCTATTCCAAGGAGCAACGCGAGCGAATCGCCTTCATTCAGGTGAAAACGGGCTGTACTGGGGACGAATGCGCCTACAAGGGCACACCCACGGATCCCAAATACAAGTTGGACACATTGAGTCCGGAGTGGAAGAAGTTCCGTTTGGAGACCTTCGCCCTGCATGCCAAGCTGTTTGGTGCGGAATCCGGACTGAACATCAGCCTGCTTTTGAACAATGTCGCGCCCGAGGCGGAAAGCGACAGCAAGAAGGATTTCACGGACGAGTGGAAGTGGGCAACCACCACGCTCAAGGACAGCTTCGGCATCAAAAACGGGGCACTCTCGCGGGGACACCACATGACCGGGGAAAATTTGTCGGTAAAAACATTCCTCCCCTACCTCGTCGATCCCAAGGGGATCACTCTCTTTCGGAGATCGGAAATGGACCAAACTTGGCAAAGGCCGTTGTATCAACTCAACGTGCCGCTCAACTTTTACTGGGGCGCGATCAATGGCCTGAACTCGGGCCAAAGCATCTGGGACGTCACCAAAAGCGCCATCGAGGCGAGCAAGGAACGGGGATTCGATTATTCGTTCTACTTTTTCAACCGCTATGCCGGCCAGATTGATCCCAAATCCGCCACCAACGCCTTTTGCGCCTTGCACAAAGGCCTCGATGCCTCCGACACGAGCGCTTATTCCGAGGCTAAATTCGGCAAGGCCTCCAAAGGCAACGTGGAGCGGATGGAGAAAATTACCGCCGCCTATGCCAAGTATGGCGCGGCAATCGATGACAAAAACGCCCTCACCCTGGGGCAGGTAGGCCAACGCGGCGACCAATCCGGATTCAATGACGTCGGCTGGCAAATCTGGGCGGATAACTACACCCGCTTGCTCTATCAGATCGATGCAGATGAAACGTCCATCCCCCTGTGGCGCATCGGCGGTCCCATCACCAAGACCTCCCCGATCTATTCCCGCTTTGCTCGTGGCTTTGAACACGCTTCGGGCAAGGATGCCTTGTATTTCAAGCTACATGATGGCTTCTCCGCCGACGCCAAGCCCAAGGTGATGTCGATCACCGTCGTGTGGTATGACGGAGTGGAAGGCTCCACTTGGAAGCTCGACTACGATGCTGGTTCATCGACCATGAAGACCGCTCTATCCGTCACGGGAAAAGGCGACAAACAATGGCACCATGAAGCCGTCACCCTGCCAGACGCGGTTTTCCGCCACGGTGGAACCAAGGGCGCTGACCTCGCTCTGATAAACACGGACGCCAAGGACGACATTTTCAGCCTCGTAGAAGTCCACCGCGGTGAGCAGGAAGTTCCGCTGCTGCGCCCGCCCACCGAGGTGAAAGTCTTCCCCGACTCTGGAAAAGGCACCAAGTATGGGAAGGGCAAGAAGGACAAAAAGAATAAGCGGAAAACGGATTCGGAGACTCAGTGATTCACCTGATAGAAATTCAAAACCAATCCCGAGAAGCCAATTTAGCCGCAATCCGACAACACCCGATGTTCTCACTATCATCTATCCTGACTGCCTCGGCCTTTTTGACCTTGGCGCTCACCGCGCATGCGGCAGTCCCAGCGATTGAGCATAGCTCATCAGGTGCGGACTACTCCATCCGCTGGGGTAAGGATGTCCAAATTTCCGAATCGACCTTTTCGTTGAAAATCAACGGTGAGTGGGTCTATGGCGATGCGTTTCCGAAGCGGGCGTGGTCGTCTGAAAACGGGCGGCAGGTGTTGCGTTGCTCGGGTCTGGCTCCCGTGGAAGAGTTTGTCTTGACCATCGAAACCGCCGAGAACCGACCGTATGCGGTGGTGTCCGCGTCGCTGAAGTCCTCGGCCGATTTCAAGTTGGGCGGCGTGCGGTTACTAACCAAAAAAGATGACGCGCAAAATGTGTCGGTGATAAATCCTTCGAAGAACTGGACGGCTTTTGTCGAATCATTGCAGGCTCCGGATTACGGTCGAATTTACACGTTTGCCCAGTTGTCCCAGCTCAAACCTGCTAAAAAAGACGACCCGCGTGATGCGTTCTGGGTTTCGACCCTGCAGAACGATGCCAGCAATCAGACGTTGGCGTTTGCCGCATTGAAGGGCGAGCTCTGGCCGACCTCGTTTGAATGGCGCAGCGCCGCGGTGGGAGCACTCAATTTGTCCGTCCGCAGCGGTAGTCCGAAGGGACTGGAGGAAATCGTCGTGCATCCGAGCCGCTTGGTGGAAGTGGATCCGGTCATGATCGGCTATTGGGATGATCGCCGTCCGACCATGGCTCTGGACGAAGTCGGGCGCATCATGGGCGAAAGCATCCGTCAAGGACGCCCGATGCATCGGATCGAACCCGGATGGAGTTCGTGGCATTCGTACAGTCGAAAAATTACCGCCGAGAACGTGCTAAGCGCGGCACGTTTCATGAAGGAAAATCTATACGATGCCGGCTACCGCTACATCCAGCTCGACGGTGGTTGGTGGACGAAGCCGGGATCCTATGTGATCAACGACGACTTCCCACGCGGCATGCGCGATGTTTCCAACCAGATTACCGACATGGGTCTGAAGTTCGGCCTCCACATCAGCCCGCTGCGTGTGAATCCCAGCGATCCCTATTGGAAAGATCACGCCAATTGGCTGCTCTCGCCCTTTGGTGAGACCCCGATCGATCCTCACGACGACGACATGATGAACACCGTGGGCATGGTCTATCTCGACGGCAGCAATCCCGACGTGCCCCCCTATCTGGCCGGGCAGTTTAAACAAATGGTGGAAGACTACAAGCCGACCTTCATGAAGTGGGACCACCACTACGGCAGTCTCGAGGAAGGTCCGCGATTTGATCCGACGATGACCGGCTTGCAGGCCCATAACAAGGCAGTCCGCATGATTCGCGGCGCTCTGCCGCAGGATCTGGTCGTCACCCGCAGCATGGGTTGGCTGTTCGGTGCTCTGGAATGCTACGACGCCGTCCGCATGGGCAACGACATCAACCATCCAGGCGTCAAAAGCAAAAAGGAACCCTACGCCAATATCACCTACGGAAAAACTTCCGGCACGATCGACAACGTATTGGAGGGTAAAGACTACAAGGGAATGATCCGCTTTGCCCGGCAGGCGGCGCAGAATTATTACATCCACAACCACATCGCCATCTGCGATCCCGACGCCTTTTTCGCCTCACCGCAATACACGCTGGAAGAGGCGCGCTGCCATATCACCCTGCAAGCGCTGATGGGCGGTTTCCTCTTTGGCGGCGACCGCCTCGAAGCACTGCCGAAAGACCGCCTCGACCTCTATCGCCACAAGCCCGTGCTGGACGTGTGGAGCCATGGCAAGCACGCCGTCCCGCTCGACCTGTTTTCCGGCGCGGACATTCCACGGATCTGGAAACTGGAACTGCCCGACCGCACGGTGTTCGGACTCTACAACTGGATCGACGAGGCCGCGGAAACGACATGGTCTCTGGCGGATCTCGAGATGGAGGTCGGGGACTACAAGTTGATGGATCTCTGGAGCGGTGCTTCCGTGGAGATGGGCGACACTGGCCTTTCTCTGAAAATGGCTCCCCATACCGTGCGTTTGATCGAGTTCAAAAGTAATCGAGCGGGACCCAGCGCATCGAGATAAGCCCATCAAAGAATTTATTCACGGAACGCTGGCCGCCTTCAATTCGGCAAACACCGTCACCGCGCAGGAAGTCGAAAACTGGGTGCTGGACCTCCATTCAGATGAAAATTTAAAAATAACAATTGTTAGAAAATCGATGTATCTACGAGCTACCATCCGCATCAAGACTTACCTCATCCTGCTCACCTTCGCATTGGTTAGTGCCGTCTCCCGTGCCGAGGAAAAACTGGATCTCACCTACGGCACCGCTGGCGGAGAGGAGCTGAAACTTGACCTATCAGTTCCAGAAGGGACCGGCCCGTTTCCCGTCTGCATTCTCGTGCACGGCGGCGGCTTCACCAAGGGGGACAAGCAAAAGCAGCCCAAACACTGGTTCGCCCCACTTTCGGAGGCGGGCTACGCATGGGTGAGCATCAACTACCGCCTTGCCCCCGCCCACAAGTATCCGGGAAGTGTCGAGGATGTGGAAACGTCGATCCGTTGGGTCAAAGCTCACGCGAAAGAATATCGCTTCGATCCCTCACGCATCGTCCTGATCGGTGAGTCTGCCGGCGGTTATCTGGTCAACAAGGTGGGCACCATGAATCAGGAAGACATCCGCGTCGCTGCCGTCGTTTCATTTTACGGCGCGGCGGATTTGCTATTCAGATTGAAAAGCAGCAACGGCAAACCATCCATCACCTTCAGCGACTACTTCGGAGTGACTGAGGACAATGAAGCCACACGCAAATTCCTCGTTGAGGCCTCGCCCGCGACCCACGTTCGTCCCGGTCTTCCTCCGTTCCTGCTGATTCACGGGAACAAGGATGAACGCGTCCCGTATGAACAGTCGGTGAATTTCCACGCCAAGCTCAAGGCGGCCGGAGTTCCGTCGGAATTCATCACCATTGAAGGCGGAGGACACGGCATGAGCAGCTGGAAAAAACTCAACTCCGACTACGCCACCCAACTCGTCAATTGGCTGAAAATTACCCTGAGACCGAAAGATTGATCCATCATGAAACAGAAAATTGCGTTACGACTCGTCGGCATTTGCCTATCTCAACTGGGTACACTCTCTGCCGCCGAAATTGCGAAACCAGCCACTAAACCTAACATTCTAATTATTCTGGTGGATGACATGGGCTATTCTGACCTTGGTTGTTTTGGCAGTGAAATCCGCACACCCAACCTCGACCGACTCGCTGCGGGCGGAGTGAAATTCACGCAAATGTATAACACAGCGAAGTGTTATTCCACGCGCGCCAGTTTGCTGACCGGCGCTTACTATCAGAGGACCGATCTGGATTTTTCGAAAACCGCGACCCTCGGCGAGGTTCTGCAACCCGCCGGTTACCACACGTGGTGGGCAGGTAAAAACCACGCGCATTTCAATCCAGTGACACGCGGATTTGAGCACTACTACGGCATGATCGGCGGCGCGGAAAATCACTTCAATCCTGGCGACAAACCCGCCGGTCCCGGGCAACCCGCTCCCGCTTCCAAAGGCAAGGGCGCCACCTGGGCGGACGACGCCGTGGAGATGAAGCGATTCACCCCTAGCGACCCCAAGTTTTACGATACCGACGCATTCACCGATCGCGGGCTGAAGTGGCTGGATCAATACGAGAAAGACGGCAAACCATTCCTGCTCTACATGGCCTACACCGCGCCGCACTGGCCGTTGCAGGCCTGGCCGGAGGACATCGCCAAGTACAAAGGCATCTATGACGGCCGCGGCTATGATGCCGTGCGCGAGGCCCGTTATAAGCGCCAGATCGAACTGGGTCTGGTGGACCCGAAGACTTCGCCGCTGCCACCCCGTGAGGAGGATAAGAAAGCAAAGAAAAAGAAAGCAAAGGGAGAAGATGGGGCAGGAGAAGATCCCAAGACCGTAGCAACCCGCATGGAAATCTATGCTGCGATGGTGGATCGGATTGACCAGAACATCGGCCGGTTGACTAAGAAGTTAGAGGAGCAGGGAAAACTCGACAACACCCTCATCCTATTTCTCTCTGACAACGGGGCCTGCGCGGAAGGCCCCAAGGTCAACAATGAAGACCCCAATGCTCCCATGGGAAGCGTGGCGAGTTTCGTCAGCTACGGCTCCGGTTGGGCGTCGGTCAGCAACACGCCGCTACGCAAATACAAGACCGACAGCTTCGAGGGCGGGGTTTGCACTCCGCTGATCGTTCATTGGCCGGCAGTCATCAAAGCGCAGACCGGATGGAATCGCCAACCCGCCCATCTCATCGATATCATGCCCACCGTGCTCGATGTTTCCGGCGCGAAATTTCCCGGTGAGTCGAAGCAGGCCAATATCACGCCACCGGATGGCGTGAGCCTGTTGCCCGCATTCAAGGGACAGCCGATCGCGCGCCCTAAGCCCTTGTTCTTTCAATATGCCAAAGGCTCCGCGATTCGTGACGGGCAGTGGAAAATGGTCCGCAACAGCCCGACCTGGGAACTCTACGATATGGCGTCCGATCGGACGGAGACGCAGGATTTGGCCGCGAAGAAACCCGACATGGTCCAGAAAATGGATGCCCAGTGGAAAGCTTGGTGGAAGGACTGCACGGGCAGCGAGTGGACCGGAACGCCACCCAAGGAGAAGGACGAAGAATAAGCAGACCCACTCCGATGAACCACACGATCACACGTATCCTTGTCGCGCTCACACTGGCACCCCTAACGGTGCTCCATGCCGCTGATCTTACGAAGCCCGCCGCCAAGCCTAACATCCTTATTATCTTGGCGGATGATATGGGTTATTCGGACATTGGTTGTTACGGCAGTGAGATCCACACGCCGAACATCGACAAGCTCGCCGCGGGCGGGGTGAAGTTTTCCGAGATGTATAACACGGCCAAGTGTTTTCCCACGCGGGCCGCTTTACTAACGGGCGCTTACTATCAGCGGACGAATGCGGATTTTGGAAATACCGCGACACTAGGTGAGGTGCTGCGGCCGGCGGGTTACAACACTCTCTGGTCGGGAAAGCAGCATGCCAAATTCAATCCCACTACGCGCGGGTTTGACCGCTACTATGGAATGATCGGTGGCTGCGAAAATCATTTCAACCCAGGGACAGGTGCCGCTCCGGGCCAGCCCGTTCCCGCCTATAAAATCGCCGGGAATCGCTGGGCGCTCGATGAGAAAGATGTGCCGGAAAACCCTAACTATGTCCCGCAAGATCCCAAGTTTTACGATACGGATGCCTTCACCGATCGTGCACTGACGTGGCTGGATGTATATCAAAAAGACAACAAGCCATTCCTGCTCTACATGGCTTACACCGCGCCCCACTGGCCCTTGCACGCTTGGCCGGAGGACATCGCAAAATACAAGGGCGTCTACGATGGCGGCTATGAGGCCGTGCGCCAGGCCCGTTACAAGCGGCAGGTCGAGATGGGTCTCGTCAATCCGAAAACCACACCGCTGCCACCGATGGAGATCGGCGAGTCGAAACCCAAGTGGGAAGCCCTCTCGCCCGACGAGCGAAAGCTGGAAGCGACCCGCATGGAGATCTATGCGGCGATGGTGGACCGGCTGGACCAAAACATCGGTCGGCTGATCAAGAAATTGAAAGATCAGGGCAGGCTCGACAACACACTCATCTTATTTCTATCAGATAACGGAGCCTGCGCGATCGACCCAAAAATCGAT
>Ga0114970_10003879_pt1 | contig 10900 bp, 7 predicted proteins | sample M_140205_XF_Meta_FD_87030 | JGI IMG/M metagenome (GOLD analysis project Ga0114970, IMG submission 87030) | Freshwater microbial communities from Lake Montjoie, Canada to study carbon cycling - M_140205_XF_MetaG | ecosystem: Environmental > Aquatic > Freshwater > Lake | place: Lake Montjoie... | reverse complement strand
GCCATCTGCGGCATGACCGGCTGGGACAAATACCAGGTCATCGTCGGCGTGGGCGTTGTGACTATCCTCTACACGCTGATCGGCGGGCTCGAAGCCGTCATCTGGACGGAAGTGTTGCAGGGCATCGTGAAGCTGCTCGGGGTGGTGGTGGTGATCGGGGTGCTCATCCATATCATGCCTGGCGGCCTCGGCGCCGCGGTGCACCTCGCCTCGGAACAGCATAAATTCAGCCTCGGCAGCTTTGATTTCGACCTGGCCCAGAACGGAAATTTCTGGGTGATGCTGCTCTACGGGTCATTCTGGTACCTCCAAAAGTACGCCGCCGATCAGACCCTGGTGCAGCGCTACCTCGTCGCCAAAAGCGACCGCGACGCCCTGAAAGGCGTGGCCCTGGGCGCCGGGTTGTGCGTGCCGGCGTGGACGGCCTTCATGCTGGTCGGCACCCTCTTGTGGGCCTATTACCAGTTGTCGGGCGAGGCGTTCCCCGCCCATCTGCTCGACAAGACCGGCAAGGTGATTTCCGACCAGGTCTTTCCTTTTTTCCTGACGACCCATATTCCCGCCGGTCTGGCCGGGGTTTTCATGGCCGCCCTGTTCTCCGCCGCGATGTCCACCATGTCCTCCGACCTGAACTGCCTCTCCGCCGTGGGCGTGGAGGATTATTACCGGAAGCTGCGGCCGCAGGCGACCGACCAGCAGCAGCTGTGGATGGGCAAAGTCATTGTGGTTGTCTGCGGCGTGATCGCCGTGGGCCTCGGCGCCTTCATCGCGCGCAAGGGCGACAGCGCCCTGGCACTGTATTACGCGGCCACGGCGATTGTGTCCGCCGGTCTGGCGGGCATGTTCCTGCTCGCGTTCTTCAGCCGTCGCGCGAACCGGCAGGGGCTGTGGATCGGCATTGTCACCGCGCTCGTTTTCACCGCGTGGGCCACCCTGACGGGCGGCAAATACAAAATGCTCGACCTCCCCTGGAATTATTCCTGGCCGGACGTGATGATCGGCGTTGGCGCGCATGTCCTCGTGCTGGTGGTCGGCTATGGCGCCAGCTGGCTATTCCCGGCGGACAAGAACGTGAAGACGGAGTGGACGTTCTGGGGCTGGCTGGAGCAGCGCAAAAATCTCGGGGTGAAAAAGTCATGAACATCGTGACGCTGCTCCAACCGCCGCACCTGGTTTTTGGCAATGGATGCGCGCCCCAGGCCGCCGATTTTCTCGCCCGGCGCGGCGTGAAACGCATCCTGCTAGTCACCAGCAAATCCGTCCGCCCGCAAATCACGCCGCTCGTGGATTCGCTAAAAAAAAACCTCAGCGACGTCATCGAGGCGGGATTCGTTCCCGCCGAACCCACGGTTCTTTTTTTTCAAACGGCTCTCGCTGAGGCCCGTGGCGCCGGGGCGGACGCCGTCCTCGCCGTGGGCGGCGGCAGTGTGATCGATGTCGCCAAGCTGCTCGCCGCGTTGATTCAGGGGCGGCAAACCGTCGCGGAAATTTTCGGGGTGAACCTCCTGGAATCGCGGTCCCTGCCGCTGGTGTGCCTGCCGACGACTGCGGGGACCGGCGCGGAAGTTTCGCCGAACGCCATCCTGCTCGACGAGGCGGACGAATTAAAAAAAGGCGCCGTCAGCCCCCACCTTGTTGCGGATGCCGCCTTCGTCGATCCGCTGCTGACGCGGGGGGTGCCGGCGGCGGTGACGGCCGCGACCGGCCTGGACGCCCTCACGCATTGCATTGAAGCCTATGCCAACAAGTTTGCGCACCCGATGGTGGACACCTATGCGCTGCAGGGCATCCGGCTGATCTCGCAAAACCTGCGGGCGGCGGTTCGCGACGGGAACGATCTCGGGGCGCGGGCCGCGCTTTCGCTGGGCAGTCTTTACGGCGGGCTTTGCCTGGGCCCGGTGAACACGGCGGCGGTGCACGCGCTCGCCTATCCGCTGGGCGGCAGGTTCCGCATCGCTCACGGCGTCTCCAATGCGCTGCTGCTGCCGCATGTCCTGCGCTTCAATTTTTCGGCCGCGCCGGAGCGGCACGCCGAGATTGCGCTGGCGCTGGGCCTTGCGCCAAAGGGTTCCGCGCTCGCGACCGCCGAGCGGGGCGTGGAATTTTTATCGCAGCTCTCCCGCGACGTCGGCGTGCCGCAACACCTTTCCGCGCTCCGCATTCCGCGCTCCGCCATTCCGGAGCTGGCGCAGGCCGCGATGCGGGTCACACGGCTGCTGAAGAATAATTTACGTCCGCTCACGGAAGCGGATGCCACGCAGATTTACAACGCGGCGTACGGAATTTGAAAATGAAATTGGGCCTGAAATATGACGGGGCGGTGGTGCCATTGGTGACACCCATCAATGCGCAGGGAGTGTTGGACGAGCCGGCGCTGCACCGGTTGCTGGACCGGCAGATCGAGGGCGGGGTCGCCGGCATTTTTGTGCTCGGCACCACCGGCGAGGGAGCCTATGTGCCGCCGCTGGAGCGGCGACGGTTGGTGGAGCAGACCGTGGCCCGTGTAAAAAACCAGGCCCTCGTCTATGCCGGCCTGGGTGACCTCCGCGCGGCGGACGCCTCCGAGGCCAATGAGTTCCTGACCCTCGGGGCGGACGTCGTGGTGGGCCATCCGCCCATCACCCAGCGCGTGGGGGCGGACGGGTTGGAATCCTGGTTTTTATCGCTGCTCGACGGGGTCCAGGGCCCGTTGATGCTTTACAACATGCCCGCCACCACGGGCGTCTCCATCCCTCTGGATGCCGTGGCAAACCTGCTCGGCCATCCGCGGCTGGCGGGCATCAAGGATTCTGAAAACAACCCGCCGCGGCATGAGGAATTGATGGGCCGGTTTGGCGGGAAGAAGGATTTTTCAGTGTTCGTCGGCGTGGGGGCGCTGATGGAAAAAGGATTGAAGCTGGGCGCGGACGGCATTGTGCCGAGCGTCGGGAATTTGATCCCCGAGGTCTGCCACCAGTTTTGCGCCGCGGCGAAAAAATCCGACTGGAGCCTGGCGGGCCGTCATTTCGAACGCATGAATGCCGTCGCCTCGCTCTACCAGAAGGGCCGCAATTTGAATGAATCGCTGGCCGCGCTCAAGGCGGCGCTGCACTGCCGGGGGTTGTGCGCCTCGCAGGTCCTGGCGCCGCTCCAGCGGGTCTCCGAAGCTGAGTTGGAGCGGATCCGCCAGCAGATGACGGAACTGCAACTGCACCCCGAGAACTCATGAGAGCCAAACCCATCCTGGGCCTGACCCTGGGCGATCCGGCGGGCATCGGGCCGGAGATCTGCCTGCGCGCGCTGCGCTCACCCGAGGTGCTGGCCCGGTGCGTGCCGGTTCTGTTCGGGGATGCCGCCGTTCTCCGCCGCGTCCAATCGTTCGCCTCTTCGAAAGCCAAGCGCCGATCCGGCCTGGGAATGAAGGACATGGACTGCCGCATCGTCCTGCTGGCGGATTTCAAAAAAATCAAAAAAATCACCGGGCCGCTGGTCGTAGACTGCGGGGCCATTGATGCCGCGCGCATCGTGCCGGGCCAAGTTTCTGCAGCATGCGGCCGCGCCGGCTATGTTTACATCGAGGAGGCTATCCGCGCGGCCCTGGCGGGGAAGATCGCCGGGGTCGTCACCGCCCCCCTACACAAGGAGGCGTTGAATCGGGCGGGCGTCAAACACCCCGGCCACACGGAGATCTTCACCGCGCTCACCCGCGCCCCGCGCAGTTGCATGATGCTCTATTCGAAACTGCTCACCGTCAGCATGGTCACCACCCACATCGGCTATCATCAGGTCCCCGGCAAGCTGTCCATCGGACGCATCCTGAACGTCATCGAACTCACCGCTGAAACCCTGGGCTGGATGCTCGGGCGCAAACCGCGCCTGGGTGTCTGCGGCTTGAATCCGCATGCCGGCGAGCATGGGCTTTTTGGTAATCGCGAGGAGGAAAAAGTGGTCGGGCCGGCGGTGAAACTCGCCCGCATCAGCGGCATCGACGTCGTAGGCCCTCTGGTTCCGGACGCTGTTTTCACGGCAGGGCAGCGGAAAAAGTATGATGGCATCGTCACGCTCTATCACGACCAGGGCCATATTCCCTTCAAGATGATCGCCTTCGACACCGGGGTGAACATCACGCTCGGCCTCCCCATTATTCGCACGTCGGTGGACCATGGCACGGCTTTCGACATCGCTTGGCAGGGCAAGGCGGATCCCGCCAGCCTGTATTCGGCCATCAACGTCGCCACTGAACTTGCGGCGGGAAAACGGAAAGCGGCTGCATGATCGGAGTGATTGCGGATGATTTGACGGGTGCGGCGGAGCTGGGTGCGGCCGGCCTGCGTCAGGGATGGAGCGCGGAGGTGGTCACAGAGGGACGTCCGAGCGGCACGTCGGATCTGGTGTGTATGGACACCGATTCACGGGCACAGTCTTCGCGGGAGGCGGCCCGGCGCGTGACGGCTGCAGTGAAGGTGTTGCAGAAAGCCGGGGCGACCTGGGTTTACAAAAAAGTGGATTCCGTGCTGCGCGGGCAGGTAATCCCGGAAATCGAAGCGATGATGAGGCAGCTGGGGGCCACGCGCGCGCTCCTCGCGCCGGCCAACCCGTCTCTGGGGCGGACCATCCGGGATGGAAAGTATTTGGTCCGGGGCAAGCCCCTGCATCAGACGGAATTTGCCCGGGACCCCCAGTTTCCAAGGACCTCCTCCCGCGTGCTGGAGCTTTTAACCACTCCCCAACTGTTTTCCCTTTGTGGCTGCAGCCTGCGGGATGAGCTTCCGGAGAGCGGCATTATTATCGCGGAAGCCTCCTCGCCGCGCGCGGTCCAGCAATGGACGGCCCGGCGCGCGCCGGGCATGGTGCTGGCGGGAGGCGTGGATTTTTTCAGCGCGCTCCTGGCGGCGGATTCCCCTGGGAGCCCGGCGTCGCCGCTTCCGCTTCCGCGCCCGCCGGGCGCCGCCGGGCGCGAGTTTTTTGTGAGCGGCTCTTCCACGGCAGTGGCGCGCGCGTTTGCGGCCGCGGCGCGTCGGGACCAGACTCCGGTTTTTTCGCTGCCGCAGGAGCTGGCCTGGGGAGCGGTGCTGCGCCCGGAGGCGACGGCAGCCATCGTCGGGCGGATCGTTTCAGCGTTCGAGTCCCATGCGCGGGTGGTTTTGACGGTCGGCCTGCCGCCGGTCCGCAACGAAAAGGTATCGCGGGGGTTGACGGGGCAGTTGGTGCAGATCGCCGCCGCCGTCTTAGAGCGGGTGGAGGTCGGACAAGTCTATGCCGATGGCGGCGCCACGGCGGCGGAACTGGTCTGGCGCATGGGCTGGTCGCGCCTGAAACTCTTACGCGAGCGGGCGCCCGGCGTGGCGACCCTCGCGGTTGCCGACAAAAAAAACCTCTGGTTGACCATCAAACCCGGCAGTTATCCGTGGCCTGTGGAGTGGACAGCCTCCGGGTAAATCTGATACAAGGACGCCCATGGCCATCCCTCCCGACGGGTCCGAGCATTTGACCTTTGTTGAGCCGTCCCCGGTGGCGCGGCGGTTGTTGTGGCATTTATTCTCCCTTGGTTTCCGCCGGCTGGACCAGCCGGATGAGCATCAGCGCTTCGAGAAGCCCGGCGCCCATCTGTTCTGGGTTCAATCCGGTGAAGGCACGCTGGTGCACGAGACCGGCCGGTTCGCCCTGGCGCGAGGCAAGAAAGTATGGCTGATGGACATGCGGAAGCCGCGCACGTACATCCCCACGCCCGGCCGTCCGCTGACCATCGCCGGCTTCCGGTTTGGCGGGCCGGGCCTGGAATTCTGGCATGAGGAATTCCGAGACCGGGAAAACGCCGAGTTTGTTCTGGAGGATTTCGGCGCGGTGAAACGCACACAGGGTGAGCTCCTGCGGCTGGTGCGGCGGCGCCCGGCGGGCTGGGAATGGCAGGTGCACGTCGTCATCACCAGCCTGCTCGGCAAGCTGCTCATGTCCCGGCATCTCTTGGATTCGCCCCACGCGGAGCTCCCCGAACCCGTCGTCCGCGTTTTGAACGCCATCTCCGCCAACCCGCTCCGCGACTGGAAGGCGAAGGAACTCGCCCTGGTCGGCAAGGTCAGCTATTCCGGATTGCGGGCCCTGTTTCACGCCACCGGACATGGCACCATTCATGAACACATCCAGCGCGCCCGGCTGGACCAGTCCCGCCTGCTGCTCGCCGACAAGCGGTGCTCCATCAAGGATGTCGCCGGACAGCTGAATTTTTCGAGCGAGTTTTATTTCAGCCACTTCTTCCGGCATCATACCGGCATGACCCCCTCGGAATTCCGGCAGCACCTTAAAAGCTGATTCTTAACCGCCAAGAACGCAGAGAACTTAAAGAGGATGAAAACGTATTTGAAGGGCCTCGCCGTAATCCTCAGCACTCTCTCCGCTCTCTGGGGTTCAATGCTTCACGCCCAGGAAACGGAGCGCCTTTATCTCTCCGGCCACGGCAAGGATGACGCCGTCCCATGGAGTTTTTTTTGCACCTCCGGAGCAAACTCCGGATTCTGGACGAACCTCCCCGTGCCCTCGCAATGGGACGTGCAGGGCTTCGGCACGCTGTCCTATAAAAAAGATCAGACCAATGCGTGGACGGAGCGGGGCCTGTATGCGCATGATTTTTCCGTGCCGGCGGCCTGGCGCGGCCGGCGGGTTTTTCTCGTGTTTGAAGGGGTCATGACGGACACCGAAGTGAAGCTGAACGGACGGTCCGCCGGCCCGGTGCATCAGGGCGGCTTTTACCGCTTTCAATACGAGGTGACCGCGGGGATGAACTGGGACGGCACCAATCAGTTGGAGGTGGCGGTATCCCGTCATTCGGCAAATGCCTCGGTGAACAAGGCCGAACGGCTCGCCGATTATTGGGTGTTCGCCGGGATCTACCGCCCGGTGTATCTCGAGGCCGTGCCGGCCCAGTTTATTGAGCGCGTGGCGATCGATGCGAAAGCCGATGGCAGTTTTTCTGCGGATGTTTTTTTGGAGGGCGCCGCGGACGGGGACCTTGTGGAGGCGCAAATTCAGACGATGGAGGGACGGTCTGTCGGCGCCGTTTTTAGCCAGATCCTCTCAGGGAATAAAGTCACGCTCCGGACCCGAATTCCGTCTCCGGCGCTGTGGACGGCGGAAACCCCGAATTTGTATCGCGTGAATCTCCGGCTGCGGCGGGGCGGCGAGATCCTCCATGAAATCCAGCAGCGGTTCGGATTTCGCACCTTCGAGGTGCGCGCGGCGGACGGCCTTTATTTGAATGGCCAGCGCGTGATTTTCAAGGGCGCCAACCGTCACTCGTTCTGGCCGGATTCCGGCCGCTGCCTGAGCGAGGCGGTGCAGCGACTGGACATCGCGACGCTCAAGGATGGGAACATGAATGCCGTCCGCATGTCCCATTACCCTCCCGATGCCCGGTTTCTGGAGCTGTGCGATGAGCTGGGCCTCTATGTTTTAGACGAGCTCGCCGGCTGGCACAATTATTACGACGACGACATCGGCCCCAAGCTGGTGAAGGAAATGGTGCAGCGCGATGTGAATCACCCGTCGATTCTTTTCTGGGATAATGGCAATGAAGGCGGGTTCAACACGAATTTCGATGGCCTCTTTGGTGAAATGGATCCACAGCGGCGCCCGGTGCTGCATCCGTGGGCGACCTTCAGCGGCGTGAACACCGCCCATTATCTCGCCTACGACAAGGCCGAAATCGCCTGCACTGGCCGGAGGGTTTATTATTCCAATAATCAGGAACTCGTCGCCACAAACGATCCCGCCACCTACATCTACATGCCCACGGAATTCATGCACGGCCTCTATGACGGGGGCGGCGGCGCGGGCCTGGACGATTACTGGCGCCTGATGACTTCGAGCAAAGTTTTTGGTGGCGGCTTCATTTGGGCGCTCGTGGACGAGGGCGTGAAACGGCCGGACACCGGTGAAATAGACGTCGCGGGCAATCAAGCCCCCGATGGCATCGTCGGCCCTTATCGTCAGCGCGAAGGCAGCTTTTATACCATCAAAGAAATCTGGTCGCCCCTCCAGGTGGGGCGCGTCCGGGATGGGTTCAGGATTGAAAACCATTACAACTTCACTGATGCCAGCGCCTGCACCTTTAGCTGGCAGCGGCGACGCTTTCCGCCGTGGACGTCCACGAATTCTGGTTTCAGCATCGTATCCGAAGGCATTCTAAAAGCCCCGGCCATTCCGGCCGGTAGCACCGGCACCATCCCCTTTCATCTGCCGGTTTCAGGGGCTCCGGGCGACGTGCTCGCGTTGCGGGTGGAGGATCCGGCCGGCCGCGAGCTGTGGACTTGGGTTTGGCCCCTGGAGGGCCGTGGGATGGAACAAAGCCCGGCGACAGCCCCCGCTGAATCTCGCGCCCTGGCCGTGTCCGCTGGCGGGGTTATCGATGTGAAAGCGGGCGATCTCACTGCCAGGTTCAGCAAGGAAACCGGCCTGCTGATGGGCGTGCAGCGCGGCCCGCAGACTTTTTCGTTTACCAACGGTCCGCGCCTCGCCGTTGGCAGCGCCACCCTGCGCCGGATCCGTTTTCATGAGGACGGGACGGATGCCGTGATCGATGTCCGCTATGACGGGGATCTGCGTTCCGTCCGCTGGCGGGTGAAGGGCAGCGGCTGGATCGATTGCGATTACAGCTATGCCGCGCGCGGGACAAATGATTTTCAGGGTGTGATCTTTGACTATCCCGAAACGCGGGTGCGCCATAAACGGTGGGTGGGCGACGGCCCCTTCCGGGTCTGGCAAAACCGCTTGCGGGGCGTGACGCTCGGCGGTTGGGAGAATGATTACAACAACACGCTCACCGGCGATCGAGACTGGGTCTATCCCGAGTTCAAGGGGTTCTTCACCCACGTGCGCTGGCTGCAATTGTGCACGACGGAGGGCGACATCACCGTCATCAACCGGAGCGGCGTGCCATTTGTGCAGGTGCTCACGCCGGAGTTCGGGCCGGACTCGCTCAAGGCAAAAGCTTTCGCGCCGGTGCCTCAATGCGGGCTCGGGTTTTTGGATTCAATCCCCCCTATCGGCAGCAAGTTCAAAGAGGCGCGCTTCAGCGGGCCCCAGGGCCAAACCCGCGCAGCGTCTGGAACCCGCTCTGGCGCCGTCAGCTTTTATTTCGGCGACCTGAAATGAGGAGTCTTTTTCGGTTCAGGGAAGCGATTGCAGAAAACGGAGCAGCAACTGTTGACCGCGTTCCAGGGATGCCAGGGAAATCCATTCATCGGCCGTGTGCGCCTGAGCGATGTCTCCCGGCCCGAACACCAGGCTCGGAATCCCGCCCGCCGATAATACGGCCGCGTCGCAGAAATAATGCACGCCGCAGGGTTTCGTCTGGCCGATGCTACTCATGAAGTCCCGGACGAGTGGAAGACGGGGGCTGGTTTCCATGGGCAGCGCCGGGGCCAGCTTCCGATTGTAAAAGCGGGCATTCAGTTTTTTGGATTTTAGGAGGGCGGCAATTTCCCGCCGGACACTGGCTTCCGTCTCACCCGGCAGGGTGCGCCGGTCGATTCCGATAGCGCAAGCCGCCGGCACAATGTTCGGCTGCGCGCCGCCGCAAATGGTGCCCACATTCACCGTCGCTGCGCCCAGCAGCGGATGCCTCTGTTTTTTCAGCAGGGCCGCGTACTCCGTTTCCAGAACATCCACGATGCGCGCCATTTCATGTACGGCGTTTTTGCCCAGCTGCGGCGTCGCCCCGTGCGCCGCGCGCCCGCGCGTCTCCAGCTCCAGCCACAGGCTGCCCTTGTGGGCGGTGACGGCCTGCAGCCGGGTTGGCTCGCCCACGATAGCTAGATCGGCCTTGAATCCATCGGCCACCAGTGCGCGCGAACCGGCCTGCCCCTGCTCTTCATCAATCAGTCCGGCGAAAATAATCTCCGTCTCGTGCGGACGGGTTTTTGAATGCGCCAGGTCCCACAAGGCCATCAGCATCGCTGCCACGCAGCCTTTCGTGTCGCAGGCGCCGCGCCCGTGCATCCGGCCCCCAGCCCGGCGCGGAATAAAACCGGCATCGCCAGCATCCACCGTGTCCAGATGCGGGGCGAGCAGGACAGTCCGGCGGATGGGGCCGGGCGGCGCGAGGCGGACGAGAATATTGGAGCGGTCCGGGAAGCCCAGCCGATTGTCCGCAGGGATCACCTGTTGTAATGCCACATCGAGCCCGGCCCGGGCCGCTACCGCCACCAGAAAATCCGCTACATTTTTTTCGCCGAATTTCCCGGCGCGCGGGGCACCGACCGTCGCCGGACCTGCCAGGGAGGGGGCGAAGGCGGGATTCACGCTGGGGAGCGCGATCAGCTCGGCGAGGAGTTTTCCGGTGCGCATCATACGCGCGGCAGTCTAGGGCCTGGGGTGTCAGGTGTCGAGAATCCGCTGAACCGAAGGATTGGCGCGCGACTTCGCGCCACACACTTTGTGCCTAATGGGATGACGACGGCCAGCCATGCAGCCAGGGATATCAAATGAACCGCATCCAATTAGAACTTGCCGGGACAGTAAAAATTGTGATGCTGACAGCGCCATGCACGGGTTCTTAAAAGAGGATTACAACTTGGATGCGCTCCGCTTGGTGCATCCGGCCGGTGACAGATTTTCCCTCTTTGTGACGCCGCGATTCGTTCAGACCTACGCCTCCGGGTTTGAAATGCTTTCGACGCGGGCGGCGAAGAAACGGCTGGCCCGCTGCGATCTGTTCGTCGATGTCGGTGCGCATTACGGCTTCTATTCGCTACTGGCGGCAGAGGCGGCCCAGGATATCCGCATCATCGCGCTCGAGCCAGTGGAGGAAAACTTCGCTGTCCTTGAGGCAAATCTCCGACATAACCAGATCCGCACAGGCCGCGCAACATGCCTCCAGGCGGCGGCCTCGTCGAAGAGCGGCCGCGTACAGTTCTACAAGTCGGAG
>Ga0114970_10003872_pt1 | contig 10910 bp, 12 predicted proteins | sample M_140205_XF_Meta_FD_87030 | JGI IMG/M metagenome (GOLD analysis project Ga0114970, IMG submission 87030) | Freshwater microbial communities from Lake Montjoie, Canada to study carbon cycling - M_140205_XF_MetaG | ecosystem: Environmental > Aquatic > Freshwater > Lake | place: Lake Montjoie... | reverse complement strand
ATTTGCAAATAATGCCAATTTAATTTTATAATCAATATTACCTATTATTTTATAATTATTTGGTATAGTAAATATTGATCCTACCAATGAATTATACGTTGGTATTAATCCAAAATGAATCATATTATTATGTAACTTAGTATAAATATCTTCAATTGATTCACAACTTGTATGCAAACCATTAAAATTATTAGATAATACTTCATAGGAAAATGTAGCATGATTACCTAAATATCCAATTTTAATATTTGGTATAAATTTTTCCAAATATTTTGCTTGGATACGTTTGCTTAATTCCATTATTTTAATAAATAAATCATAATTATCTTCTAAATTATCTAATTTATAATCTGAATTAATTCTTTGTAATATACCCTTTTCTATATTACGATCTGTTACCAATTTATAAAAATCATTATTTTTTAACAAGAATTCAAAAGGATTAAAATTGAATTTAATATCTGCCACTAATTCACTCGTTGACAAACGTTTATGAATAAAACACATAACTAATGCATTATGTGTAATATTAAAGATATCATCATCAAAATTAATAATAATATTTGAATTTGGACATCGTACATTATCTGTTAATAAATTACTAATATTATTTTTATAATTATTTGTATACACACTTTGATCATATGGATCATTACTATAATCATTATTATTTAGTTTTATAATAGGATTTTCAAAATAATACAAATATGATCTTACATCTGTTATATTATCAAATATTTGTGTAATTTTTCTATTGTTTAATATCATTAATATTGTATTTGATGTAACTACATCAATACATCCATCTGTTATACTTTTACCATACGTCAATGGTTTATTTAATTGTAATTTTTGACTACCTGGGTTAATATGTGATTCAATCATAACTCCTTTAATATTATATTTATTTAATGTCATTAATTTATTAATAGAACATGCAACTAGTACTTGTTTTAAATATTCTTTCTGACTATTACCATGCGAACAATCAATAATTATACCTGTATTTATATTCTCTTTTTTTAATTCTTTTGTAATTTCTTCCAAATCTTCTTGATAATAATTTGGTTGTTTACCTCCTCGTAATATTAAATGACTATTTGGATTACCTTTTGTTGAAACATGACATGCATTACCATCATATCCAATACCTAAAAAGTGATGAGCAAATTGTGCAGAGAGTATACCATCAATTGCTTTTTTATAATCCCCATCTGTTAAATTCTTGAATCCAATTGGCATTGATAATCCAGATGCTAATTGACGATGAATTTGACTTTCACTTGTTCTGGCTCCTATTGCACCCCATGACACTAAATCAGCCAAATATTGAGGTGTTATGGTATCTAAAAATTCACATCCAATAGGTATTTCTAATTTTGTTAATTCTAATAATAATTTTCTTGCTAATTCAAGACCTTTATTAATATTAAATGTATCATTCAAATCTGGATCATAAATAAATCCTTTCCATCCATGACGTGATCTAGGTTTTTCAAAATATACTCTCATTACAATATATAAATTTGGATTATCATTTTGAAATACTTTAATGTATTGTGCATAATCTATTGCTAATTGATAATCATGAATTGAGCATGGACCAATAATTACTAATAACCTATCATCTTGATTTGTTAAAATATTTTGAATAATTTTTCTAGAATTATTAATAAAATATAAATCTTGTGTATTCAATGGATATTGTAGTATTAATTCATTTGGAGATGGCAATACATTAATATTCATAATATTCATATCATTTGTTGGATTCATTTTTTAATTTATATTAAATCTTTTTATGTTTTTATACTTAATTTGAAATTAATCATTAAGTATAAAATATCCACCTCTTTTACTTGGTTTTTTACTTTTATATATAAAAAAAATTATACCACCTATTATAATAGATATACAACATATACAACACATTAAAAATATTAATCCACCACCTGCAAGAAAAGTAAACTCTTCATCATCCGATTCTGCTTGTGAGTTAGATTTAGCTGGTTCTGATTTAGATTGCGCTGGTTCTTTATTAGCGTTTTGACTAGATTCTACTTGTGCTGGTTGTGAACGAGATGATTGAGATTGTACCGGTTTTGATACACCAAATGTAAAAATATATTGATTTCCTGGTATAAATACATCACTTAAATTTGATTGATACTCAGTATCTTTATATGATACAACATAAAACCCATTTTTATCATCTTTTTGTACACTTGAAAATGGTATATTTATTGAATTATTACTAGTATCAGTTATAGTATAATTATTCTTTGGCATTTCTAATATATAATTTGATATATCTTCACTATTATCAATAAATTCTTGCATACCATTCGTATTACGATTCATATCTTTAATCGTATATTTATATATGAATAATTTATGCATTTTTATAGGTGTTGATGAACCTTCTGGCACTTCTTCAGCATCTTTTGTAAAAAATCTTGAATTATAATTCATACTAGGATATGCTGTATCACTAAATATATTCCTCATCGCCTGATCTCTAGGGATACATATTAATGTTATTTTTTTTGGCATATAATATATTTTCTAAATAAATTTTGATTGTATACTTGAAAAGTATTTTGTAATTGGATTATTTTCTATTCTTTTTTTAAAAATAAATTCATTATTTAATGAATACAATTTATCTGAATAGTCTTTAATATGTTTTGTATAAAAAATAATATCATCACCAATTTCTAATTCATTTGTAATTAATACATTCGTTATGACACCAAGTATTTGATTATTATCTATTTTTTTAATTAATACATTAATATCTTCCTTGATATTTGGATTGATAATAGTAATATATGTAATATTAACAATATTATTTTCTTTCAAATTATTCAATAATGAATCATGTGAAGGTAAATTATATATAACCAATTGTTTTTGAATTATTTCTTCATAATTGTTCATTTTTATTATCTAAATAAAATATTTTTAACATAATATTTTTCAATTTTATGTAATTATGCTTCTTTCTTCTTTCGACCTTTTGTCTTTTTAACAGGTTCAACATCACTCGTTTCTTCTTTCACTTCTTTCACTTTTTTTGCTGCTGTTTTTTTAACTTTTGGAATTAATTCTGTTTCAACATCTTTTTCAATTTCTTCTAATTCTGGTTCTGGTTTAGGTTCTGGTTCAGGTTTAATTTCTTTCTTTTTTGGTTCTTTCTTTACCTCTTTCTTTAATTCTTTCTTTACATCTTTTTTTGGTTCTTTCTTTTCCTTTTTTGTTTTTTCAACAATCTCATTATCACTTAATTCATCTTTATCTTCTGATTTATCATCTTGCATATGACGTAGACTCGTGATTTTATCACGAATTAATGTAAATCGTTGAGTAATTAATTCTAATTTTTTTGATAATTCATTTGCTTCTTTTGCTTCTTTAATATAAATATCAGTTAAAACATTAATATCATCAATAGTATCAATATCATTATTTGGATTCTCTGTTACTTCATTTTTATTTGCTTCCATTTTATTTTATTATTATTTATATTTTATATTAAAAAATTTACTTTTCAATTTTATTTATTTTTCTATTATATGAATATATCTCATATTATACTATTCAATATATTAATAATAATAATTATTATAATTGTAACAAATATACCTATATATGTATCAAAAAATAAAAATTATAATAAAGAAACATTGAATAATGATGTAAAAATAACATTAAATAATGATATTATTAATACTAATGATATACCAATTAATGATATCTCATATGATAATGAACTAAATTATGTAATACCAGATAAAGAAGTTATATATAATCAAAATGATTTAAATCGACCAAATAGTGAATTACCACATCAAGAAACAAATGACGAAGATTTAGAATTAAAAGTTGATCAAAATAATATATTAGTAAATACAACAGGTGACACTCCAATAGTATATTCTCTTGATGAATTAACATATACTGAACAAACACCATCGGAATTACAAAATTTATCACCATCAATTAAACCATTAGATGCGGGTTCTGGTGTTATTACGATTGATGTAACTCAACATAATAATAAATTATATAAATTAAAAAGTTTACGTTAAACTCTGTTTAATCTAGAATTAATTAGCGAAAATGTTAATTGTACATCTAAAATAGCTTTGCTATTTTAGATCTAGAATAAATTCGCATAGCGAATTAATTATACATATCCAATTTCTCCTCTTTCTTCTTTTGATTTTTCTTTAATTCATTAAAACCATTTACAATATCATCTTTATCAAAAATCTTACGGAATTGAATTGATTTACCAAATACTCTTTTTGCATGCATCATCTTCATTTGAAAAAACAATGTTTCAATATCACCACCATAATTAGGTAAGTATTCTTTATTATTATCAATGAATTTATCTAATAATTTACTAAATTCACTATCAATACTATAATTTTCTTTATTAATTTTATTTTTAAGAATTAAAGTTAATTCAGTACCTGTATATTTAGGAATTGAATATCGAAATGGAAATCTTCTTTGAAGACCACTGTTATAACTAAAAAAGTTGGATTCCAATGAATCTGCATATCCAGCAATAATACAAATAAATTTATCACCATTCTCTGATAAATTTTGATTTAATGTATTAATACACTCTTTGGAAAATGGATCATCTGCTCCCAATGAATATGCTTCATCTATAAATAATACACCACCAAAACACTCATTGATTAATTTTTGAGTTTTAACTGCAGTGTGACCAACATATTGACCAACAAAATCACTTCGTTTTGCAATTTTAAATTTAAATTTTTCATTATTTGTTTTTGCTTTTTCTTTTTCTCTATTGTTCATTAATGATGCAAATAATAAATTTATAGGTTTATCATTATCGATATCTTCATTCTCAATATGTTTGTTTTCTGTATTTGTATTAATACACTTTAATTCAAAATATATTTTACCTAAAATTTTACCTAAACATGTTTTACCTACACCAGGAGGACCTTCAATAATAGTATGCAACATGTGTGTATATTCAAAATCTTGTAAAAAATACATTAACTGATTTGCTAATCCAACTTTAATGTCATCCATTCCAACCATTTCATCTAATTCAGTTAAATATGGAACAATATTATTTAATTTTTGAAGATTAATTGAATACTTTGTATTTGGTTCAATTACATATTTTTTAGATAATGTAATCAAATCTTTTATATTTCTAATTTCATCTGTAAAAATAATCTCTTGAAATTTTTCTGGTTCAATTTTTATCGGCTCTTCTACTTCTGGTTTAACTTCTGCAGTCTCTTCATTCTCAGTATTATGTCTCATTTTATTATGTAATGCATGTTCTGTTTTTGCAATAATTTCAGACAATTCTAAATTTGGTGACAACGTTGGTGAAGCTCTAATAATACGTACCATATTTACATTTTGATCTGGTGAATGTATATTTCTTGTAACAGGTTCCGTAAAAGTATAAATAATTGATGTTTCATTTTCCATATCTGATTCATCATTTTTATAATTTTTATCATCTCTATCATTTTTTAATATTCTATTTATTTTATTATGTTCATCTTCAGAAATTGGATGAATTGTTTCATTATCAGTCGGTGAATATCTTGATGGCAGAGGTGTACATCCTCGTGGTAAGGGTGTATATCTATCATGATTATCACTTGTTGTAATAGGTTTATCAAGTGAATATTTATTAATCATATCATGTGCCTTGTTTACATCTTGATAACTACTAATTGAATGAAAATGATTAATATTTATTATTTTATTTGGTTGATTATTATTTTTATTCTTTTTATAATTTTTCTTATGATTAAATGGAGTATAATCAGTCTGATTCATTTTATGGGAAGAGTTATTTGTATTACTCATACTTTTCTATAATATTATTTTCAATTTTTATTTATATCCAATTTATAAATAAAATAATGACTTAAAATATATAATACTTTATATATTATGACTTATACATATAGATTATACACAAGTAAAACAATTGGTATATTTGAAAATAAAGATGATGCAATTAATTTATTATTTCATATACCAAACTCTAGAATTGAAGTATTCCAACATTTAACTCCAATTGGAATATACACATTAAAAAATAATACTTTATTTTTAAATGATTTACAAATCGAATTAGAAGGATTTATGAAAAAATGGTATTCAAATGAGGAAGAATTAAATTTATTTATACCATTAACACAAACTGAAATTACTCCTGTAAATAATTTACCAAATAATCCCGATGAATTATTAAAACATATTCAACAATTAGAAGAAGCAACTAAATTAAATGAAAATATAATAAATGAATATAAAAATAATGTTGATGATAAAAAAGAAACATTTCATAATAAAAAAATTATGTTTGATAAAGAAAAAAAGAATTTAGATAAAGAAAAAGAGAATTGGTTTCAACTAAAAAGCAAATTAGAAGCAGATAAAAGAGTTTATTTTATTATTAAAGAACAACTAGATGCCGGAGAATTAACCGAAGATTCAATTCCTGTATTATTTCAAGATAAATATCCTATATTTTTATATATGGATAATAATAAATTAATATATAATGATGATACACTTTTTACTGAAGAAATTAATAATTATTTAATGGTTTTACCAAAATTTAAAAAAGAAAATGTAGCTGAATCTGAATCTCAATTAACAACTTATAATGATTTATTTTCAAGTAGTGATCCATTATATGCTCATAAAAAAAATACTGAAACAAGTATTAATTAATTTACTCTTTCCATACTCGATATGTATTTATATTTGTTCGTTTACTTACTATTTCATTTTCCTGGGAATCATTCATATCTAATGCATCTAGTACATTCGCATCCACAAATGAAAATTTTTTCGCAACATTATTTTTTACTACTTCAACTTTACAGTTATGATGATATTTTTCAATATCATCATTTTTATTATTTGTATTTTTAAATGATGATAATTCTAAATACATTTGATTAATAACAAACTGAATTGTATTAATCTGTTTTAATATTTTATATATCTCTTGTTCTAATACAAATGATGTACTATTTTTACATTTCTCTAAATAACAAATTGTCATTACAATATCATGCTGTACTAAATTATGAATATAATGAGGTGCACAACATTTTCCTTTTTTATTACCATAATTTATTTGACAATTACCACGATGAGGACAGAAATCATACGTTCTTTTAACTAACTCTCCTGTAAATTCTTTATTTATTTTTGGTAATTTTAATCGGTTTGCAAGTATATTTGATGATTTACTAATCCATGTTAATAATTTAATATATTTATGAATATTATCATTTTGAATTTTATATTGTTGTATATGTTTACTAATATATTGAATCAAAAAATATTCATTATCTAATAATAATAAACTATTCATTGAATCTGTTGGTAATATATTTACAATTTTATTTACTTCATCTATCACATCTTCATTATCAACACTAAAGTTTGTTCTATAATCTAATTTTTGATAGACTTTATCATCATAATAATCAACAGAAGAAATTATTGCATTTTGTCGATATTTACTTTCAAGATTAATAATTGTACTATTGTGACTATCAACTGATTTTACCCAATCTAAATTCATTTTATTATATTTAAATATATGTATTTAAATAGTTTAAAAAATTAACTAAATATTGTTAATAATTGATATTTTATATCTTCGTCTATAATATAGAATGGCAAAACCAACTGCCCGACTAAGTTCATATAAAGGACCGAGACCAGAATCAACATATCAATCAAAATTAACAGAAGGTGAAATAGAAGAAAAATTAAAATTATATAAAAAAATAGAAAAATTAGAAGAACTTGCAAAAATACCATTAGGTACACATATTCGATACTATTCTATAGTTAAAGATAACAATAAAAAAATAAAAAAATTTAGATTAGGAGGATTTTTAGAAAATAAAGATAACTATGATAAATATATTATTTTAACAAATAAAAATTTATCATGGTCAGTAGATACACAAAATTCTATATTATATCGTAAATTTAAAGATGAAGAAATAGAAAAAACACAAAAAAAATTAGTAACTCAGACTGAAGCTGCAGATGATGAATTACGTAAATTTAAAGATAGATATTCTAAATTAGAAAAAGCATATTTTGAATTAACAGATAAATATACTAGACTTAAAGAAAAATATGAAAAAACAAAAACAAATACAATTAGATAATAATAAAAAATATAATTTAATATTAATGGATGAAAATAATATTAAATTATTACTTATGTGGTATCAGAAATGTAAGTTATTTTATAATTGTCATCGTGATACATCTCATTACTTTATTAATTTAAATAGAGCATTAGAAGTACCTATAATTATAATTCATGTATTTAATACAACATCTTTATTTACTACCTATCAAAATATATATGCTATATATATATTATGTATTGCAATATTATCATTGATATCAACAATTTTAAATGCATTACATACATATTTTGCTTTTAATATTCATGCAATTAAACATAAGCGATTAATGATTGAATATTCTCGAATTATTCATTCTATTGAAAAAATTATTATTTTAATTAAAAATAATAATAAATATAAAGTAGACCAAACAATGATTGATTCGATATTAACTTTAATTGAACATGCTCGTGAAGAATATGTTCATTTTCCTGAATTTATCTGGAATAAATATAATATAAAATTCCAAAATAAATTAGATAATTTAGATATTACAACATCTGATTCAATAGATATTATATTAAAATCAATAAAAGAACACAACATATCAGAATTAATAAATGATTCAATGAATAGTCCAATTATAACTCCAAAATATTCAAATGTTGAAATTATTACATACAATGATAATAATAATAATAAAATTACAGAATTACATATTTAGATTATCGAATAATCTTATAAGGATCCGTTTGTGTGATTATACGCATTTTGCAACAATAACGTAAAATTCCCATACTTTCAATTAATTCTTTTCTTTTTACGATTTTTTCTTGTTCAGATAATTTTGGATCTGTCATAATTTTTTCACTTTTAATTTCATAATCAATTTCAATATCACCTAATACTTTACCACAAGTAGGACATACTAAATATTTCATTCTATATATTTATCTATATATTAATACATATTATTTATACTTTATTTCAATTTTTATTTTATACATATTCTATATGGGAGAATCTTTAGATCAAAGAATAACAAATTTAAAAAATATTATAAATAAATATACTCAAATTGATCAGCAATATATTGCTGATCAATTATCTAATCTAATAAATATAAATTTTCGTGGTGTTGATTTTGCTCTTTCATATCGTGATTTAAATACTGATACACGTCTTAAAAATTATTTATCAGATCCTGTATATTCAGGTATATTAAAAATTATATCTGATTTAAAAGAATATCGTGCCTTAGAAAAAGTATTATATCAAAAAGGAAAATTAAATACACCTTCCAATAGTTCAACAGATGTTTCATTATTAGCCATGAGTGATAGTAGAAAATCAAATACACAGATTGGTGCCGATGGTCTTAATCCAAATGATCCTAATAATAGTCAATTTAATGCAAAATTTAATAGTCAATTTACACAACAACTTACACGTAATCGAATAGATCGTATGCAAACAGAAGAAAAAAAATTACAATATTTAGTTGATAATGAACCGCCTCCAGCTAAAAATGTAAAATTATTACATCAAATATCTATACAAGAATTTTCTGATAATTTATCAAATAGTCTTGTAACATTATTTAAACAAATATATACGTTTGATATAAATGGTTTAATGAATTCTCAAGATAATTATATTTATTACGGTGTTATATTTATATTTATATATATTGTATTAAAATTATTATGGGAAGATATTACTAGTATTTAATTAATAATATAAATCAATCAATGATTTTTTATCGCCCATAAAATGAGAAATATACATTTCATTATTATTTATATCAGCATCTGCTAATATCTTATGTGAATATACCTTTGTATATTGTATATATTTATTATATATATATTTATTATATGCACCTTGTTCATATGTGATACCTGCCCATTCACCATCTGTTTGCCATTTATCATTTATTTTTTTCCAATCATTTGGATTAAATTTATTCCACCAATCAGTCATAATCTTTTTACCTATTATATTATTCTTTACAAAAAATACACCAACACATTTAACATAATGTATTGGTATTGATATATCCTTTAAAATATTGTTATTTATAAAATTAATACTATTTATAAAATAATATATACTATTAGCTAAATATATATTTTGTGTTCTTTGATCTGGTGGATCACATGATATATAAAAACTATCATGATTATTAATATATGATGATAATTTTTTATTTTCATCTGAAAATACTGCATCTGTATCCATCCAGATAAAACCTTTATATTTATTATATGCATCATTATGCATCATATCATATATAATTTTAACTTTTACCCAATATGGTGGATACATATCATAATTTTTAGATATATAAATATAATCAATATTATTGTTATTACAATATAATTTATTTTTATTCATTAATTTTTGAAAATTAGTATTTGTTAAATCTCTATTGTCATATTGAATTACAATCCATTCATTATTATTAATAATATATGGTAAATTTATTTTAGAAAAAGTATAATGTAATATAATAATAAAAAATATAAATATATATATTTTTATCATATTATTATACTTACATAATTAATTTACTTTTTGATAATATTTGATTTAATTCTTTAGTTAAATCATTTAATTTATATACTGATGTTATACGATCATCTAATGTATGTTCAAATGTTATAAATGTTTCTATAATATCTTTTTTTTGGTATTGTAAATTTTCTTGTAATATTT
>Ga0114970_10003869_pt1 | contig 10915 bp, 10 predicted proteins | sample M_140205_XF_Meta_FD_87030 | JGI IMG/M metagenome (GOLD analysis project Ga0114970, IMG submission 87030) | Freshwater microbial communities from Lake Montjoie, Canada to study carbon cycling - M_140205_XF_MetaG | ecosystem: Environmental > Aquatic > Freshwater > Lake | place: Lake Montjoie... | reverse complement strand
TTTTAAACATCCAGTCCGTAACTGCATCTACGACGAAATAGAAGCAACCATTTTTCATAAAAAAGAGCAAAATACAAATTTGCTAGAAACATATCGTAATTTTTTATTAAAAAATAATTACAAAAGAAATAATGGACTATACGAACTCACTTCGTTTGCTTATAAAAATACTCCAGAAATTTTAAATATGATGTTTTCTTGGTGGGAACTAATTTGTAAGTATTCTTCGCGCGATCAATTATCTTTTCCATACGTGCTAAATAAGCATAATATTCAACCGAGTATTATACCTGGAAGTCCTCTTTTATATGGGGGGCATAATGATTATATACAAGAAATTTGGGATAAATTTTCATAATGTGTTCTCTACTGTTAACAAATAAAATTATAGAAAATTTTAGTGACGTAAATTTTTATTTAAAATTTAGAGGACCTGATTATACATCAATCTATACTAAAAATAACTTAATATTTGTACATAATCTATTGAGTATTTGCGGCTCATTTACTCCCCAACCATTTATTGACGATAATATCGTGGCCATGCATAATGGGGAGATATATAATTACGATAAAAGTAAATATATATCGGATGGCTATTCTTTAATACCTGCATATAAATCTTTTGGTGACAATTTCACCCAACAATTTGATGGCGAATTTGCCGTCGCTCTTGTCGACTTCAATAAAAATCAAATTATAATTTCAACTGATGTGTTCAGAACAAAACCGCTATGGTATGCTATTGAAGGCGACAATTTCGGAATCTCATCATACAGAACCCCATTAGAAAAACTTGGGTTCTCTGAGGTTAAAAAAGTTCCAGCAAATTCAATTTTTAAATTGAATTTAACAACTATGGTTATTGAAAAAATATCTGAGGTTTATTCTTTTGACTTGCGCCAATACAAAACTAATTTTGATGATTGGACTGCCGCATTTGAGAGGTCTATCCGTAAGAGAACAGAAGGCAACAGAGAAAAGATATTCATAGGGTTGTCATCAGGATATGATTCTGGTGCTATTGCATGCGAACTTAAAAAACAAAATGTATATTACCATAGCATAACTGTTTTGGGTAGAGAAGATATGAGTGTTGTTGATAGGAGAGTCAGCGACAATTATACATACCTGGCTAGAGATCCTGTTGATATGCAAAGAACTTATAATTTTATTTGCGATAATGTGGAAAGTTACAAGTATACGATATGTTCTTCCAGTTCAGACTACAACGAATTTAATTTAGATTTGCAAAACGACAGTGGCTCTAATGGTTTATCTTTAGTTTGCGAATATGCAAAAAGCCATGGAATAAAAATTTATTTGTCTGGTTGTGGAGCTGATGAAATTTTTGCTGATTATGGATTTGGTGGTCAAAAAATATATCCCCACAGTAATTTTGGTGGTCTATTCCCACAAGATTTGTCTACAATTTTTCCTTGGAATTCTTTCTATGGAAGTTCTATGGAATCTTATTTGGCAAAAGAAGAATATGTTTCTGGCGCATATGGGATAGAAGGAAGATATCCTTTCTTAGATAAGGATGTCGTTCAAGAATTTTTATGGTTAGATTATAATCTAAAAAATTCTGTGTACAAATCGGTGTTGGATAATTACCTCAAGAAAAACGAGTATCCAATGTTAGAAAATCAAAAAATAGGATTTTAGTGTTATGAAAATATTTTTAGATTGTGGTTCTAATTTAGGACAAGGATTTGAACATTTTCGTAATATTTATGGTGATGAATATTCATATCATCTATTTGAAGCGAATCCTAATTGCACTAAAATACTTTTTGAAAAATATAACGATTTAAAAAATGTCACCATAATTAACAAAGCAGTATCTAATAAAAATGGTGAGATGTTTTTTTATTTTCAACACATCGACCCATTATCTCTCGGCGGTTCCCTATTAACAGAACACAACAGTAAATATTACAATTCATCTGATGAAAATGACGTAGAAAAAATCAAAGTTGAAGTTATTGATATTACGGCATATATTAATACTTGGTGTTCATTTATTCAAGATTGTCAAATTATATTAAAATTGGATGTTGAGTCGAGCGAATATGATATTCTCGAATCTTTAATACAAACAAAAACTATACATAAAATAAAAAAAATGTACATAGAATTCCACACTGAATATATGGTTGATGGTGAAATTAAAAATATATTATTGAAGCGCGAAAATCAAATTCTTGAATATTTAAAAAATAACGATATAGATTATGTTCTTGAAAATGATACTGGAAAATGGATATAATTTTTTTAAAAACAGGGGAAATATTATGGGATTAGAAGTTCAATATATGAGATTTATCAACAACGCAATTCATAAAGTTTTTGGTTATGATATCTCAAATAAAAAATTAAAAATGCTTGAATTGGGAAATCAAGAAATTAGTCCAAATCCAGTTTATCCTGGAAGATTAGGTAAAGAGTATTATTCAAATTTAGGATTTGATCACACTTCAGTCGATTTAAATGGTATGGATGGAGCGCTTCCTCTCGATTTAAGAATTCAACCTTTGTTTAGGGAATTTAACAATACTATTGATGTTTTGACTAATAGTGGAACAACTGAACATGTCGAGCCTCATGAATGTCAATATGACTGCTTTAATATAATTCATGATTGCGTTAAGGTTGGCGGAATTATGATTCATCTTCTACCAGATGTCGTAGAATTAGATGAAAGAGGATGGTGGATTGGCCACTGTACAAATTATTACTCGACAGAATTTTTTGAAATGTTAGCGTCTGAATGTAATTATGAAATTTTGGGCAATGAAGTTATGGTTGGAATTAGAGCTGTTGCATTAAGAAAATTACAGGATAATGTCTTTACAAAAAATAAAGAATTATTTTTGAGTAAAATTGCACAAAGATAAAAGGAAATTTTATGTCATTAGATGATATATTGAGTCTTGGCGTTATAAAAACTGTTCGCAATATTTCAGCTGATGAAATAGTGAGTGAATATATAAACAAACTTGATAAACCGAATACTCTAGTTTACGTTGGGGCAAATACTGGACAAGAATTGCCACTTTTACAAAATTTAACTGAAAAGATATATGCATTTGAACCAGTAAACGCGCCAAGTGTTTGGGGAGAATTAATAAAAAAACAAAACGAAAAAGTTACATGCATAAATATTGCATTAAGCGATTCTAACGAAGATGATGTTTTGTTATATGTTGCTACAAATAACGGTGAATCTTCTTCTCTACTTAAACCGAATTCACATCTTTCCGAATTTGATTGGGTAAAATTTCACGAACCGATAAAAATCAATACCAGAAGATTAGATTCTTTTTGGTTCCATAAACAAGTTAATATTTTGTATATGGACGTTCAAGGTGCTGAATATAAGGTACTTAATGGAATTAGCGAATTTGATAATATAAAATTGATAATTTTAGAATATGGTAATCCAGAATCATATTTTGACGCATGTAGTTTTGAACAGCTAAATTCTTTTTTATCAAAAAAAGGTTTTGTATATCAAGAGTCATTTAATGTATATTACAACGAAAATACTAAATCGTATTATGCAAATGCTATTTTCTTAAAATCTGGTGGAGATTATAATATGTCTGAACAAATTAATCCTTGGGCTAAAACTGAAAATTTTGAGGGTGAGGTTAAGGTATATTACGATAATCTATTGAGCCATTTCTCAAGATTCAAAAATAATTTTTTTGTTGAAACTGGAACATACATCGGTAATGGTTTAAATTGCGCAATTCAAGCTGGGTATCATAAATGTTATAGTATAGAAATTCATGAAAAATTTCATAACAGTTCAGTTAAAAGATTTGAAGAGCAAATCAAACAAAATAAAGTTAAAATATTTTGCGGAAATTCAGAATCTTATTTTAAATATATCGTTTCAGGATTACCAGAAAAAGCAACATTTTGGTTAGATGCCCACATAAGTTCTCAATATGGTGAGGCATTGGCAAAAAATTGCCCAATAATGGAAGAATTGGAAGCAATTAAAAACCATCATATTAAAGACCATACAATTTTGATTGACGATTTAAATTATTTTGGTAATGCTATGCACGATAACATAATGCTTGGTGATATAATAGAATATATTAGAACAATAAACCCAAATTACAAATTTGAGTTTTTAGATTCTTATTGCTCAAATAATATTCTTGTTGCATATGTCTAATCGTAAAATTTACATATATTGCGATGGTGGATTTGGCAATAGATTTAATATATTAGTCGGCGGTTTATTTTTATCTAAACGTTTCAATTTAAATCCAATAATTTTTTGGAAAGAAAATAATTGGTGTGGTGCTAAATTTTCTGACATATTTTATCCAACAATTAGATCTATGGATTTTAATGGTGAAACATTTTTTAAGTTAAACAACTTGAAGGTAATTTGTCACGACAATCAGTTTAATCAACAGATAAACTCTATCCAACCTAATGTTTTCAATTCAACTCAGGAAATTTCTGAGTATATTGGCAACGATGATGATGTTTTTTATTTCAATAATTTAATACCTAGTTGGGTAGATGAAAATTTTCTTCAAGAATTAAATAGATTGTTAAAATTTAAAACTGAGATAACAAATATCGTATATTCGATCTTACAAAAACACCCATCTAACACATACAGTGGATTACACTTTCGTAAAACTGATTTTGTTGGTATTGAACTTGTAGATGAAGATTACTATCATAATTATATAGAAAGTAATCCTAATGAAAAGTTTTTTGTATGTTCCGACGATCAAAAAACTGAAATTGAATTTAGTAGACATCCAAATGTGTTTACGTTTGAGAAAAGCAATTATGTCCAAAAATATTCTGATGGTGAATGGAATACTTGGATTGTCGATAGCAATGGGAATCAATTTCCATTCAATGTTGATCGTAATTCTCAAAGTGTGATTGAGGCGATAGTTGATTTATTGTTATTATCGAATTCTAACATAATTAATACAAATTTAAACAGCACATTTCTAAAGACTGCTATTTTGTTGAAAAAATATAATTTGTTCAGATAAAATTTGCTATTTTAATTTGTTAGGCGTATGGTAAATACATACCCCTAACAGGTAGGATTACAGATGAAAAGTTACAGTTCGAATTCTTCGGAATTGTTGAGACTTTGCCTTTTTATAGGCTTATGTGGTTTAACTTTGTTCTTTGCCGAACAGATACACGAAGCAAGTATTCGGTATAGAGAATTAAAGAGTGAATTGTACGATAATCAAAGATCTGCTGATGATATAATTTTTGATTTGCGTAAGAAACTTTCTAATGTAGAGTTCATCAGAAGCGAAACTGAATGTCTCGCCAAGAATATATACTTTGAGGCAAATACTGAGCCATATCAAGGTAAACTTGCTGTTGCTACAGTAACTATGAATCGCGTTAAGAGTGGAAAATTTCCACACACTGTATGCGGCGTAGTACTTCAAAAAAATAGCGAAGGTTGTCAGTTCTCTTGGGTTTGTGATAATAAGACGGATATTATTAAGAACCGAGAAGGTTATGTAGAGTCGGTTGAAATGGCTGAAGAAGTTTTGCTTTCTGCAAAAAGATCGCGTATAATTCCTTCTGATACTTTATATTATCATGCTGATTATGTAGATCCGTATTGGGCTAAGACTAAAAAGTTCTTAACTAAAATTGGCGCCCATCTATTTTATAGAGGTTAATTATGATTGTAGATAATGAAATTAAATTGGATTATTCTGATGTATTGATTGTTCCGAGAGAGTCGGAACTTTCTAGTCGGTCTCAAGTAGATCTTGAAGTTGAACATTATGGTGATAGCGTTATTCCAATCATTGCCGCTAATATGGATGGCGTTGGGACTTTCGCTATGGCGAGGAAGTTGGCTAACTATAAGATTATGACCGCTTTGACAAAACACTATTCCTTGGAAGATTTAATAGAGTTCTATAGTGAAAAAGATTCACACTACGCATTCTATAGTATGGGCACTAATCCAGACGATTATTCTAAGTTTGTCGAGTTTGATAGGATTTGTCGCGATAATGACCTTGATAAGCCCATTGGTATTTGTATCGATGTGGCTAATGGGTATACTCGTAATTTTGAGGCGTTCGTATCAAAAATGTCGGAGAATTATCCGAATTATGTCTTGATGGTAGGTAACGTAGTAACTCCTGAACGAACAGAAAAATTAATCGAAGCTGGTGCTGATATTGTTAAAATTGGAATTGGTCCTGGTTCTGTTTGCACAACGCGCAGACTAGCGGGAGTCGGCTACCCTCAATTTTCAGCAGTCCTAGAATGCGCCGCTGCCGCTGATGCCGCTGGCGGTTCAATCGTCGCCGATGGCGGTATTACTTGTCCAGGAGATGCCGCTAAAGCGTTTGCAGCAGGTGCTAAATACGTCATGCTTGGTGGTTATCTAGCGGCACACGAAGAAGGTCTACCGCTAGAACATAAAGATAAGATAGAGTATAGGAGTAATGTTCCATTTTATGGAATGGCTTCCAAAGTAGCACAAAACCTCCATAATGGGGGCGTTGCAGAATATCGCGCCTCAGAGGGTAAAGAAGTAATACTTAAATATCGTGGTCCCGTAGACAATACAATTAAGGAACTTCTTGGCGGTATTCGTTCTGCATGCACTTACGTCGGAGCTGAGGATATTTCTCAGTTGCATCGTAAGACTAAATTTGTAAAAGTTAATAGGGTATTAAATAATGTCTTTGGCAATGCTTCTTGATACACAACCATTCGTTGAGTTAAAAACAAAAGAGATAAAATTGATGGCAACAAAAGAAGAAAAGCATAACTTTTCTCTTCAAATAGAAACCTTAGCAGAACAATTAAGAATTTCTTATATTGAAGCCATCACACATCATTGTGAAAAAACAGGTCTTGAAGTTGAACTTGCGGCAACTCTTTTAAACGAAAGTTTAAAGTCTAAAGTTGAAGCCGAAGCGCAAATCCTAAGATATCTTCCTAGGAGTTCAAGACTACCTATATGAATGGATATGATGCCTTTCTGATTTTTAATTCAGTAAGATTGCACTTCACTACAGAAAATTATGATTACTTTAAGTATAATGGAAAAACAAAGGTTTCGTTAGAAGCCTTTGAGAAAAAGAAAGACAAATATCTATTCCATAAAATCGCTAGGATGTATAAAGAAGAAGAATTACCTTTTTTCTATGCTGTTCTTTTCACTAAGAGAGATACAGTTTGGAGTAATACACTTCTACTTGATGAGTCGGCGAATGCTTATAAGCAATGGATTAAGTGGCAACAGGCTAGGTCGCATAATTTAGCAGAAGACCTCGGTAAGTTGTTGGAAACTAATTTCGGAGAGTTGATTATTTGTAAAGATAATCAATCACCCGAATTATTGAATCTTGTTCTTCAAGGTGAAATTAATTATGATACTTTGGTTATCTTAGACCACTTTATCAAGTTGATAGAACCTTGGAACAAGAAACTAGATGGTGACTTTATTTGGGAATCTTTTTATAAGAAATATAAGAAGTATAAACCGTTCTTTGTAGCCTATGCTCCACTGAGCGATACCCACTATAAAAATATTTTGAAAAAGTACTTGACTTCTAAGTAAAGTTCATATATACTAGTATCGTTATGTTATGTTGGATAAACCGTAAATACTTTTATACTACGCAATAAGGAAATAAAAATGAATCTAAGTTCTCTAAAGAAGAAGTCCTCGTTCGACAAACTTACCAAGGCTATCGAAAATCTTGGTTCTGGCGGCAAGCCTGGCGCTGATGACCGCCTCTGGGTTCCTGAAGTCGACAAGGCAGGTAACGGTTACGCTGTAATTCGTTTCCTAGACTCTCCGCACGTTGATGGTGAAGACGCCATGCCGTGGGTTCAGCTTTTCAATCATGGTTTTCAAGGTCCTGGTGGTTGGTACATCGAAAATTGCCCAACTTCTATCGGTCAGAAGTGCCCCGCTTGTGAGAAGAACACTGAGCATTGGAATAGCGGTGAAGAGTCGCGTAAGGATGTTGCCCGTAAGCAGAAGCGCAAGCTGAACTATGTTGCTAATATTCTGGTAATTAAGGATGCCGCTAATCCTTCCAACGAAGGTAAGGTTTTCCTCTTTAAGTTCGGTAAGAAAATCTTTGATAAAATCAAGGAAAAGATCGAGCCACAGTTTGAGGATGAAAAGGCAATCAATCCGTTTAACTTCTGGGAAGGCGCAAACTTCAAGTTGAAGATTCGTAATGTTGAAGGCTATCGTAACTATGATAAGTCTGAGTTCGATTCTCCAAGCCCTCTCCTTGATGGTGATGACGATGATATCGAGAAGGTCTGGAAGTCTTCATATTCGCTGAAGGGTTTCTTGAATCCTTCGGATTTCAAGGGCTACGAAGAACTCAAGACCAAGTTGAACAAGGTTCTTGGCGTTGGTTCTGACTTTAAGCCTCGTTCAAAGACCGTTGAGGAAACTCTTGAGGTTGAGGAAGATGTCCCATTCACCGTTGATAGCAGCGGCGATGACGATACTCTTTCCTACTTCAATAAGTTGGCTTCTGAGTAAAAGTAAACGTCCGAAATAATGTACGCTTGTGGGTGTTCACCTTGCACCCCACCAGTAAAATGGGGCGGTTCCAGTGACGTTTCGGGGGAGGCAGAAATGCCTCCCCTTTTTACATCTTGTATATTCCTGGGTGAACTACTGGGTGGTCGAAGATTGATGCTGTATAAGTTGCGACAGATTGTTCAACGTTTCTAATTTGAATAATGGTCGTATCTTCTTTCCGTTCTTTCTTTTGCTGTTGAGGTGGTGTCGGCGGCTGGACTCTTGGTACTTTATTAACCGTTCTTTTTGTAGCAGCGGCTTGTTGTTTTAGAACAGTATTTTCGGTAGTTAAGGTTGTAATTTTTTCTTGCTGCTGTTTTTCTTTAGACTCTGATGATACGGCGCCAGTAGCAGCCACAGCAGATGGAACTACTGGCAGAGTTGATGTTCTTACTTGGGGTTGTTCAACTTTTGGTTGTTCACCTTCAGTTCCTGATGACTTCGTTTCTTGTTTTGCTTCGGGAACTTGTTCAGCTGGTGCTGCTTTTGGCGCTTCTAAAGTTGGGGCTGTTATAGCAGCTGGTGGTGCTGCCGCCGCTTCTGGCTTCGTAGCACCCCTTTCAATTTTACCTTCAATCACACCCTGCGCATTAGGCATAGCACCAGCTTTAGTTAAATCTTTGACTTCAGCGGGTAATTCATTTTTAGAAACAATTTTTCCATCAGGACCTTTATATTTACCTGGTGCAACTAGTTCATAACCAGTTCCTTTCAATTTACTATTCATCGTTTCTGCGCGTTGTTTGAACGAAGATTCTCCAGCATGCGCAGCTTGATTACCCTCAGCATTTTGCCCAGTTATTGCACCAACACCAGAAGCAGACCAATCGCTCGCAGCTCTTCCAGTGACTGCTTCTACGCCCTTGTCTATTCCCTTTCCTGCGATATAACCCGCAGCACCAGCACCAGCAACGGCTAGAGCAGGTAGCGCTGCAGTCCCAGCTGCAGCCAAACCACCAGCGGCAGCGGCGGCACCTTCGGCTAATGCCGCTACACCAAGAACTTTAGCAATTCCACTTAGTATCCCACCTTTGCTATCTTCTTTTTGTAACAGCTCATCAATTTTCTTATCAATTTTTTCTAACTGACTGATAATTTTTTCTCTATCTTCTTGTTGAGCCTCAGCAGCATCCCTTTGTATTGATACAGTCTGTGCATTTTCAGCTTCAGAAGTATTTCCACTAGGATCAGCTGTTTGTGTTGGTTGAATAGCTGGTGGTGTTACTGCAGGTCGCATTAAATCTGAACCTTGAGGCGAAGAACTTGCGTTAGGCGTTTCTTGCACTGGTTGACTTAATGGCGATTGTTGTGTTGGTTCAGCACCAGGTAATGGCGGTGGAGCAGCACCCTGTTCAGCGGGTTGGATCTTATCGGGATTTAATAATCTAAGTGCTTTTTCTCTTTCTTCTTTATTTGAATTTTTAGCTGCTGATTTTCTAGCAAACTTCTCACCAAGTAATTTTTCTTTAAATCCAAACGCAAACTTTTTAGCAAAACCTGTCCCACCAAATTTAACTATGTCTTTGGCTTTCTCTACTTCTTCCTGATGCGCTTCAAATTCTTCGCCAGAAGCGAATTTTTGCTTTCCTTGCCCTTGTTGCTGTTGTCCAGGTTTTAATGATTGACCGATAGTTTTTGAAGAAACAATTAATTTATTAGTTACTATTAATTGTTCTTTAACTTCTTTAATTAACTTATTAGTTTTTTCTTCATTTTCAGTTTGTCTTTGCTCAAGCGTTTTTTCTTTTTGTTCCTGTTTTAATTCTGGCTGAGCAGCAGGTTTTACTTCTACTGGTGGAGAAACCTGCTGATCTTCTTCAGTTTTTCTTAAATCCTGCTGTTCTTTTTTATCAACCATATCTTGATTACCAAGATACGCCGCCTTTGAAAGAACAGCTGCTTCTTCTTTCTTTCCAGCAAAACTTCCAGCAAGTCCAGATTCTTTAACCTCAGTAACTTGTTTACCTTCTGGAGCCAAAGGATCAAATCTATAAGTTTGCTCATCCTTACCTTTACCGACGTTAATATCGCGAGGAGAAACTCTCTTTTCAATTCTATCAACACTATCTTTAACTTCTGGTAAATTTTTAGTCGATTGTATTATTTGATCAACTTTAGTTTCTAATTGTGGTGTAGTAGTAGGATTAGGTTGTTCTATAGTTTCAATATTTGGAATAACTTGGACTCGTTGCGCTTGAACTTCTGGTGCTTGAATCTCAGGCACAACTGGAACTTCTGGTGCTTGAATCTCAGGCACAACTGGAACTTCTGGTGCTTGAATCTCAGGCACAACTGGAACTTCTGGTGCTTGAATCT
>Ga0114970_10003866_pt1 | contig 10917 bp, 15 predicted proteins | sample M_140205_XF_Meta_FD_87030 | JGI IMG/M metagenome (GOLD analysis project Ga0114970, IMG submission 87030) | Freshwater microbial communities from Lake Montjoie, Canada to study carbon cycling - M_140205_XF_MetaG | ecosystem: Environmental > Aquatic > Freshwater > Lake | place: Lake Montjoie... | reverse complement strand
GTATCTGCAATTGAAAGTAGTTCATATTAAAAGTATACAGATATTATAATTATTATGACAGTACACATAGTACAGTAAAAAATTATTCATACTGGGTAAAACCGCGGACTATTGAAAATAATTTTGTGGAACATTTTTTCAGAAAATGTGATTTTATTCTCGAAATAATTCTTCTAAAGTATCAAATGGAACGAGTTTTTTCTTAGTTATCCCGCTGACTCGAGTGCTATTGGCGAACATGGGATTTATATGCTTAACTATCATGGCCCGCGACAGTTTACTAGTATTAAAATATGATTTGTATGCTTTTTCAATGATTTCTATATCTACATATTTATTTTCTAAGTACCATTGGGGCCTTGTACTAAATATGAATTCATAAAATGATTCTGCTGTTTTTTTGTATTTATCTACAAAAACCGGGAGACTAGTAACCGTCTGTAAAGTATAGTTAACATATTCTTCTCCTGAATTATGTATGTCATCACAGTCACACATAGTATCTTTTGGATCTTCGTTTATTTCATCAGGTTCATTTACATTGTCGTCTCCGTTTATTTTACCAAGTTCATCTGCATTGTTATCTTTGTTAAATAATATTTCTACCGCAGCTATTTTATCATTCCTTAATTTCACCTTTTTTATGTGTTCCACGACTGATTGTAGTTGCTTTTCCGTTTCATGTTCAGCTTCCTGAAGATTATTGAGTAACTCAAGTACTTTGCGCATTGTTTTAACGTCTCCAGAATAATATTCTAAACCTAGATCTCTTCTTTTAAGAAATAATTTATCAAAACATGCTATGATCTTTGTCTCAAGCGTATGGCAATCAAGAACCTTTAGTACACAAATTAACTCACAATCCTTATATTTGGTCGAAATATATTTTATGACTGTTTGTGTGGTTTTTCCAATTTTATATGTAGATTCTCCCGTAAGTAGAAATCTTGCCGGACGTACTAAGTAAATGTATTGTGACATATCGTTCTCACTTTCTTATGTTATTTCTTTATATGAGATACTATTTTCATTTTTACCAGATCTCAATAAGTGCACGTTTTTACGTTAATTTTTTTAGTTTAATCATTTGAAACAATTTAGATTCTTCAGCCACTCTTTTACTTTTTACATACAAAACCCTATTCCATATACGGCTATTGTATTATGGTAAGAGACGTATTTCTGTATCTTACCCTCAAAGTTGTTGATATACCCTAAAAAGTATATATATTAATAAAGCCCAGATTTGATGGTATAGGCCAAGAAATTAAATATATCTTTTATATTAATATTAAAAAAGTAGAAAATGGAAAAATTGCTAGACTTTAGGTAAATTTTAGTGTGTTAAACATAACGCCACTCCAATCTGAACATAAATTATTCATAACTGTATGATATTTTTCGCGATTATTTATGACCAATTCTCGGTATGAAGGAGATGGTTCATCCTTACTTTGAGTAATATACTTGAACGAAATACTGTTGTCATCATGTTTGAATTTGTGCTCGTTAAGGTCAAACGGCAAACATGCAACTGCATATTCGAGAAATCCTGAATATGAGTCATCAATAAAGTTTAAGTACCACAAACCACGTGCCGTGATATCATAATTGTATCTCCAATTTACCACGATAGGCTCCGTTTTTACTAACTCTTTTTTCTCATCGCTACTATCGGAATCATTTTCTGATGAAGATTCTGATGATAAATCGACGTGAATGAATGTTTCATTGGCAACATATTCTATGCGGCGAAAATGTACCATATGTTTTTTACCATCTTCGTCTTCCATTATTTGTTTGTCCATATTGTGATATCCTACTAATACAGTTACAAGCCATAGTGGCATGTATACCCCGCTATAGTACATGAAAACATTTTTTGTGACTTTAGCTTTAACGAGAGCCCATGTGTACCATAGATACAAACTTAGCAAAATAGGATGTACTTTTGCTCGTTTTGGTCGTACAGGTTTGTCATCCATTTCTCTATTTTATTGAAAAACAATTCTACAAATTTGATGATGTTTCTTTAATAAGATATAATAACTTATAAATATATTAAATATACGACCCTAAGAAAATAATCAAGAATGTCGGACGACGAGGAAATCGATGATATTGACATTGGAGATGATTTTGATCAAGGGGATATTTCTGATGAAGAAGAGAGTGTAGAATTTGAGGATGATGAGATTGAGGATTATCGCGATCTAGAGAGTAAGTCGATTAGATTTGCAAACCAAACATTGAATATAGATCTTAATGACGAACATCATTGTACAGTATACATAGTGCCAGATAATGAGCGAACAACATCTCAGATTATGACACTCGAGGAGATGACTGAAGCTGTTGGAATACGCGCAACCGAAATTGAGAATGGTGCGCGATGTTTTACAGACGTAACAGGGTATACTTGCCCGATTGAAATGGCTAAGAAGGAAATTTTAGATGGTAAATCTCCATACAAACTTATACGTGAGATGAGTCAAAAGAAGGGTTCTAAAACAGTTGAGATTTGGAAGATTAATGATATGACTTTGCCAATTACTCGTAGGGAGAATATGCAAATCACGAAAGCGCGTATCGCCGAGTTAGGTCTTATTTCTGCGGAAGAAGTTGGAACAAAAACTCCTCCAAAAGTTGCAACTCCACCTAAAACACCTGAAGTTTCGGCAAAGACATCACCAAAAACACCTAAGACGCCGGAAAAAACTGCAAAATCGCCAAATATTCCGCCAAAGCCCCCAGCAAAAGCTCCTGCAAAAAAAGCACCAAAGAAAGCAGCTAAAAAGACCCCTGCAAAAAAATAAAATGGCTTTTAATATGTTGTACTGAGACTTGTGATATGCAGTTATTAACGTGTGTTGCCTGTTTAAAAAACAATTTGATTTTTTTGTTCTCATATTAGCAAAGGGGAACCATGCATGACACTGTGATGTTGATGTTGACCATCATGATCGCTGGTCTGATATTTATTGTGTGTTTGATTTACCGGAAGTTTTCACGTATGAAAATGCTGGTGGTTCAGGAACCTTGGTACTCAGAAATCGCGGCTGGTCGAAAGACTGTTGAGGGTCGTACAGGACCTTTGTCCAAGTATGACTATTTACTGAACCAGAACATTATTGTCCACAACAATTGTTGGTCGAGTCGCCTTTGCAGGGTGGCCAACGTTGTTCACTATGATTCTTTAGAGGATTACCTCAACGCCGTGGGATGGCAAAATTGTGCACCGCATGCCGAGAGTAAAGAGGCCGCTCTTGATCTTTACGGACAGATAATAGCTGTCGAAAATGGCAAAATGTACAGGGTGTTTTCGGAAGAAAACATTGTGCGTCAAGGTGGAATCAATGCCTTGCACCTTCTCATTGTGAATAATATCGGATAGGAAAAAAATAATTCGCCTCATGTGGGGCTGTCATTTTTTTAGAGGGTGCTCCATTGCAAAACATGTTCAGCGTGTTCAGTAACACCTTGTGCCCTGGCCTCAATGATGTCTTCCGATTGTGCCATCATATCATAGGGATTTTCTCCGTTGACATATCCCAAAATTGCAGCCCATGCAATCTCTGTTCCGGACCCATTGCTCTTCAAAATGGCCGCCGCAAATGCCAATTTGGGAAATCTGGTGTTGAGCATCAGCTCGTTGGAGCGATGTTTTTCGGCGCGGGTCGCTCTTTTTTCGTCGGCAATTGCGTAAATGTGTACAGGGCGATCGTAACCCGCAATCCGGTAGATCCATCTACTGTCATTTCGATCAGGGTCTCTGGCTGGCAGGCAGACAAGTGGTGACAAATCAAGGTTTTTGAAGTCGGGCGTGACAAGGTTGATGTCAACGTCGGATACTTTTCCTGGGACCGCATCAACAAAACCGCCAGAAGCCAGCGTAATGGAGTACGGGCATTTGGACTGTACGTCTCCAAAGATTTTGATGATTTGCTTGGCGCCGGTATCCATTCTGAAGTAGGACAAGGGGTTTGAGTTATTAATGTATAAAAAATCAATTTATTTTGGTAGCTTACTACTTTTTGAGAGTTGTTTAAAGTGCTGACAATCGAACATGTGCTCGTCCAATAAAATTAGTAATTGATTCGTTGCCAACTAATTTGAATAGTTCAGATTCTATTTTCTCGAAACAGTCGGTTCCTTCTCGATTCAAATGCGAACCAATTTGGACAGCTCGTGCACCAGCGGCCATATATTCTAATACATCTTGTCCAGATGAAATGCCGCCGCATCCAATAATATCTATTTTATTTTTAAGTAATGTGGAGAATTGGTACACATTTGATAAACCAATTGGTTTTATGTATTTACCGCTTATGCCACCGAGACCATTATATGGTGCTATTTTGGGTAGAAAAGTAACAGGATCAAGTATTAATCCTCGTGGTACAGTGTTAATAGATGTAATAAAGTTTGGCTGGTGTTTTAATAGCATATGGCTCATGTGTTCAAATTCGGGCTGGTGAAATAGTGGCGGAAGTTTAATTCCCCAGATTTTCCCATTATTTGAAAGTTGGTGCATTTTGTCAAAGTAAGTGTCATATTTAGCGAAATTAGTGTTAATTCCAACGTTTGGACAGCTAACATTTAGCTCAACTGCGCAATCATTTGCAAATATTTCAGGGATGATTACATCTAGTTCATTTGTGTGATAGGGATAGACTGACATAATATATGGTTTTTCTGTTTTTCCGAAATTACGTCGCTTGGAAGCATATTCAATATAGTATTTGTATCCAGGGTTGGGGTTGCCCATGGAATTAATGGCGCCGATGTTGTCCATATAGAATCTAGGTTCGGCGTTTCCGTCTTGCGCCCGAATAGTTGCGCTTTTACTTACAACGGCCGCCGCGTGTGAAAATTCAATATGAGCTAATTGCGTAGCAGTACTACATAAGCATCCACTAGCATTCATTAATGGATTTTCTAAAGGGATTCCAGCAATCGATGTTCGCAGCGCCATATTTGCGAATATATAAAAAATAATAGATCAATTTTCGGGAGACTTTACACGTTCTCCGTTTATATACCATAATTGATAGTCATTCGCAAAAATAACGGCAGGTCCATCTTCTCTGTGACATTTACCATGTAAATACCATGTCTGATTACCATTTGCATAAATAATAGCAGGTCCATTTTCTCTGTGACATTTACCATGTAAATACCAGAATTTATCGCCATTTTTCGTAACAACAGCAGGTCCATTTTCTCGATGGAGTTCGTTATTTATATACCAATATTGATTGTCACGTTTATCAATCAAAGCAGGTCCATTTTCTCGATGACGTTTACCATTTAAATACCATTTATTAGTACCATTTGCACGAATAACAGCAGGTCCATTTTCTCTGTGAAGTTTACCATGTAAATACCATTTATTAGTACCATTTGCACGAATAACAGCAGGTCCATCTTCTCTGTGAAGTTTACCATGTAAATACCATTTATTAGTACCATTTCGATCGATAGTTTTAACAGTTAATGCTTTAATAATTTTAACACGAAACATAGGTTCCCGTAGTCGGGTAACAAGTAAATTAAATCCTAATGTATGGTTTTTATTTATAAAAACCGATCTTATCCAAATAAGGAATAATAAATTAGGCTGATCGTTTAATATTTCCATTTTTTACGAAAATGTTAATATAAAAAATAATAGATCAATTTTCGGGAGACTTTACACGTTCTCCGTTTATATACCATTCTTGATCACCATCTGCATAAATAATAGCAGGTCCATCTTCTCGATGGCGTTTACCATTTACCCACCATTCTTGATTACCATCTGTATAAATGACAGCAGGTTCATCTGCTCGATGAAGTTCATCATTTACCCACCATTCTTGATCACCATTTGCATAAATGACAGCAGGTCCATCCTCCCGATGAAGTTCTCCATCTATCAACCATTCTTGATCACCATTGGCATAAATAATAGCAGGTCCGTTTTCCTGATGACGTTTACCATCTATCCACCATTCTTTATCGCCATTTGTTCGAATAATAGCAGGCCCGTTTTCTCGGTGATGTCTACCATTTACCCACCATTCTTGATCGCCGTCCGCATAAACAACAGCAGGTTCATCATCTCTGTGACAATTTCCATTTACCCACCATTCTTGATTGCCGTTCGCATAAACAACGGCAGGTTCATCATCTCTATGACGATTACCATTCCAAAACCATGCTTGGTAACCAGCAGCATCCACAACTGCTGGTCCATGGTCTCTGTGAAGTTTGCCATGTAAATACCATTTGTGATTGCCATATGGGTCGGTAATTTTAGTAGTTAATGCTTTAGTGTATTTAATGCAATACGTTGGCTTGCAGAGTCGAGTGATTAGTAGGTTACCTTTATGTATAAAAACCGATCTTATCCAAATAAGGAATAATAAATTAGGCCTATTATTTAGAATGTCCATCTACTTTTCAAATAAAAGTAATTTTGTAAGACAAAAACTGTTAATAAAAAATAATAGATCAATTTTTGGGAGACTTTACACGTCCTCCGTTTATATACCATACTTGATCACCACTGTCATAAATAATAGCAGGTCCATCTTCTCGATGGTGTTTACCATTAAGCCACCATTCTTGATCACCAAACGCAAAAATAATTGCAGGTCCATGGTCTCTGTGAAGTTTGCCATGTAAATACCATTTACGATTACCATATGGGTCGGTAGTTTTAGTAGTTAATGCTTTAGTATATTTAATATAGTATATTGGCTCGCGAAGTCGAGTGATTAGCAAATGGTTTTTATTTATAAAAACCGATCTTATCCAAATAAGGAATAATAAATTAGGCCGATCATTTAATATTTCCATTTCTTCGAAAAGTGCATTCTAAACGCATGTTAATATAACAAAATGAAATTCGATTTTGGCATTTCATGTTTGATAAAAAAAAGTTATTTGATTGGTTTTTTATAGAGTTGATATATAGTGGTTCCCCATTCGAAAACAGTCTCATTTTTTTCGATAGCATAATCATCCTCTTTGATGTGTTTTTGAATGTAGTTGAGAGCTTTTTTTCTGGAGGAAAAGCATTTGATTTTGATTGGGACTTCGAAGCTATATGCTTGAGATTTAACTACGATGTAAACTGACATGTTTCAGTGTGATTTTTTTAATATTTATAAGTAACATCAAATTTCAAAATGGTTAACAGGCCGGCTGAAGTGAATAGTAAGGATTTGCGGGCCGAAAAACTGCAAATTATGTTGTCGACTGCGCATTTTTCGCAAAAAATAAGTGCGCACTGACCGATATTGTGTTAAAAATGTTCGCAGAAGCTTGCTGTTCATTCGGCGCGGCAGTATACACGTTTCCAAAAAGTGGTTTGATAGTGTTCTGCAGCTTCTTTAATGTCGCGAGCTTCGGTGATTCCCCGACCAACAATAATAAAATCAGCATCTTTTGTTGGCGTATATGTTTGCCCCATTCCATCCGTAACAACATCGAGATTGACTCCTGGTGAAAATGTCAGATGATTGCGTACACGTTCTTGACTAACAAATCCGCAAATATCAAGGCCACTACTTGACAAATGATCTCCCATGTTAAATACCATGTCTTGATATGCCGAATTTTTGGAAATAATATTGCCGGCGACTGACATTTGATGTATAAGAATTACGCCAATACCAGTGTTGCAAATGGCTTTTACAAGTTCCGCGCCAACTATTCCGTGAACAGTAACCATATCAGCCCATAATTGCACTTTGTACTTTGCCATTTGCATAAGAGATATTGTTGGGATATCTGCATATTTACGATCTTCAATAATTAGAAAGTTATGTTTTCGTTTTAGAAGAAGTAATTTTTCAATAAAGTCATCCAATTTTCCAATTTGCATTAGATCAATATGCAATTTAACTGCTGCAATATGAGGACCAATAAGCTCCAATTTTTGGAAAAACTGTCCTGGATCAATAATATCAAGAGCAACAATGAGATTTGTACTTTTTTTGTTTGCAATTTCAAGAAGTCGGCTTGCTGTTCTACGTTTTGGCATGTTAAACGGATCTACCATAATAACAAAATTGCTCATTCGGAATAGAGAATTAACAATGTACCCGGCAGATACAAATTTTTCAACACCACCTGCTTCGCGATCAAGAATACAAACTATACGATCAACAGTTAGTCCATTTGCTTCGACAATGTCAATAATCTTTTGCACGGATCCACCAGTTGTAATAACATCTTCAACAATAATAACTTTTGTTGAACCAGGAGTGTATGTTCCTTCAACCTGTTTTTGTAGGCCATATCCCTTGGCTTCTTCACGCACAATAAGCATTGGAATGCCAGTTTTGTACGATAAGACAGATGCATAAGGAATTCCACCCACAGGTACTCCAACAAGATTGAGATTTTTCGGAGAAACACCATTGTTGAAAAATTGAGATTGAAGCATGTCGCACATTTTGGGAAACAGCTTGCTATCACTTACTAAACCCTTAAAATCAAAGTACAAATGGCTTTTGGCTCCGCTCTTGAGAGTAAACTCACCAGTTTTAACGATGTTCGCATCCATAAGCTCTCTAACAAGTTCCTCAAGATTCTCAATGTTATCCATTTTGTGAATGATGTTCAGATATTCATGGAAAGGGAAATCAAATTTTTATAGGTACTAAATATCGTCAAGTGTATTACCATCTAAATCTTTTTTTGCAAAACAATCCCCAATTTCATGTGTATTTCTGCCACATCGCTCACATTTTTTCGGACATCCGAATTCGTGACATTTGCCACATTTTCTACATTTCTCGATTTTCTTGATTTTATTAGAATCAAAAGTTAGCGTTTTAGGAGGGGAACTCATGTTTTTAGTTAAAAGTTCTATTTTTTAATACATTTTTTGAAAATTGAAAGAATGTTTTGATATTTATAGAAAGGGGAAATCGAATTTTGCACTTTTACGAAATCTTCATTTAAACAAAATGAGCATTGATTTGATTGACCCAGTTGAGTTTGATTTCGTAAGCACAAAAATGCGACATTTCTTTAAGAGTCGCGGAATGGTTGAAGTACCGGTACAACATCGTTTGTCTATTCTGGCTGCTTGCGAAGATCCCTCAACAATTGCAACATTCGAATACACAGGAAATGTATATCCTCTTCCGCAAACCGGTCAAATGTGGCTAGAACATGAGCTTCTCAATAAGTACAATTGCCCTGGATACTTTTGCGTATCCACGAGTTATCGTCAAGAATTGAATCCGAAGCCTGGCCGTCACAATTTAATTTTCCCCATGATCGAATTTGAAATGCCTGGAGATATGCAGGTTCTTGAATCATTTGAAAGTGATTTGGTGGCCAGTCTTGGATATCCTGTACCGCTTTACGATGCCCGTGGCCCAGTATTTCCCGGTGGAAATTATTTGGATGTTGCCAAAAAATATGAAGTTGAGGAACTAGGACACGAACACGAAGAACAATTGCGCGCTGATTACGGCCCAGTGTTCTTTCTCAAGCATTTTCCATTTGTAACAAGTCCATTCTGGAACATGAAGGCTGACTTTCCAAACAAAACCGCAAACAAGATTGATGTTATCATGAGCGGGTTTGAGACCATTGGAAGTGCCGAACGTTCCACTAATCCCGCCGAAATGCGTGAGATGTTTTACAATATCTCAGACGGAATGTATGCTAAGACACTGTTTTCAAAGTTTAGTAAAGAGCGAGTTGAGCGTGAGCTTAACTCATTTCTTGAGCATGATTTCCAAACGCGCAGTGGTGGAGGTATTGGTGTGACACGTCTAATCAAGAGTCTCAAAATGGAAGGATTACTTAATCCCTAAGCAATATCCCTAAGCAATATCTCATAGAAATTTGATTCCTATTCTTTTTTGTATCGGGAATGTCTAACAAAAATGTTCTTCCAGATGTTGTACAAAGTACTGATGGTTTCTAATAGGCCAACCTGGGACTCTGAAACGTCCATTTATGCTAAAAATCATTATTTAAAATTTGATTCTACTTTTTTAAATAAATAGCTTTTTAGAAATGGCTAACACAGTTATTACGTGGAATATCAACTTTTCAGAAAGAACGGTCGGAAAGTATGAACAATATGATTGGAAACACCGTAAAGATCGTGAATTTTGATTTATTCTTATTTTTTATAGGGGGTAATGATATAGAAATGGGTGATTTTAAATTGGAAAATGATTTTGCTTCTAGAGTGGAAGTTGCTAGAAAAATATTGGCTAGTTATCCGGACAGGGTTCCTGTAATAGTTGAGACAAAAAACAAAGAGTTATTTATTAAAAAGAAGAAGTTTTTAGCGCCGGACGGAATATCTGTTGCAAAGTTTATTCAAGAAGTTAGGAAACACATAACAATAGGAGCATATGATGGATTATATTTATTTGTGGGAGATACTTTGCTGAGTCCTGGTGGAATGATGTCTTCCATATATAAACGCCACAAGGATGATGATGGATTTCTATATATAACAATATCGAAGGAAAGTTCGTTTGGCCACGCGCGGATTGAATAGGAGGGTTATTTAGCCAGAATTGCCTCATAATTGTACATATACTGCGCGTTTTTTGCTAATAATTACATTAGTTTTGCATACCATAATGTGTTTTAGACCGCTGAAGCTTGCTATTCATTTCGCGCAATGGTAACCTCGGGGAAATCTTAAAAAAATACATAAAATTACGTTATTTTTACTCCATCTACCCAATTATATTCCCTACCATCTCCCCAAACAACAGCTGGCCCATCTAACCGATGTAATTTTCCATGTTTATACCATAATTGGTGACCGTCTACACCAGTCATAGCAGGTCCATCTTCCCGATGAAGTCTATCATTTAAATACCATATTTGGTCACCCGTCGGCAAGATGACTGCAGGTCCATCTTCTCGATGAAGTTTATCATT
>Ga0114970_10003864_pt1 | contig 10919 bp, 10 predicted proteins | sample M_140205_XF_Meta_FD_87030 | JGI IMG/M metagenome (GOLD analysis project Ga0114970, IMG submission 87030) | Freshwater microbial communities from Lake Montjoie, Canada to study carbon cycling - M_140205_XF_MetaG | ecosystem: Environmental > Aquatic > Freshwater > Lake | place: Lake Montjoie... | reverse complement strand
AGTCCCGTAAAAAGCTCTTCTAAAAAATGATCTGCTGGAAGTCTGGCTTCCAAGTCTAAATCAATTTTAGCATCAACAACTACTGCATTTACCAAAGTAGGGATAGAAGTGTAGGCATGATATTGCGCTAAAGTAATATCATGCGATCCTCCCATGATCAATACTTTCTTGTTTTGTAATAACAATTCAGAGACAACAGTTCTTAAAGCTGCGTAACTATCTTGAATAGATTGACCCAATTTTACATTACCTAAATCCACAATGGTAACCTGTGTGTGCCAATAATAAAGCGAATATAAAGCAGCCCTTACTGCATTGGCAGCTTCGTGGCCATTTAATGCAAATCCACCGCCACGGCATTCACCTGCTCCTATAATTACCAAATCTGCGGCTGTAACATCAGGCAAAATGCCTTCATTCGCCTTAATATGCTTTCCTAATTGGGTATCCCGATAGCCTTCGTCCTTAGACAGGAGGTCCAAATTAATAGGTTCTAAATAATCAAGAATAGTGGTCAATGACATGAGTGTATGTTAACTACTAGAATTAACGCATAAAGGAGAAAAAGATTGCATCAAAAGGAGACTAATCCTGGAATTTATACCCCACTCCTCTAATTGATATGAAATGAACCGGTGATTTTGGATCCTGTTCAAAATATTTGCGGAAACTTAGAATGAAATTATCGATGGTTCTGGTGGTTGGGAAAACCTGGTAGCCCCATACAGTTTGTAAAATTCGCTCTCTAGTAACCACCGTATTTTTATTCTCAATTAATAGTTGGAGCAACATGGTTTCCTTTTTGGTTAATGTAATCTTCTCTCCTTTATTATTGATAGCTTCTAATAGTTTAAAATGGATTCTATGGCCAGCAAAAGCATACTCTTCAATATTATTTTGTTGCTTACCATTATTTGATTTCTGTATCAATTTTGAAACGCGTAGTAATAATTCTTCTAAATTAAAAGGCTTAGTAAGATAGTCGTCTGCTCCTAGTTTTAAACCTTGTACTCTATTGGCACTTGTATTTTTGGCGCTTACAATTAAAATAGGGGTTTCAATATTATGCAATCTAACCGTCTCTGTAATAGAAAAACCGTCTAGTGTGGGTAGCATTATATCTAAAATAATTAAATCGAAATGCGCAGATTGTATTTGACGTAACGCATGCGCTCCATCAAAAGAAGAAGTAACATTATACCCTTCCATCTCTAAATTTAATTTTAAAGCGTCGTGTAAATTCTCTTCATCTTCCACTAATAATATTTCAAATTTCGGCATCGGTATTAAATATAAAAAGTGACAGTAAAAATACTTCCAATAGGCTGATTTGAACTTAACTGTATGTTCGCACTATGAAAATCGGTAATTTTTTTACATAAGTAAAGACCAAGACCCGTACCCTTTGTAGCTCTTGTATTCTCCGATCCTACTCTATAAAATTTTTCGAAAATTTTAGCACGTTCGTCAACTGGGATACCCATGCCATTGTCTTTTACAATGAGCTGAATAGTATTATGATTTGATTGCAAATTCAAATGAATAGCTTCAGATATAGGAGCGTATTTATTAGCATTGTCTAATAAATTATTAATCAATAATTGTATTAGCAAAGGTTCGCCTTGTATATAAACAGCATCTTGCACCATTGTATTACATTTTCGCAATGGATATCTTTCCTGAAATGATTTAATAGATTGTCTTACAATTTGTGATAAATCTATCTCTTGCTTATTAGCCTCATATTGACCCATATCCAACTGAGAGGTTAATAAAATATTAGTACTCAATGAGTCTAGTCTTTTTGTTTCATTTAAAGTGGCTTCTAATAATTTTAATTGTTGTGTCGTATCTAAATCTCTCTTTAAGAGCGTTTCTAAGTTTAAATGTGATATAGCAATCGGCGTTTTTAATTCGTGCGTTACAGCCATCATAAAATTTTGCTGCTGATCGGCATAGCGAAGTTGTTTTAACAAAGAACGATAAACATAAATAGCACCTAGTAAAAATAAAAGTAAAAAAGTAATGCCCTCACCAATAAACTGCTTGGTTTTTCTAAGTTGAAAGTCTTGAATAGTATTTGTTTTAGCCACTATTGCTGGATCGCTTAATTGGATCGTTTGAAATTTAATGGCCGCTATTTCATTGTTTTGTTTTTGCAGCGATACATACCACCAAATAAAGGCAGCAATCATATAAGTAAGAAACAACCAATAAATTATACTTACTAATTTTAACTTATTAATTTTTAGCGTTCTCCAATTCATGGTTTTGCTTTTTCAACCCTTATACCAGTAGATAAAATATTTTCCAAGGGATCTTCACGCATCGTATGCACTATACTTATTTCATTGAGGCCTTTGTTGAAGCGCATAGGCTGTGCAGTAATAGGAATTCTTTGATCATAAATATCATCCATGCCAGTGCCCAGCCAACCCTTTGCATCATCGGCTAAATTTAAATTAGCCACTTGCTTGGTCACAATATTCGTAGGGCTTTTAAAACGAACTTCTAACCAAATATTCTTATAGTGATAGGCATTGTGGTGTCTTATGACAAAAAATACTTTATAGGAAGCTGCTGTGTCAGTGATGGTAAATTGATAACTGGTGGCTTGTTTTGCAGGCCAATGGTGAGCTGGATAAATAGTACTTTGCTCAAAAAGTTGCTTGGTTTCGCAACCTGACAAAACAAAAAATATTCCTACTAAAAAGTAAGTTGCTTTATTTTTCAATGTCCCCATTTTATAAAACATTTAAAATTTGTTCTTTTGCTTTTTCTAATTCGTCTTTCATTAAAATAACCGACTTCTGAATATCCATATCATTTGCCTTAGAACCTGTTGTATTAATCTCTCTACCCATTTCTTGTAATATAAAAGAAAGCTTCTTACCCTTTGCAGGCTCTGCTTCTTTTAATACGCTCTTAAAATAAACACAATGATTGTTTAATCTTACTTTTTCCTCTGAAATATCTATTTTTTCAATATAATAAATAAGCTCTTGCTCTAATCTATTATTATCATATTTGTCAGGACCTACATGTTGTTCTAATAATTTGATTAAGCCTTCTTTAATTTTTTGGCGTCTATTGGGTTCAAACTTTTCAATATGTGCTTGATGCGATTCAATGGCTGCTACACGCTCTAATAAATCTTTTTCTACAGACTTACCTTCTTCTTTTCGATGAAGTATTAACGCATTAATGGCTTGTACTAACAAATCTTGTATTTGCTTCCATTCTTCCTCTGTAATAACTTCATTACTGGAAGAAACCACATCGGGCATTTTTAATAAAGTGCTTAAAATATTTTCTTTAGGAATACCTAACTCATCTGCCAATTCAACAATAGGTTGATAATATGATTTGGCTAATTCTTTATTGACACTCACTGGTTTTGACATCCCATTAGACTTTATAGAAATAGTTGCCTCCACACTTCCTCTAAATAAAGTTTCGTTTAGCTTATTTCTAATGTCCACTTCATAGGGCTTTAACATGAATGGAATATTCAATCGAAGATCAAATTGCTTGCCATTAAGTGACTTCACTTCCACCAAAATGGTCTTGTCTTTAAAAGTGGCTTCTGCGCGACCGTATCCCGTCATAGAATATAACATAATAATACCTGTTTAAATAGTGAATAAAGGTATTAAATTATGGGCAAGCAATGGCATTTTTTAAAAATCAATACCAACCCCATTTTGTTTACGCTGCGCATAAAGAGCAAAATCAAATGAATACAATTTACCAGGGCGGTGCATGACATTCGTTTCCATTTCATGGGCGTCAATTAAGTATCCCATGGAAGCAAATTTTTTCCTGAAATTGCGTCGATCCATCTTAATGTTTAGGATGGATTCGTATACATTTTGAAGCTCTCTTAGAGAGAACTTTTTAGGTAACAAATTAAAGGCAAGTGGATGTTCCTGTATTCGCTTTCGAAGCCAACCTAAACAAGTATCCAAAATTTCCTTATGATCAAATGCCATACCTATCATTTCATCAATGGAGTGCCAATTTAAATCATGGTCTTTAATAGACAATTCCTGGTGTTTTACGTTTAGCAAAGAAGCATACACCGTTGTAACAACCCTACCCCCAGGATGACGGTCTGGCTTTCCAAAACTCTGCACTTGCTCCAAATACACGTCCTTCATGCCTGTTCTTTCATAAAGTACTCTATGGGCTGCAGCGTCCAAATCTTCATTGGATTTTACAATATCCCCTAATAAGGAGTATTTACCTGAAAACTGAGCCAAATCGCTCTTAATAAGTAAGACTTTTAATGAATTTTCGCCAAAACCGAAAATAGCGCAATCAACCGTTAGGGGCACTTTAGGATAAGATTCCACTAAGGAAACCGCCTCTTGGTTATGAGCAGTGTTAGTGGGGGCAATAGATTTATTGTATTCGAGCATAAGCAAAGAAGAAATAAAAATTTCTTATCCTCAAAATACGAAATAAAAGAATAAAACAATTTGTATTTTAGCAGACATTTTACAGCATGTTCAATACCTCACAAATACAAAGATTACAATCTGTCACTGCAGCCTACTTACAGCACCCTCATACCATTGAATTAACCTCCTTAAAGGAAGTGCTTAAGTTTCATGAATACCAATATTATGTAGCCAATGAGCCATTGATTAGCGACTTTGAATATGATCAGCTCTATCAACAATTAATAAAGATAGAATCGGCCAATGCATCTTTAATTTCAAAAGACTCCCCTAGTCAAAGAGTAGGCAATAGCTTAAACAATTCCTTTGAAACAGTGGCGCATCTTGTTCCCATGTTGAGTTTGGAAAATAGCTATAATGCCGAAGACTTAATTGATTTTGATCGTAAAGCAAAAGAAGGTGCAGGTATACCAGCCATAACTTATTGCGTAGAACCAAAATTTGATGGTGCTAGTATTTCTTTATTGTATGAAAATGATTTATTAGTAAGAGCTTGTACAAGAGGTGATGGCGTTGCCGGCGAAGACATCACAAATAATATTAAACAAATACGATCTATCCCATTAAGTATTCCACTGCTTGAAAATGGAATTCAACAAATGGAAATTAGAGGTGAAGTCATCATGAGCAAAAAAGCATTCGCCGATTTTAATCAAAAATTAAAAGATAAGCAAATTGCCACTTTAGCTAATCCACGCAACGCAGCTGCAGGTAGTTTAAGAATGAAAGATCCGAAAGAAGTAGCCGCAAGAAATTTAGATGCCTTTATTTATCATATCAGTTATTTCCTACCAACCCCAAAAGGGAAATTAACCCCTTTGCTTAGCAGCCATAGTGGCTCTTTAGAACTATTGTGGAATATGGGTTTTAGATCTCCTCAAAAAGAAAAAAAAGTAATAAGTGGCATAGAAAAAGTTATTCAATTTTGTACTGAGTATGAATTAGAAAGAGATCAACTACCTTATGAAATTGACGGCTTAGTTGTTAAAGTAAATGATTTTGCTTTACAGGAAAAATTAGGAATGACTTCCCACCACCCAAGATGGGCCATTGCATATAAGTTTAAAGCAAGGCAAGCCACCACCATTTTAGAAAGTGTGGAATTTCAAGTGGGAAGAACTGGCGCCGTTACTCCTGTTGCAAAATTAAAAGCAGTTGCGCTAGGAGGTGTTACCGTTTCGAGCATCTCGATGCACAATCAAGAATACATTAAAGAAAAAGATTTACGTTTAGGAGATACTGTTATCATTGAAAGAGCAGGTGATGTGATACCACAAATTGTGCAATCCATTCCAACACTAAGAAAAGGAACGGAAACCATTATCACTTTTCCTACACATTGTCCAGTTTGCAACTACTTACTTGAAAAAGAAGAGGCTGAAGCAGTATGGAGATGCAATAGTCCTTTGTGTACTGCTCAAATTATAGAACGCATCATCCATTTTGTAAGTAAAGATGCCATGGATATTAAAAGTTTTGGAGAAGCTAATATTAGAAAATTCTATGAACTAGGAATTTTGACAACCATTCCATCACTATACCAATTAGATTTTGACAAAGTCACAGGTTTAGAAGGATTCGGGAAAAAAAGTATTGATAACTTAAACACAGCCATTGAAAATTCAAAAAAACAACCGCTGTACAGATTAATTTATGCATTGGGCATTCGCTTTGTGGGAGAAACAACGGCCAAAACATTTGCAAGTCATATTCAGCATATTTTAGAATTGAAAGATTTTACCGAAGAACAATTACAAAGCTTTGATGATGTTGGTATAAAAGTGGCTACCAGTATTTATCAATTTTTTCATGAACCCAAAAACATTGAGCTTATTCAATCCTTAGAAAGCTTAGGATTAAATATGATACAAACAAATGACACTGCAGTAGATGGAAATTTAGCAGGATTAAATTTCTTATTCACCGGCACACTCACTCAATTAAAACGTTCAGAAGCCGAAGCAATGGTGGAAGCAAGAGGTGGGCATATTCTAGGTGGCGTAAGTAGTAAGTTAAACTACTTGGTAGTAGGTGAAGACGCAGGAAGCAAATTAGAAAAGGCCAAAAAAATAGCCTCGATAAAAATAATTACCGAGGCCGATTTTGTGGAGCTTATAAAAAATTAAATAATCCCCTTACTTGCTAGATATTCCGCAATCTGCACTGCATTGGTAGCAGCTCCTTTACGAAGGTTATCACTCACAATCCACATGTTTAAAGTTTTTGCTTGTGTTTCATCGCGGCGCAAACGGCCCACAAACACTTCGTCTTTTTCATGCGCCCATAAAGGCATTGGATAAAATTGTTCTTCATCATTTTGTTGAACCACTACACCTGGCGCTGCAGCCAGCTCGGCAATCAATTCCTTTAAATCAAATTCATTTTCAAATTCTACATTCACACTCTCACTGTGTCCACCCATCACTGGAATACGAACAGTGGTCGCTGTTACTTTAATGCTATCATCTTGCATAATTTTGCAAGTTTCTTTGACCATTTTCATTTCCTCTTTCGTGTATCCGTTTTCTAAGAACACATCAATTTGCGGAATGGCATTTAAATCAATAGCATATTTGTAAGCCATGTCTTCTGCTGCCAACTTTCCTCCCTTTCTTTCTACCATCATTTGATCAACTGCTTTTTTACCGGTACCAGTGACACTTTGATAGGTACTAACAATAACTCTTTTAATTTTATATTTTGCGTGCAAGGGTTGCAAAGCTACTACCATTTGTATGGTAGAACAATTAGGATTGGCTATAATTAAATCTTCGGCAGTTAATACATTTGCATTTACTTCTGGGACTACTAATTTTTTAGTGGGGTCCATTCTCCATGCAGAAGAATTATCAATCACTCTAATACCTGCCGCCGCAAATTTTGGTGCCCACTCCAAGGAAGTGCTACCACCTGCAGAAAATATAGCCACCGCTGGCTTAGCCGCAATGCCCTCTTCCATACCCACTATTTTATAAGACTTCCCCTTATAGATCACTTCCTTACCCACAGAACGAGCAGAAGCCACTGGAATTAATTCAGTGACTGGAAAATTTCTTTCCGCTAATACTTGTAACATTTTTGTGCCTACTAGCCCTGTGGCGCCAACAACTGCAACTTTCATTTTATTTATTTTATTAATTTAAAAAGCCTCCCAATTTCTTGGAAGGCTTCTGAATATATTTTTAGTATACAAACAATCAGCACCTTCCTATTATAGAGGTTTCTTAATTTGTTTTGTATGTTTATATTTTGCCATATCGATTACGAAATTAATTCGAAACTAATGAATCACCAAATTTATACTAATTCAATATCAAAATTAACCAGCTGAACGAACGATTGTATGCGTTCTTTGATATCTGCTTCGTTAATTTCAGTCAAACGTTGGGTACCAAATTTTTCTACACAAAAACTAGCTAATGCACTTCCCACAATAATTGCCGACTTCATATTATTGAAAGAGAAATCTTTAGTTTTTGCCAAGTGTGCTACAAAACCACCAGCAAAAGTATCTCCAGCACCAGTGGGATCAAACACATCTTCTAGTGGTAAGGCCGGTGCAAAAAATACTTCGGATTTATGAAATAAAAGTGCTCCATGTTCCCCTTTCTTTATAATTAAAAATTTAGGGCCCATCGCCATAATTTTTTTAGCCGCTTTCACTAAACTATACTCTCCACTTAACTGACGTGCTTCACTATCGTTCACCATTAATACATCTACTAAACTTATGGTGTGTAATAAATCATCCATCATAATTTCCATCCAAAAATTCATCGTATCCATGACGATTAATTTAGGACGATTTTTCATTTGTTTAATCACACTACTTTGAACGCCTGGCACCAAATTGCCCAACATTAAAATTTCACAGTCTTGGTAACTGTCTGGAACAACAGGTTGAAAATTTTCCAAAACATTTAATTGTGTCTCTAGGGTATCACGAGTGTTCATATCTAAATGATACTTTCCACTCCAAAAAAAAGTTTTCTCGTCTTTTTTTATTTGCACACCTTCTAACACTACCCCTCTTGCCGCAAGTGCATCTAATTCGGTTTGAGGAAAATCACCACCGACAACTGATATTTGCTTCACCATAGTGAAATTAGAAGCACACCATGCAATATAAGTAGCTGCTCCTCCAATTATTTTATCGCTTTTCCCAAATGGGGTTTCAATGGCATCAAAGGCCATGGATCCTACAACTACTAATGACATGTTTTATTATTTAATTTTCAGCTGCGAAACTACGATTTTTAGTGCTAAGTAGATTTTAGAATGAGAAAGTAGCTAGTATTTGTTCTAAGTAGTTGATAATCATAAAACTAACAAAATAGCTTGTTTTTTAAAATTAGACCTCCTTTTTAAAGAAATAATTCTATAATTTTGTACTAACAAATTACCAATTTTATAGTTACATGGCCAGAATTAAAACGGAGAAAAACGGATCAAGAAAAGATGTAATTGTTAGTAAAGCAGCCACTCTTTTTAGAGAAAAAGGATATAAAGCAGCAAGCATGCGTGATTTAGCAGAGGCCGTAGGGGTGGAAGCGGCAAGCTTATACAATCACATCAAATCAAAAAGTGAATTACTGCATGAGTTGGTTTTTAATGTGGCCAATAGATTTGTACTAAAGATGGACGAGATTGAGTCAGAGCCCATCAGCTCCCTTCAAAAAATGGAAAAGTTATTACGCTTTCACATTAGCGAAATGATCAATAGTTATGAGGAAGTGTATGTAAGTGATAGGGAATGGAAACATTTGTCAGATCCCTATTTATCTAATTATCAAAATCAACGAAGAGTATACCGCAAAAGGATTGCAGCGATTATTGAAGAAGGTATTAGAAACAAGGAAATCAAAGCCATTGACGCACCTACGGTGGTATTAATTTTTTTACACGCAGTAAGTGGCATTGAAAGTTGGCATAGATCTACCAAAAAAATAAGTGCTTCCGAACTAGAACAAAACATGGTCGCTATTTTAATTGATGGCTTAAAAGCCAATAAATAAAACAATAGCAATTTCATATTCACTTACATTCTAAGCTAACAATACTACTATTCAATTAGCTTTAACAATAAGCAATTTATGTTGATGTCACTACTATAATAATACTGTTTTAGCCGCTAGATTTAGTTAACTTTGCCATTCATTACAACAAAGTGTCAGAAAGAAACAATTTTATTGATTACATCCGAATTTTTTGCCATAGCGGGCATGGTGGTGCAGGATGCAAGCACTTTTTACGCAATAAATTAACTGCTAAAGGAGGCCCAGATGGGGGTGATGGTGGCCGTGGTGGTCATATCATTCTTAGAGGCAATGCTCAACTATGGACCTTGCTTCATCTACGTTATTATAAAAATGTAATTGCAGATGATGGCGAAAATGGGACCAAAAATAAGTGTACCGGTAAAGATGGACCAGATATTATCATAGAAGTTCCCTTGGGCACTATTGCCAGAGATGAACTTACAGGAAAAGTAGAAGCAGAAATCTTAAAGGATGGGCAAGAAATAATATTAGTCAAAGGGGGCCGAGGGGGCTTAGGCAATAGCAATTTTGCTACCCCTACACAACAGGTGCCCGAATATGCTCAACCAGGTGAAGATGGTATTGAAGGCTGGAAAAATATTGAATTAAAAGTATTGGCCGATGTGGGATTGGTTGGGTTTCCTAATGCAGGTAAATCCACTTTACTTTCGGTGATAACAGCTGCTAAGCCTAAAATCGCCAATTACGCATTTACTACTTTAACGCCTCAATTAGGCATGGTAGAATACCGCAATAATTTGTCTTTTTGTATTGCTGATTTGCCAGGTATTATCGAAGGTGCTGCAGAAGGAAAAGGTTTGGGACATCGATTTTTAAGGCATATCGAGCGTAATGCCGTTTTACTATTTTTAATTCCTGCAGATTCAAATGATCATAAAAAAGAATTTGAAATTTTAAAAAACGAATTAGAACAATTCAACCCAGAATTGCTTCAAAAAGAATTTATCATTGCCATTAGTAAATCAGATTTACTAGATCAAGAGTTAACGGATGCTATTACCAAAGAGCTTCCTAAAAACATTCCTCATATTTTTATTTCCTCTGCCACTCAAAAAAACTTAGTAGAACTAAAAGATATTTTATGGAAGGCCTTGAACAAACCCATCTAAACCTTTTTTCTTTCAAGGTTTACCCCATAAAAAAAGAGTCTCAAAAAATGAGACTCTTTTTTTTGAATTTATTTTTCAAAAAAAAAATTGGCTAAAAGAATTTAAAAACCCCTCCGAGTTCTCGGAGGGGTTTTTAATAAATTATCAGAGAAGTATTTTGTCAATTTAATTTTTCAAAAAAAAAATTGATAAAATACAATACTTAATTCGATGCTGCCTTGGTAGCTTTACTTCTATTATTTTCGTCTAAAATAGATTTACGCATACGAACCGATTTTGGTGTTACT
>Ga0114970_10003862_pt1 | contig 10920 bp, 5 predicted proteins | sample M_140205_XF_Meta_FD_87030 | JGI IMG/M metagenome (GOLD analysis project Ga0114970, IMG submission 87030) | Freshwater microbial communities from Lake Montjoie, Canada to study carbon cycling - M_140205_XF_MetaG | ecosystem: Environmental > Aquatic > Freshwater > Lake | place: Lake Montjoie... | reverse complement strand
TTGTTAGGAGGAAAATCCTTCGAGCCATCAGGCATTAAAACATCATAATTTTGACCAGAAAAAAAGAATGCTACCAAAGAAATTATAAATATATTCATCTAATCCCCTTGTTTGAATTTATTGCGAATCTTTCACAAGCCTATTAAGTTGAGATTTAAGTTTTACCACCAAATCATCTTCATTCACCAACCCACCATTACCTGCAACCTCAAGAAAAATAAATTTGCCTGAATTAATATTCGCCAGCTTTGCCCAAGTATTAACAATTTTATTATCTACCTTTTTGTTCGTATTAATTAAAGAAAGATATATAATATGAACCTTAACACCACCGTTTAAAATAATTGGAATCCCATCTGACTCAGATGGTTCCTTATCGCAATCAGGCGGTAAAATTAAAATTATATCATTATTAATATCTCCTTCTAACTGAATTTTTAATAAAGTTTTTGTCATAAATTCTGTGTTTATAAATGTTTTTTCTGGATAAGCATCAGGAATATTGCTAATTTCACCTTTATTGTTAATCCAACTTTTAAATTGATTGCCATATTCAATCCCCACTCTTAAATCAACATTGCGGCCAAATATTACAGCCTTAAAAACATCGGAGCTGAGCTTAGGCAACCGCCCCGGGTTAAACAGTGGGTTTGTTGACAGGACAACCAAGAATTTTTGCTTGGAAAAATTATCTTTTTGAACATTCCTCAAACTATCTTGAACTAATTTCAAATCTTTTCCAAAACCTTCAATTTTTTCCTGGAGGGATTTATCCTGATTTTTGTAGGTGGTTTTCAGATATTTATCAATCTCGTTGAGCTTACCATCCAATTTATCAAGCTTTGGGTCTAATGAATTAGCCCTTCCACCGTCGGGACTTTTATTGTTTTCGCTAATAAATTTCTTTAATTCATCAAGAAGGGTTTTATTAATATCAACAGATTTAACGCTAGAAGTTGAACCTATTTTTGATATGGCACTGTCAAGACTACTCTTAAATAATTGCAGATCATTACTATTTTTAACTAAACCAGAAACCACATCTTCAAGTTTTTTTTGGCTATCTTTTGAAAATTTATTATCAACAGTCATCTGATCCAATATTTTTAATTTACCTAATATGTTTTCATTATAATTTTTCTGATCACTACGCATCTCAGTAATTGATGCGAGCAAATTATCTACTTGGTATTTTTTTGAAATCATTGAGACATCTTCCTTAAGCACATCAACATCAACACTCAAATTATTCAAATAACCAACAACCTTTCTGTCACTAAACAAAAAAACACTTAATGCAAAAACGAGTATTAAAAAGATAGGAATCCAAGGCAACCAATATTTTAAAAAATCTTCATACTGGCCGGGAGACTCGGGTTTCAAGGATTGAAAATATTCTTTATTAAATTCAGGATCAGGATTTGCATCTTCCTCGTTATTTATCGAACCTTTATCACGATTAACCATATTGGGATTATCCTATTTATTAAGTCTATCGATGAAAAGCTTAACCGATTCAGGAAAAGACTGGTAATTAGTTTTCTGATCAATCAACCGACTGAATGTTATAAAATCTTTAACTTTTTGATTTAAATCTATAGCATTGCCAATGAAAGCTAAATTTAATGACCCATTATCTTTGAAGTTTGGTTTAAAGTTCAAAATATCTTTGTTATCGGTCCAGATCACCAAAATTTTTATAGGATTTTTTAAATTTACCAAACCAACTTCTTTTTGAATATTTTCCAACACTAAGGAAAAGTCATCTTCCGTAAAAGCCATATCATTTGGCTTTTGAAAAATTTTTTCATCGAATTGCCTTAGGCCTTCCCTGGAAAAAAACTGGATATGCTCTGGATGATTTGGCTTCCCACCTAAAAGTCGGGACATATTATCAATAGCTTTTAAATACTCTTTATTGTTAATGTCCCTCAGGAATTGGGTGTCAACCACCACGATTATCACCTTGCCCTTGAACTCTTTATTTTTGATTTCCACGGTTTGATTTGCCTGTATATCTTTTTTCAACATGACCGAAGAGCCGTCCAAAAGTTCGAATCGACTACCTTTTAAAAGGACCAAATTTTGAATCCCGGCTTTATCCATCCGGGCTTCAATTGAAAAATCGCCTTTAAATGGATTGATATTAATATCTAATTTTGAGCCATCTAGGTTTTTGAACATTGATTTTTTTAAAGACTCGAATTTCACCTTAAGGTTGAACTTTAAATCATATTTAACAAATTCATCGACACCAGCAGATGTATTAGATACGGTTAAAAAACCATCAAGTGAAGGTAAAATTCTAACAGAATCTTTGTCAGAATAATCCCTATCCAAGGTTAATTGGAAATTTGACTCATTAGCAATTTTTACATTTTCGCGCAAAGCTAAAATTATATCTCCGCTATTACTTGCAACCTTGATTGAAACCAGTACCTCCTTTTCTCCAACCTGCTCCACCTTCACCAGCTCAAATTTTGCCTGGGCTTTATTAAAAACAAAAGGAATTATATGTTCTGGGTTAATTTTTACCGGTGTATTAAAAAGTAGCTGGTAATTTAAAACCTGACCAAATTCAACTTCACGAACTTCTGGGATTATTCCAAATACTTGTAAATAATCCAAGATTGTAACTTTATCATTACATAATAGTTCCTCGGTATCCTTGAAGTTCCTTATGCCGAGCAGTAGTCCACCCTTTAACTTGGCATCAACAATGATGTCAAATTCTTTTGGTTTAATTGAGGCGATAGTTATAGAGCTTAGATCTAAATTCTTATTGTCTAAATTATTGAAAAATATCTTTTTTCTAAGGCCTTCCAAATCAATCAAACCATCATGCATAAGCTTAAATGGTATTGGCTTACCAACAAGTGATGACTTGTCCGGAGCAATTAATTTGGCAGAAGGCGGTCGGTAATCCAAATTATTGATAATATCAACCTTGTTAGCCTTGATCAGGTTATCTGAAATAACAACTTTGTTTTGTAAGTCTTTAAAAACAACATTCGAATTAAGGGCCAGATGCAAAAATTCTTTTTTCTTTTGTTTATTTTTCAAAGAGGGGTAAACATCCAAAAAGCATCTGGAGTTATCATTAGACCAAACTATGGAACCAATTTCAAAATCGGATGGCGAATCATTTTCTATATTTTTAAAACTAGATTTACCAAGATTTGATTTTACAGGCTTGCTAAAGGCCAATTCATACCTTAGTTTTTGTCGATTCGCCTCGGATGGATCTATAATGACAAATGACTTTGAGGTTGAAAAATTATCAACCACCGCCAATTGGGATACTACATTAAAAGCAATATTTCCAGTATGAAAGTTGTCTGGAAATTGAATGTTTTTTCCAGAAATCAATTTCACAAATGAATTTGGAATTATTAATAACTGATAAACTCCTGGTGAATTAAAAGTTGCCTTAATTACAATATTCTGGGTCCCTATAGGTTGAACAACAAAATTTACATTGCTGGATGGAGACGAAATTTTAAAAATCTGATTCTCAGGCAACACCCAAGAAGTCATTTCTATGTTCCGGTTAAGTTCAAAATAAAAATCAACCTCCGTATCCAATTTGACTAAAACCTGATTTTCATCAAAAACAACCCCTTGCCCAACTATGGACTGATTATTAATCTGAAGGGGCAAATCGGCAGGAATATGCAGACCCATTACCTTCAACTGATAAAATGGTAAAACATAAGGCCCAACAAATAGTAAAAATAAAGCAATTGTATTAAGTAAATTAATGACATTTTTTACGGCTTTCATGTAAGTCATATTGGTATCAGGTTGGTTGAATTTATAAAAAACTATGTATGTGCATACATTTTAGAATTCACACGATTCCAAAGGTTTGCCACCATCCTTAAGATTAACCTTTAACTTCCATTTACGCAAATCAGCAGCTTCTTTTTTAACATAAATGTAAAATCCATAATTACCATCTAACATAGCCAATCTTAAAGGTTGTCCATCTTCTTGATAATTAAGCCAATCTTCATCAAATTTACCTTTTAATTCAATTTCAATACAATCTTTAATAAATCGATCATTATTGTAAAAATTCGCATCAAGTTTTTTCTTTGAAATAAATTTAAACTGAATTTTCTCATCCTGCGTATTATCAACCATATCCCTGGATTCAACCAAAACAAGTTGATTATTTTCAATAAGACGGGCATCATCAAGCGTCACAAGATGCTTTGAAATTTTTCTATTCCATAATAAAGACGAACCAAATGCTACCGACCCTAAAATTGGAACCAATGAAACCAGTGGATTCATGTTTTTAAAAAGATCAACTACAACATCGCGCTCCAATGAACTAGGTGGCACAAATTCTTTTTGTATCAAGAAAAACCAAGCCAAATAACTTAAGAAAATCGCCAGCAAGCCAAATAACTTGATATATAAAATTTGAAAACTATTATTACTTGCTTCATTCTTTATATCAAGAGATTGGACAACAAAAAAATAAACGCTTAGCATGGCCAAAAATGAAGAAAAAAAACTAATAAAAATCAAAAAAGATGATATGAAACTAAAATTAACCCCAGGAAACACCTGCGCTGAACCACTTACAAATATTAAGCCAAAAAGAAAAAGAGCTAATGCAAACGATAATATCAATGGTTTTAAAAAAAAACACAAAGAAGCCATTTTATGATTAACATCAGGCATTTTGCTTGTTTCTTGAATGGGGATCTCACTTGCCACTAATCAACCTCAACTTTCACGGGAACTAATACTTGGCCAAGACCATCCTTGATACCGGGGGAAATCATTTTACGAATATTAAACATCGTCCCGGAGTTAACTAATTCAACTTCACCAGGGGGATAACTATCTGACCTACCACCAGATGTTTTGAATATCACCAGCCCTGCTTGTTCACTTAAACATAAATCAAGCATATTTTCAAGGATTAAAAAATTTTCAGAATCAAGTTTGTTTGCAATATTTTTATCATTATAAATTGTTGAGACCAACCGGGGGGCAAACTCATAATTAAATTTACCACGAGCGACCATTTCGGCCCAATTATCTAAATAAGAATTAATATCCGGTGATAGGCTGGTTATTGATTTTACAGATTCTTTAAGACTGTTAAAATTCTTAGGTTCTTTGCCAGCAGATATTCCCAAAACATAATCACTATATTTGCCGCCCTTTGATTTCCAACCACCCTTTATTACAAACTTTTCACCTCTTGGGACAAAACTACTGAAAGCATATTTGCAATCACTCGATAGAAGCGACATACTGCGATAATCAGGGATATCGATGGAAATTTCCCGCATCAGCATGATTTTTTCAACATTCGAAATCAAGGAATTTAGGATAGGGGTCTTATCAATGCTTAACTGTATAAAATGACCGACATTCCGAAGATCTGCTAAAATCTTTGAAAATAAATCAGCAATCTGATCTTGCAAGTTTATATTGTTTAATTGAGCCTGAACTCTCTTGAATATATCAAAACAACCCTTTGCTTCTTCTAAATTTAAAGTTGTAAAATCATTTTCAACCTTAAGTATAATTTCAGGATCCACAAGTATAAACTTTTCTGGTAATGCGGCTGCCGCCAAAGGAGCAGCAATAATAACGGGTGAAATCTGAAACACTGCCGATCCAATTAAGATGCCAAGGCCCTCTTTTTCGATAACCATAGACTTTATGCCTGGTTTTTTCACACATTCACGCCAACTATTGATTTCCTTATCTGTCGGTGAAATTGAAGATGTTCCAATTTTAATCAGGCATCCAGAATCGGCAAAAATTTTATTAAAAAGCTGTTCAGAATTTTCAAATAAAACCATGGTTGAAAATTTACACTGTAAATTTTCAACCATCAAAGCAAATAGCGACAACTTAGCCTCCACGACTGAACCAAGTTCATTCATAGGCCATACAGAATGCAATTTTTCAAAAAAAACATCATTTAAACCTGGCAAATCAGTAACTTTTCCATCAGCATAGGAAGCTATCAAAATTGCAGTAAAGTTAAAATTATTACTAATGAACCTGGGGAAAAATATATTTTTGAATGCTAAAATTAAAGATGGTGGAATTATAAAGTCATATATATCTTTTAACATCCCAGAAAACTCATCCCTTTTATTTTCAAGTTCAAGCTTTAAAGATTCATTTTTCAGCTCCTTCAATTCAAGGGACCTTAGTTCGCAAAGGATAAAAGATTGTGTCAACCAACTATTCAAAAGGTCTGAAGAATTACTGGAACTTGATAATTCTCTTAAAAGTTCATATTTAGAAGATAAATTAAGATTGGAAATCAATGTATTAATACATTTTATTTCCAAATTAATTTTATTCAACATGCTCATTTTTAAATATTCCTACCGAATAGGCTCTGACCAAAGAGGGCTTTTGCAATATTCAATGTCTTTTTGGGATTGCTCCCCAGATTTTCCATTAATAATATCAACAACAAAGTCCATTTTTTTTTCATCCCATCTAATTTTAAAATTCTCAGATTCCTTAGGCGTAACATTAAAATTATAAACGCTCAACACCTTCGCTTTAGAATTACCGGGAAATTTCTGCATCAATGTAATACACTTTATAACAGTCCCGTTACTATTTTTGGTACGCAACTTGGATAATGGAAACTCCTCATCACTGGGATCTTCCATTTCTTTATACTTTGTTCCCTCAGGAAAAATGACTTTCTCTATGTTGTCAATTTCAATAACCAGATCAAAGGGAAGAACATCGGCAAGTGTTTTCTCAAATATTATTTCTGGAGAAACAGTGTTTTGGTCATCACACCACCAACACGCACCAATCGACACACAATTTTTCAATTCTGCAATTTTGTCAGTATCATTCGCTTTATCTGACTCACCAAAAAGGCTGCTGACTTGACTTTCTGGTGAAACAACACTTAATTTTTCTCTGAATCTTTGCAAAACCAAAGGGTATAACCCCCCCTTGCCTGTCAACAGGACCTTGAAAATTATTTTATTATCATTTTTTTCATCATTTTGCTTTCTTGTTAAAACCATCGCATTATTAACGGTAGAAATGAGTTCATCTAATTGATCACTTATCAATTCATTAATTTCCTCCACGTAGATAGAGGTGTCTTTATACCCGTCACCAAAACTTAAACTTCTATCTCCTCCTAGAAGTTCATAAAGCTTACTAAAAAATGAGCCGTTTAATTTTACGGGAATATTTCGGTTTATTCCAGTGAGTTTTATTTTTATAAGCTCAGATTCTTTAATTAATTCTTTTAAATATTTCTCACCTTCTCCTCCAGGGGGACCATCAGTATTTAATTCTGGATATTTTGAGTTTAAATCTTGAATAGAATTACTATAAACACGATTAATAAATTCTTTTACATTAAGAATTTTTGCACTAAAAGGCTCCGCTTGATTATGTGAATCTATAAGTTTATTAGAATTTTCTTTTTTTTGTAATCCCATAGAAAAATAATACAGTTTAGCCTTGATCAAACGTGCTATTTGCTTTGTCACGAAGTCGCCACAAAATACAGTGTCTCCGGTTCGTTGTGCCAATTTGACCTTTAAAACCCACCTATCCATTGATTTTTCCGGAATCAGATCAAATGCAACAGCATCGGTTGTACCTGCCCCACAGTCAATCACAATTATTCTGCAACCTTCCGGGTGGGTCAGCCTAAACCCATCTACACCAAAATTATCTCTAGACACCAAATATTTTCGAATATAGTAATAGGCTGAAGCACTAGCTTCATCAATCATACCTTCAAAAGAAAATACCTTTGGCAATTCGTTATTGTTCCTAGAATTATAAGGATTATTAAGCTGATTTTTAATCTTTTCAAAATCTTTACAAAAAATCTCATCATTGCTTAGATTAGCAGAAAATTCGCCATATTTTTTATCATTTTTAGGGGTTACATTCATCCTCCTTAAACTAGCGCGCAAAATACTTTTATAGAAAGAATAAATGGCTCCCCTCATATAAGTCGTAGGGTAAGTAAAAACAATCCTTTTTGGAGTGCCAACCCTTTCTGATTGCTGGGTTGGAAAATCATCAAAAGCCGCTATTCGTTCAAAAAAATCAGTCAAAAACAATTCTGCAGGCAATCTTTTTGGCACCAAATAATCTTGAGTATTATTATTTTCTTTGACAAATATTTTGTCGAAAGACTCTTTTGGAATACTGAATATATTTCCATCAAGATCGACCTGAGAATCAGGGTGGGTTAAAGATCGCTTAGGAAATCTGTGGGAACCAGATGTTGATTCTGCGCTTCTTGGACGTATACCTTTTTCCAAATCATTTCCTGTCAAAAATTGAATACTCTCTCTGCTGTAATGATGTTCAATTTCATCATACTTACCAGCGCATAAATATTTATGCGGTGAGCTACCATCACTATCATTTGCAGTTGGGAATTGATCCATAGGCAATTTAGGATTAATAGAAACAATAGATGACATGCTAATTGTTTTAAAATTATCAGAACCAACCTTGATGGCTGCTACACTCGAATGATTTCCAAAATCCAAAGCAACGGTAAATTCAGAAATATTAGGTCCAGGAATATTATTAGTAAGACGATATTTATCACCCCCCAGAGATAGACTTTTAGCTTGCGAGGTTACTATGTTATTGGTTTTTGGATCGTATCTTAAAACTTTAAAATAGAGAAGAATACCTCTATCTTGTGAAACTCTGGAAAAACTTTCTTTGGAAGTGTCCACTAAAAAACTACAGTCAATGTCATTTGTAGGTTCAATGTGGATAGACACCCAATTTTTTTGAAAGTTAGATGCGCCAAACATATCTAAATTTAATTTATTATTAAACCCTTCCCTAAAATCATTAAGTTCTAAAATGGAAGTTTTTAATTTATTATGAAAATTTATAGTTATTCCGCTAATAAAATCAGGGCATTTAAAATCTCTTAAACCATCTTCATGTATCTCTGGCTTATAAATTACAACACACAATCTTGTTAGTTTTGTTCCCCCCGGGGAAACATTTGGCAAGTCTAAAGTCTCAGTAACCTCAATTTGGCCAGAAAACTTTCTAATTGGGAGCATTTAACTATTACCTCAAAAACAAAATCAAATAATAATGGTTGCAAAGATATTGAAATTTAAAAACTTCTACTGCCTTTATAACTGAAACCTAAAAAATCCTACTAAAGTGAGTATTCAGTAAGATATTTCAAAATAGAATCTAATTTGCCCAGTCATCAAGTACTTGAAATTTTTCAATCAAGATATCAATCTCTGAAAACAGGTGTAGTTTCAACACTTCAGCACAGTCTGTTGCTAAAACCTCAAACGCCTTCCTTAAAAAAGCAGAATACTTACTAACAGAATTATTGTTAGCTTGCAAATTCGCATTTGCAAAACTAAACAAATCATCTGTATCTTTTTTTAAACCTGCCAAATATTCATCAAGTCCCGTCTTATCTTTTAAATACTTGCAAAAATCACCATTAATATAATTAAGGATTTTAGAACTGGGTTGATTTATTAAATCAGCACGCTTATATGATATGTTTTTATCTTGAAAAGGTATACTATTCATCCAAAGGGAACAAAGCGATTTAGGTTTATCATCGTTTTTTTCACATCGAACTTCCAAACTTATTTGAGAAGAAATATCTTGATAGCATTGTGGTATTAAATCACAAATAAGAGAAATTAGGACTTCCTCAGCGACAATTTTGGCATTGGTTCTAAAAGATGCGATAACCTGGTCCCTAGTAGTATTAGCAATTGGAATAACTTTGAATTTATCATTTATTGCTTTTTTCATACCATCCAAGCCAGTTTTTAAAGGCTTATAACCTGGATCACACAATTTATCTTTCACACCAGCAAGTTGATTGCAAGCATCCCTTATTTGCTCTCTTTCATTTAGTGTTAAATTTTTTGCTAATTCAAGTTCTTTTTTTAATTGATAAGCTTTTTCAGTACTTTTTTTTATGTCAAAACGCCCTTTGGCAATTATTTCCAAAACTATTTTTATAGGCCATTCATAAAGAAGAAAATTTTTAAAAGAAGATATTCCGCCATCATTAAATAATTCTCGCATTTCGTTACTAAAACATTTAAATCCTTCAATATGCTTCTTAAAATTTTCTGTTTGCGGATTAAATTTTTGAAAAGTTCTTTCATAATTCTTTTTAAACAAATCAGTAAAATCTTGACTATCTACAAATAAAGGAGCTTTATCATCAGGCTTCGCATTTAGAATAAAAAATTTAACAAAACCTTCGCTAAAAGATTGAAGATGTTCATGCACATCAATTGAAGTTTCCACAAGAGTATACATTTTTGTTATTATGGAGCAAATTCTGTTGGTTTTTTGTCCATCATACGTAAAAGATTTTCTAATCTCGAGGTAATATTTTTTGCACTCGCTATTAGCTAACTTAGAAGCCTCATGACTATAAATAAAAGCGTCAATATTTTTATAACATTGAGTCAATAGCCAGTTATCCTGAACATTAGCTGCAACTCCAGGAGTATCCACAATTTCAACGATACTTGGACATTCCTTAGGTAAACAAGGCGAACGACCTGTGAGGACAAAACCTGAGTAAAGATTTTCTTCATTTTTTGAATAACGATGATTAACCGCTTTAAAAAATTCTATTTTGTCAACTTTAATTTTCTTGCCTAAAGGGAGCTCAGAACTTTTTTGGTTTGCTTTGTCTAGAAATAACCACGAACACAAATCTTGAGATTTGGTTGTGACATTTGAAAAAATTTGGGATAATTCAACTAAAGAATTGTCAGATTTAGCCAAGCCTTTTTCTTGAATCAAAGACTTCAAAGTAAAATCTTTTTTTTCATTTAATTGGTCTTCTGTCAAAAACTCCAACTCAAAATCTTCCTTATTAGACGATTTAAAAAATGACACCACCGC
>Ga0114970_10003860_pt1 | contig 10923 bp, 7 predicted proteins | sample M_140205_XF_Meta_FD_87030 | JGI IMG/M metagenome (GOLD analysis project Ga0114970, IMG submission 87030) | Freshwater microbial communities from Lake Montjoie, Canada to study carbon cycling - M_140205_XF_MetaG | ecosystem: Environmental > Aquatic > Freshwater > Lake | place: Lake Montjoie... | reverse complement strand
ATTTTTGTGAACCCTAAGCAATTTGGTCCGCAGGAAGATTTTGCCCGTTATCCGCGTCCTTTTTTGGCTGATCGAAAGCTTTGCGAGCAAGCGGGGGCGGATCTCCTTTTTCACCCTTCGGCGGAGGCGATGTATCCCGAGGGCCACTCCACGACTGTCGATGAGTCGGCACTTTCCCTTAACCTGTGTGGGGCGTCGCGCCCGGGGCATTTTCGGGGAGTTTGCACGGTGGTTTTGAAGCTTTTTCTGATTACCCAGCCCAAGATGGCGGTTTTTGGTTTGAAAGACTTTCAGCAGTGCGCGGTGATTCGGCAGATGGTGCGGGATCTCAATGTGCCGGTGCGGATCGTCTCCGTCCCCACCGCCCGCGAGCTGGATGGTTTGGCGATTAGTTCGCGTAACCGGTTTCTCAGCCCCGAAGAGCGCGCCCAATCGGTGATTCTGCATCAGGCTTTGAACGAGGTTCGGGTGGCCTATGAACAAGGGGAGGTGAGGGCGGCCAAGCTTGAGAAAGCTCTGGTTCGAGCGATCGCTAGCGCGCCGCTAGCCCGGATCGATTACGCTTCGATTATCGATGCCACCACCCTTCGGCCCGTGGCTAAGGTTGGTCCCAATACCGTGATCGCTCTGGCGGTGTTTTTTGGGAAGACTCGATTGATTGATAACCTGCAAATCCTATGACGCGCTTTGACTACATCGTGATCGGTTCGGGCATCGCTGGTTTGAGTTTTGCCTTAAAGGCGGCTGAAAATGGGCGGGTCGCGATCGTGACGAAGCGGGCGCGATCGGATTCGAACACGGCTTGGGCGCAGGGGGGGATTGCGAGTGTGACGAGCACTGAAGATTCCTTTGGCCTCCATGTTTCCGACACCCTTGAGGCGGGCGCTGGGTTGTGTGACGAGGCGTGCGTGCGCCAAATTGTTGCTGAGGGGCCGGAGCGGATTCTGGAGTTGATTCGCTTTGGGGTGCAATTTGACGAGCGTCAACTTCCTGATGGCACGCACGAGCTGGATCTTGCCCGAGAGGGTGGCCATAGTAAGCGGCGGATTCTTCATACCCGCGACATTACGGGTCGAGAAATCGAAAGGGCTTTGCTTTCGGCGATTGAGGAGTCGCCGCAAATCACGGTTTTTGAGAATCATATTGCCGTTGATTTGATCACCGTGGGGAAGCTTGGTTTCGCCACTGCCGACCGATGTCTGGGAGCCTATGTTTTGAATGAGGCCACGGGCAAAGTTTCCACCCTGAGGAGCGATCGGGTGGTCTTGGCTACGGGAGGTTGCGGTAAGGTTTACCTTTATACCACCAACCCGAGCATCGCCACGGGTGATGGGGTGGCTATGGCGTGGCGGGCGGGGGCAAATATCGCGAACATGGAGTTCATCCAATTTCACCCGACCTGCCTGTTTCACCCTGAGGCGCGGAGTTTTCTGATCTCTGAGGCGATCCGTGGCGAGGGTGGACGCCTCACGGATTCCAGCGGTCACCCTTTCATGGAAAAATATCATCCAAGCAAAGAGTTGGCGCCGCGCGATATCGTGGCGCGGGCGATCGATGCTGAAATGAAGCGGACGGGGGCGCGTTGTGTTTATCTGGATATTTCGCATCAGCCCGCGGAGTTTATCCTCGAACGGTTCCCGCATATTTACGAAAATTGTTTGCGCTTCGGGATTGACATCACCACCCAACCGATCCCCGTGGTTCCGGCGGCGCATTATCAATGTGGGGGCGTTCAGACTGATGTCAACGGAGCCACCTCACTTCCTGGGCTCTTTGCGATTGGGGAGGTCGCCTGCACTGGTCTCCACGGGGCCAATCGCCTTGCGAGCAATTCCCTCCTTGAGGCATCCGTCCTTGCCTATCGTTGTGCCACCGAAATTGCTCGTCATTCCGCGGAGGCGAATCCCCCGACCCTCGATCCGTGGATTCTTCCTGAATGGGTGAGTGGCGATGCCGTCGATATGGATGAATTGGTGGTGATTTATCATAACTGGGAGGAGATTCGCCGGTTGATGTGGGATTATGTGGGGATTGTTCGTACGGATAAGCGGCTGAAGCGGGCGGCGGCTCGGCTTCGCAATCTTGAGCGTGAGATCGCCGAGTTTTATTGGGGGTTTAAAGTCACCACCGATCTGCTCGAGCTCCGCAACCTGGCTACGGTGGCGGCCTTGATCGTGGATTGTGCCCTTTTGCGGAAAGAAAGCCGCGGGCTTCATTTCACCTTGGATCACCCCGAGACCGACCCGAAACTTTGTCAGCCCACGATTCTGCGTCGCGCTTGATTTACCTTTTTGGGCAGGGGGAAGAGGCATGGCACGTGCTATGTAGACGAGGGAAACCGTTTGGCGGTCTTTCCCTGAGAAGTGAGGGCAAAACTTTCCCTTTACGCCCGTTCGGTGCTCCATTAAATAATTCGCCCATTCCTGCTTATGAAAGTGACCTCTTTAGGAATAACCATTCTGAGTTTAATTTTCGCCCCCACCTTCCTGCTTGCGCAGTCACCAAGCCAATCTCCTGCCGCTTTTGCCAAGTACGCGGCTCAGCTTCGCGAAAGTGCCATCCTCAAGCTCGAGCCCCAAGTCCTCATTCCCACGAATACCCGAGTCCTAAGTGTCTCGGGCAAATACCCGTGGAAAACCCATATTGTCACGACGATTTTCTGGGTCGGTGAACCAGCTGGTGGAAATAATCCCGTGCATAACGTGAGCAGTTCGTGGGATTTGAATTGGCAGGCCAGTTACGGTGGGTTTGACAGCCCAACAGCCCGGAATGGATTTGCCCCAGCGGGTTTTATCCCTCGACAAAACCCCTTTTACATCGCCCTTCCTTACAACGATGTCACCCATGGAAGTACCAAGCCGGAGTCCAAGCAGGTCATCCCGTGGTTCCGCGAGGCCTTTACCGAAGAGGGGAAATCAGTGTGTCGCGATCGTTGGATTGCCATCCGGAATCGCAGTGGGAAAATTTGTTATGGGCAATGGAGCGACTGCGGTCCGTTTCGCACCGACCATTGGCAGTATGTTTTTGGCAACGAATTGCCCAAACCGAACCTCAACCAATCGGCAGGTCTAGATATTTCTCCTGCGGTCCGTGACTATCTGGGCCTCGCGAATACCGATGTTACCGATTGGAAGTTCGTGGATTTCGCGGATGTGCCCAATGGGCCTTGGGCACAGTTTGGAGAGAATAACCACTTTGTGCAGCAGGGGCGTCGGTCCAACCAGCGGGTGGCGAGTGCGGCTCGCGAAATTCCCGCAATGAAGGCGGGGCGTGGGGTTCCAGTGGAGCCGCCGCTCCCGACGGACGACGATTCCCCGACGGTGGTCCTTCATTGATTTGCTGTCGGGCGGCCTCTCTCATTTCCCATGTCCACCAATCTTTTGATCAGTTTTGAAGGTGGTGAGGGCTGTGGAAAAACCACCCAAATCAAACGGCTCGCCAATCGGTTGACTGAGGCGGGGAAAAATTTGCTCCTCACCCGCGAGCCTGGAGGAACGGAGGTTGGGGAACAACTTCGCTATCTCCTGCAATTTGCTCCTGAAGGTCAGTCGATCTTGCCTGAAACTGAGGTTCTCCTCTTCGCCGCCAGTCGGGCGCAGTTGGTCCGGGAGAAAATCCTGCCTGCTCTTGAGGCTGGAACGATCGTGCTCGCGGATCGGTTTCTTGATTCTACGACCGTTTATCAAGGGGCGGCTCGGCATCTCGAAGCGGGGAAAGTCTTCGCGATCAACCGCTTTGCCGTGGGAACATGCTTGCCGAATCTTACCTTTATCTTCGACATCGATCCGCAGATCGCCCGGGAACGGATGGCGGGTCGGGCGGGAACATTGGACAGGATTGAAAGCCAATCCGAGGCCTTTCACCGGGAAGTTCGAGCGGGTTACCTTGCCCTATTGAATGAGGGTGATCCCCGCTTTCGCCTCCTTGATGCCACGCATTCGGTCGAGAAACTGGAGGAACAAATTTGGCAAGATGTCGAACCTTTACTTATCGGTTGAGTCGTTGACCGTGGCGATAGGCCGAGCTTTTTCATCACTTTATGGCACTGACTCCCGACACCGCTGAGCAAGTTTTTCTTCGGGCACATGCTGAAGATAGGTTGGCCCACGCCTATCTGATCACTGGTCCCAGCGGGGTGGGCAAGGTCGATCTCGCTCGGAAACTCAGCCGATTGATTCTCTGCCAACCGAGCGGAGATCCTTTTGCCCATGCGGATTTCCACCGGATCGAACCGGAATCGAAGTCACGACGGATTGTCATCGAGCAGGTCAGAGAACTGGAGCAGGCCCTGCAGATGCGTTCGTTGTTTGGTGGAAAAAAGGTGGGGATGATCTTGGACGCTGAGCGTCTCCAGCCTCAAGCGGCCAACGCCTTTTTAAAAACGCTCGAAGAACCGCCTGCTGGAACCCATTTGCTTTTGATCAGTTCTCAGCCTGAGCAGATTTTGGAGACGATTCTTTCCCGATGTTTGGAGGTTCCCCTTCAGCGGATGATTCCTCGGGTGCAAACGGCTCAAGAGCAACAACTACTTCAATACCTAAGTGCTTGTGCCCGCACCCCGAAACCCCAAATTTCCGAGGTCTTTGGCTTAGTGCGCGACTTTCAATCGCTCCTCACGGAGGGCAAGAAGCATATCGTGGAGGAAACTGAGGCGGCTTTAAAAGCCGATGAGAAACATTACAAGCAGACCTCAGATTCGGGGAAGTGGCTGGATGACCGCGAGGATTATTATAAAGCGCTGACGGAGGCTCGTTACATCGGGCTCCGCTCTGATTTGCTTTCGACCTTCGAAAATTGGTGGGCGGATGCCCTCCGCCAACAGCACGGATCGATGGAGTTAGATCTTCCTGATTTTGCGAGCGCGACTGCCACGCTGGCTACCCGTCACACCACCGCCGAGCTTTTGCGAAAATCCTCCGCCCTTGAGCTGTTGCGCGATAATCTTAATCGGTCTGGAGTCCAAGAATCCTTGGCGATCGAATGTGCTTTCCTCGTTGCCTTTAGCTGAGAGCCTCGTCATCTGGAGCGGGCGAGGGTGGAGCAACCCCGCCGCTCGGTCGGCTAGATGCAGGGCTTAGAGGCTGCTGATCATCGTGAGGATTTCGCGGAGTCGATCTGAGGGATCGGGCGCGGTGAGGCGGGGAAATTTTCCGCCGATTAAAATGAAATCAGCGTTGCGGGTGAGGATGAGTTTGCCTTCGCGAGCCTCCACCACGGTGATCTTCTTTTTGGCAGCCGCGAGCTTGATCTCTGCCATCACGAGGAGATTTTTTGTGGGTTCAGGGAGGGGGCCGAACCGGTCGCGCCAGACTTTTTCGAGGTTGGCGAGTTGTTCGTCGGTGGTTACTTCGGCGAGTTGTCGGTAAGCTTGGATGCGCGGTTGCGACTCGCTGAGATAAGTGGCGGGGAGAAAAGCTCCTGCTTGAAGTGGGCGGGCTGGTTCGTTTCGGAGGTCGACGGGTGGGGGGGCGGAGTCTAGGTCGGAGGATTGCCAACCGCGACGGTTACGATTTTTGGTTAAATGGGTGGTTGGCGATTTTGACGGCGGAGATCCCGCGAGGTTTGAGGGTGATGTGCGGATAAAATCGGTTTCGCGGGTGGCGACAAAGTCTGTACGGAGAAAGACTTCGAGGCGGGAGCCGACTTTTTCTCCTTTGAGTTTGCCGACTGCTTGGCGGAGGAGAGAGCAATAGAGTTCGAAGCCGATGGTGACGATGTGACCACTTTGAGCGGTGCCGAGGATGTTTCCTGCGCCCCGAATTTCGAGGTCGCGCATGGCGATTTTAAAACCGGCGCCGAGGGCGCTATATTGTTTGATGGCGTTGATGCGTTTGCGGGCCTCTCCGCCGCTGAGCATATCGCGGGGGAGGAGGAGATAAGCGTAGGCTTTATTTTGGGCACGGCCGACCCGACCCCGGAGCTGGTAGAGATCGGCGAGGCCAAAGCGATCGGCGCGGTCGATGATGATGGTATTGGCGTTGGGGATATCGAGGCCACTTTCGATGATCGTGGTGGAGATCAGAACATCTGCTTGGCCACTGATAAAGGTTTGCATGACCTCTTCGAGTTCGTGCTCGTTCATTTGTCCGTGTCCGATGACCAAGCGGGCTTTTGGGCAGAGAAGGGCGATGCGGTCGCGAATTTTTTCGATGGATTGGACGCGATTATGAAGAAAGTAGACTTGGCCTTGGCGGGAGAGTTCGCGATTGATGGCGTCGCGGATGATGCGTTCATCGTAGGGGCAGATGAGCGTTTCGGTGGGGATCCGATTGGCGGGAGGGGTTTCGATGGTGCTCATATCTTTTGCGCCCATTAGGGAGAGATAGAGGGTTCTGGGGATGGGAGTAGCGGAGAGGGTGAGGAGATCGACGAGTTGAAACATCTCTTTAAATCGTTCTTTATGAAGGACTCCGAAGCGTTGTTCTTCGTCGATGACCACGAGCCCGAGGTTTTTAAAGTGGATATCTTTGGAAATCAGTCGGTGGGTACCGACAACGACATCGACTTCGCCTGATTTCAGGCCTTCGATGGTTTTTCGTTGTTCGGCAGGGGTGCGGAAGCGGGAGAGAGTTTCGACAGTGATGGGGTAATCGCTGAAGCGTTCGCGAAAGTTTTGGTAGTGTTGTTGGGCGAGGACGGTAGTGGGAACTAAGATGGCGACTTGTTTTCCCGCCATCACCGCTTTGAAGGCGGCGCGGATGGCGACCTCAGTTTTGCCAAAGCCGACATCGCCGCAGATCAAGCGATCCATGGGGCGCTCGTTTTCCATATCGGTTTTGGTGGCCGCGATCGCGGTGATCTGGTCGGCGGTTTCCTGATAGAGGAAGGCGTTTTCAAACTCGGCTTGCCACTTGGTGTCTGCGGGGAAGGCGAAGCCTTGGGCGACTTCCCGTTCGGCGTGCATGGCGAGGAGTTTGGCGGCGTAATCGAAGACGGCTTTTTCTGCACTTTTTTTTGCCTTCGCCCATTTGCCGTCGCCGAGTTGGGAGAGGGGGGGATTTCGTCGTCCGACGCCGACATAACGAGAAATGAGAAACGACTGATCGAGAGGCACATAGAGGCGTGCATCATCGGCGAAAGCGATAACGATGACCTCTTCGGTTTTGCCGTCATTACTGGGGATGGCGTTGAGGCCTTCGTAGCGACCGATTCCGTGTTCTAAATGGACGACGAGATCGTCTTCTTTGAGATCGCTGAAGTCGATTTGCGTCCGTTGGGCTTGGTCGCGGGCGCGGCGGATGGCGAGGCGTCGGGCGCGGTTATTGCGGTAGCGACCAAAGAGTTCGGCATCGGAGAGAACGGCGATTTTTCCTGGGGGATAGATGAAGCCTTGGGCGAGGGGACCGATGGTGAAGATGAGGGGATCGGCTTCTACTGGGGGGAGGAGGTCGTGGAGGCGTTCGATTTCGCCTTCGTTATTGCAAAAGATTTCCACGCGCCAACCTGTTTCGCGCCAGGATTTTAGCTGGGAGAAGAAGCGTTCGCGCTTCATTTCATCGACGACAAAATCGCCGGCTTCGAAGTCCCCGAGGCCGTGATTTAGGAAAGCGGTGAGGGAGTCATCGTGTTCGGTGGAGAGCAGATTGCTGGGGAGAGGGGCGTCCTCGGGTGGAGGAATAGCGGAGCCTTCGGTGATCCAGACGCGGGCCTCGGGGAAGTCGGTGCCAGCGGCGATGGTGAGATCATTTGGCTGGATGAGGGCGCGGAGTGGGGTGGCGGTAGCGGTGGCCGACGGGCTATCTGGGGAGCCATCGCCGAGGAGAAAAGTGGTGGAATCGAGGGTGCGGACACTGGTTTGGGTATCGAGATCGAACTCGCGGATCGACTCGATTTCGTCATCGAAGAGTTCGATGCGGACGGGGAGCGAATGGTGGAAGGAAAAGACATCGAGGATGCCCCCGCGGACGGCGTATTGGCCACGAGCGGAGACTTGGGGGGACATTTCGTAGCCTGCTTTATTGAGTTTGAGGAGGAGAGATGGGCGATCGAGGTTGGAGCCTTTGGTTAATTTGACCTCGAATTTTTTGAGGGTGGCAGGGGGGAGGACAGGGGCATCGAGGCTTTTTTGGGTGAGGACAACGACTTCGGCTTTTTTGGAGGAGGCGAGGGTTTGGAGGAGGGCCAAGCGTTCGGCGGAGGATTCTGGGTCGGGTAGTGAACCGGCGACGGGGGCGGACTCGATTTCTGGGAAGAAGAGGGCATGGGGGTACCAGTGGAGGATTTCGTTGTGAATGATTTCCTGTGAGCGGATGTTTGGGCAGACGACCCAGGAGCGGGCTTTGGAGGATTGGACGAGGAGAGCGGTGAGGACAGGCCAAGCGGATTCGATGACCTGTTCGAAGTGGACGGGTTGAGTGTGGGCCCGAACGGCGGCGAGTTTTTGCTTGAGCGGGGGGCTGGTGGAGAGGGCGTCGAGGAGGTTCGGTGGCATCAGAGAGGCACGCGCTCGAACCCGCTCAGATGAGAGGAGGAAAGATCATCGGAGCGGGTTCGCCTGGTGGCGAAGCGGGAAGGAACCCGAGGCGAGACTGGAAGCGATGGGGGAGGGATGCGCGGGTCTGGACACGGGGTCGACTTGCGGAAGGGTGTTTACTGCAGGGCGGCGAGGTAATTGGCCTCGGCTTGCGCCCAATTGATTACCGTCCAGATGGTTTTGAGGTAATCGGCTCGGCGGTTTTGATAGTGAAGATAATAGGCGTGTTCCCAGACGTCGATGCCGAGGATTGGGGTGCCTTCGATTCCGGCGATTGCTTTACCCATCAAGGGGTTATCTTGATTTGCGGTGGAGCCGACTTCGAGTTTTCCGTTATTGAGATACAGCCAAGTCCAACCGGAACCAAAGCGACCGAGGCCAGCGGCGTTGATTTTTTCTTTGAGTTGATCGACATCGCCGAAGGTGGCGGTGATGGCTTCGGCGAGTTTGCCGACGGGTTTGGCGTCGGAGTTTGGGGCGAGGAGTTTCCAGAAGAAAGAATGGTTGACGTGACCGCCACCGTTATTGCGGACGGCGGGGCGGATGGCGTCTGGGACGCTGGCTAAATCTTTGATGAGATTTTCGGGGGATTTTTCGGCGAGATTTGGGGAGGTGGCGAGGGCGGCGTTGAGATTGGTCACATAAGCGGCGTGATGCTTATCGTGATGAATCTCCATCGTTTTGGCATCGATTGAGGGCTCGAGGGCGGCGAAGGGATAAGGAAGTGCAGGGAGTTCGTAAGGCATAAGATTGGTATGGTTGCGGGCTCCTTGATGGGAGACCAGTTTTTTATTGAGGGAGAGACGATGGAACGCTTGGGGGGAGTTGGCAAGCGGAGGATTAGGAATTCGGTAAATTTAAGGGCGAAAGCTGACTGGGAGAGACTTTCCGTCTTGTGAATTTTGTGAGAAGGATGCAAAGATGTTCGCCGATATGGATAATGCGATTAGATCACTGGGGCCCTGTGAGCATGTTTCGCCGTTGCGGAATCGTGGTGGTTTTTCGGTGACATTTAAGACGGATAGCGAGCGAGTTTTGTTTGATCATCGGATGTCTCCTGGGGAAGTGCCCCAGCCGCAGTTGAGTTTTGAAGTGGCAGGACCCCGGGAGCAGATTTTTTTCAATCCTGCGAAGACGACGGCGGGGATTGTGACCTGTGGGGGGCTTTGTCCTGGGTTGAACGATATTATTCGGGGGATTGTGACGCAATTGCACCTCAGGTATGCGGTGACGAAAACCTATGGGTTTCGGTATGGTTACGAGGGATTGGTGCCGCGGTATGGGCATACGCCGATCATTTTGAAGCCAGAGAATGTGTCGCAGATTCACAGTTTTGGGGGGAGCATTATTGGGACATCGCGTGGGCCTCAGGACATCGGGGAGATGGTGGATTTTTTGGAGGAGATGAGTTGCGACATTCTTTTTGTGGTTGGTGGCGATGGGACCTTGCGTGGGGCGATGGCCTTGACTGAAGAAATTGAGCGTCGGGGTTTAAAGAAAGCGGTGGTGGGGATTCCGAAGACGATTGATAACGACATTATGTTTTTGGATAAGTCGTTTGGATTTGAGACGGCGTTTGATGTGGCGGTGCAAGCATTGAAATGTGCTCATGTGGAGTCACTTGGAACGATGAATGGGGTGGGGTTGGTGAAGTTGATGGGGCGAGATTCGGGATTTATTGCGAGCTACGCGTCTTTGGCGGGGAGTAATGTGGATTTCGTGTTGATTCCTGAAGTGCCCTTTCAGTTAGATGGACCGGGCGGGTTATTGGAGTCGTTGCGGTATCGGCTGGCGAAGCATCGGAGTGCGGTGATCGTGGTTTCGGAGGGTGCAGGGCAGGATTTATTGGAGGATCACCAGGAGACGGACGCGAGTGGGAACCGGAAGTATGGGGACATTGGTTTTTTCTTGAGGGATCGGATCAACGCTTTTTTCAAGGAGCGAAAAATGGAGTGTAATTTAAAGTATATTGATCCGAGCTACATGATTCGGAGCGTGCCCGCGAATGCGGCGGACAATTTTTATTGTTCGCAACTTGCGCAACACGCGGTGCACTCGGCGATGGCGGGAAAGACGGGATTATTGGTGGGGCGCTGGCATGGGGCGTTTGTGCATTTACCGATTCCGTTGGCGACGCAAGGGCGAAGGAAAGTGGATCCGCAGAGTGAGCTTTGGCACGCGGTGATGGAGAGCACGGGTCAACCGGTGCGGCTTTTTTAAGCTGAGCTTCGAAGTTGCGGGCGAGTTTAAGGGCGTGCCGTGCCTTGCGGAGGGATATTGTGGGGATCGCGGATGGAGGTTGGCGACGGAGGGCGTTTCCGGTGACCATGCCCGACTGAGGGGAATCGGAACCAGACCTAACCCCCCCACTTTCCGCTCGGGTTCAGGCGGAAGAGGCGAGCTTCGGTGAAGTGGGTTCGCCCGCTGGAAAAGACCATCCTCAAAGGGAT
>Ga0114970_10003859_pt1 | contig 10927 bp, 9 predicted proteins | sample M_140205_XF_Meta_FD_87030 | JGI IMG/M metagenome (GOLD analysis project Ga0114970, IMG submission 87030) | Freshwater microbial communities from Lake Montjoie, Canada to study carbon cycling - M_140205_XF_MetaG | ecosystem: Environmental > Aquatic > Freshwater > Lake | place: Lake Montjoie... | reverse complement strand
CTTCAAGCATGCCGAGCATCGCCTGGCTCGTGACCCGGTCATGATTGCATGAAGACCATCACCGCGAAAGACCTGGCCGAGGGCCTTGTGATCACCGAGCCCGGCCACTACCGGCTCACTGAAAGCGTCGCGTGGACGACGGACGATCCGAACGCCCGTGCGATCACGATCGCCAGCGACAACGTCACGCTGGACCTGGGCGGCCACACCTTGCGCCAGATCGATCCGCCCAGGCCGGTGATCGACAACCACACCGAGCGGGCCTGCAAGGGCCACGTGGTGTCGGGCAACGTTGCCATCTGGGCTGTCGGGCGCACCGGCGTGACGATCAGGAACGGCAGCGTGCGCGATGTTCAGGGCGTGGGCGTGTGCCTGAAGGACTGCGTGCTGGTCGACCTGCTGGACCTGCGCATCCACGGTTGCGGCGGCGACGGTGTGGTGGACACCAGCTTCCTGCGCCGCAACGGCGGCTTGTTCGTCATCGGCACCAGCGCAGCGCAGGAAGAGGTGATCACGTGGTCGACCGACATCCGCATCATCAACTGCGTCTGCACCGACAACGCCAGTGCCCTGGACTACGTGGTGACGCTGGGCTCGCTGGTGCAGAACTGCCGCAACGTCACGGTCCGCCACAGCGTGTTCAACCGCACCGTGAACTCCAGCCCGCAGCCCAGCGGCGTGCAGTTCAACGTCGTCGGGATCGACTTCGTCATGTGCCGCAATGTGCTGGTGGCCGATTGCGAGGCCCACGAAAACAGTTCGGGCGGTGAGCCGGCGGGATTCTTCGCCTGGGGCGAGAACTACAAGTTTGTCGACTGCCGCGCCAATGGCAACTACACGCTGACAGGCCACCGCGCCTGCGGCTTCAACATCTCCACCACAGCGCATCTGGAGATGATGAACTGCGAGGCCAACGGTAACTTCAACGCCAACCGCGAAGCCTGCGGCGACGCGATGAAGGATTTCACAGCCTGCGGTTTTCGCATCGGGCGCGCGGTGAACCGTGCCGTGCTCGAGAACTGCCACGCCAGCGGCAACCACGGCATCGGGCAGCACGCACCGGTCGCCGGCTTCATGCTCAACTCAGCCAGCCACGTGCTGCTGAAGAACTGCACCGCCACGGCCAACCGCTGTGCCACCGGCAGCCGCGGCGGGCCGGCATTCGCCGCCGGCTTTCTGGCGTCGACGGTCCAGCCGGCCGCCGAGGGCGGCTTGTGGGGCGGTGAGTTCAACAGCTTCGTGCAGTGCGTGGCCGATGGCAACACGGTGGACCGGGCGCCGATGCACAGGCACAGTCCCTATCCGCATGTGGACCGCGGCGAGCGGGTTGTGGGCGATCCGGCGCTGGGGGCGGGCTTCTTGCTCGATGGACAGTCCGGCGCCAAGATCCTGGACTGCATCGCGATCAACAACCACGGCAAGGGGGTGTGGCTGCGCAACTCGCGCGACGCCCTGGTGCAAGGCAGCACGCTCGCACACAACACGCTGCTGGGGCTTCATGACGAGGCACCTTCGGGCACCAACCTGATCGTGGATAACCTGGGCCCGCAGGCATGCTGATCACCGCCGAGTCCTTGCACGTCGTCGTGACGGTCGCCAAGTCCAAGAGCTTCGCGGCGGCGGCCAAGCAGCTGCACCGGGTGCCCACGGCGGTCAGCTACACGGTGCACAAGCTGGAGAGGTCACTGGGCGTTCAGCTGTTCGAACGCAGGGGCGCGACCCTCGCGTTGACGGAGGTCGGGAAATACGTGCTTGACCGGGGCGAGTTGATCCTGGACGAACTGGAAGACCTGCGCTTCGCGGCAACCCGGATTGCCGCCGGCTTCGAAGCCGAGTTGCGCCTGTCGCTGAACAACATCGTCAGTGTCATGCCCTTGCTAGCGCTGATACGCCAGAGCGAGCGGCTGTTTCCGCAGACCGAGATCCGGGTTCAGATCGATGTGCACAACGGCGTCTGGGACGCCTTGCTGGAAAAGCGCGCCGACATCGCCATCGGTGCGCCCAACCAGGTCATCAACGACGCCGGCCTGGTCTTCGAATCGATGGCGCAGCTGTCCTGGGACTTCGCCATCAGCCCCGACCATCCGCTGGCCAGGGCGAAGGAACCGCTGTCGTCGGCCAGCCTGCGCAAGTACCCGGCGGTCTGCGTGACCGACACCTCGGTCCGCCTGGAGCCCAAGGTGGCCTGGCGCCTGCGCGGGCAGAAGGCGCTCACCGCGCCCGATTTCCTGCACAAGATTTACATGCAGGTCGCCGGCCTGGGCATCGGCTTCCTGCCGCGCCAGATCTGCCGCCCCTACGTCGAACGCGGCCAGCTGGTCACCAGGACCGTGCTCGAACCCAAGCAGGACACGCCGCTGTTCCTGGCCTGGCGCGGTGAGCCGCAGGGCAAGTGCTTCAACTGGTGGCTGCAAGCATTGCGCGAGCCGGCCATGAAGGCCAGCTGGACCAGCCTGGAGCTGTAAGGCCCAGGCGCCTGTGGCGCCCCATGTGTGCCGGTCAGCGGGAATGCACCTCGTCGTTGTCGACCGCCGACCAGTCCACGCGCCCCGACTCCTTGGCCTGCTGCATCGCCAGATAGGCGAACATCAGCGTGGCCAGGCCATAGCCCAGGCTCACGGAGGGCGAGGCGTTGAAGGCCAGGTGATCGGCATGGATGAAGCCGAAGTAGGAAAACACCGTGGCCGCCGCGGCGTAGACCGCAGCCCAGTTAAAGCGCCGGTCGATCACGAACACGGCCACCGCTGCCAGCATCAGGCCGGCCAGCACCGCGCCGCCGCCGGTGACGTCCATGCCGTGGTAGAGCACGCCGTTCTGCGCCATGCCCTTCATGACATCGGGCGGTATCGCCGTGACGTTCACGTTGGCCGCGCCGAGCGCACCGTTCACCTGTGTCTTGGCCCACTCGGCGATGCTGGGGATCAGGGCCAGCACGATGGCCGGCGCATGCCGCGGGGGGCAGGCCTGGAACGCCTGCGCACCGATCACCATGCCGATGAACAGCAGGATGGGGACGATCGCCACCAGCGGAATGATCGACAGCAGCAGCGCGGTCAACCCGAGGAAGCACATCACGGCCACACCCACGCCGGTTGCCAGCGAGTAGCCGATGCGTCCACCCATGGCCTTCCAGCCCGGGTGTCCGATGTAGACGGCAGGCGGAAACGGCGAGCCCAGCAGGGAACCCACGATGGCGCCGAAGCCATCGGCCAGCAACACCGGGCGCAGCGGGAACTCATCGCCCCCGGCAGCCGCCGACTCCACGTTGTTGATGGCCTCGGTGAAGTTGTAGATGCCCAGCGGGATCGCCGTCACCAGCAGCGGCCACACTGTAGCCATCGGCAACGAGAACACATCGCCGCTGATGCCAGGCAGGTGCAAGGAGAAATTGCGCATCGACTGCGTGACGCCGGCCGGGTCCATCATCGTGCCCATCCCAAGGAAGACGGAACCCCAGGCCAGCACCGAGCCCACGACCACCACGGCCAAGCCCCCGGGCACACCGAACGGCAGGCGCACGTTGCCGACCCAGTTGAGCAGGATGATCATGAAACAGATCAAACCGATCCAAGCACCGTCGAACATCTGGTAGGCCGGGCGCATGGAAATGAAGGCGACCGAGATGCCGGCCAGCGTGCCGAGCATGGCGGCGCGCGGCGTGTACTTGCGGATGGTCGGGCCGACGAAGGCCCCGAGCAGCACGATCAGTCCGACGATGAAGGCCCAGACCAGGCCCAACTTCCAGGCCAGCAGGGCGTCCTTGCTGACCAGGTAGGTGGGCAGCATCACGACGAACACCACGATGAACATATGAGGCACGCTCGGTCCGTAGGGCAGTGCCGTGACGCTGTCGCGGCGGTCCTTGTTCGTCAGCTTCCAGGCCAGGTAGGCGTAGAACAGGTTGCCCAGCGGCAACGCGATGCCCAACGCTGGCAGGATACGGCCGAACACGGTGTCAGGCGGCATCTGCACCACGTACAGCGACAGGCTGGTCAGCACCAGTACGTTCAGCAGAACGTTGGTGAACAGACCGAAAAACGCGTTCAGGTCACCCGGAACCCACAGCTTGGGCTTGAACCCGGCATTGGCATCGCTCATGGCAGTTCTCCTCATGTAGTTGAATCACACACTCGACAAAAAATGGGTTCCGGTCTCGCCTTGCAGCGCCCGGCCGATCGCCTCCGGCGTGGTGATCAGGCCGCTGCCGCCTGGGCGCTGGCGCAGATAGCTCAGCATGGCCTCGACCTTCGGCCCCATGCTGCCGGCGCCGAACTGGCCCTCGCGCAGCAGTTGCTCGGCCTCGTCTAGCGCCAACTTGTCGAGCCAGCGCTGCTGTGGCGTGCCGAAGTGGATGGCCACGCGCTCCACCCCGGTCGGGATCAACAACAGGTCCGCGTTCAGCTCGATCGCCAGCAGGGCCGAGGCGCGGTCCTTGTCAATCACCGCCTCCACGCTGTGCAGCGAACCGTCGGCATGCTCCACGACGGCGATGCCGCCGCCGCCGCAGGCCACGACCAGCACCTCCTGGTCCAACAGCTTGCGGATGATGGGGCTTTCGACCACGCGCAGCGGCCTGGGCGACGCCACCACGCGGCGCCAGCCTCGACCCGAGTCCTCGGCGATGTGCCAGCCCATCTTGGCGCTCAGCCGCTGGGCATCGACCTGCGTCATCAAGGTGCCGATCGGTTTGTCCGGTGCGTTGAAGGCTGGGTCGTCGGCCTTGACCACGGTTTGCGTGACCAGCGCCACCACAGGCGTCTTCAGGCCGCGCTTGCGCAAAACGTTGCCCAGCGCGTTCTGGAACATGAAGCCGATCGCGCCCTGTGTGTCACCCACCGCGAAATCCAGCGGCACGATGGGCACTTCGGCCTCGGCGAGCTCGGAGCGGCGCAGGATGAAGCCAACCTGCGGTCCGTTGCCGTGGGTCAGCACGACGCGCCAGCCTGCGCTGATCAGGTTCACCACATGCTCAGCCGCCTGCGACACGGCGTCGTACTGCTGGTGCAGGCTCTCCTCCTGTTTCGACCGGATCAGGGCATTGCCGCCCACGGCAACCAAAGCCAGCCTGGACGGGGCGGAGGATGCCATGGTCATGACGCCAGTTGGGTTGCCAGGGCCGCCAGTCCGTCGACGAAGCAGGCCAGCGGTGCGGTCGTGATGCCGGCTCCGATCTGCCCCACACCGGCGAGGCGGTGCGCGATGCCGGTGTTGATGACCGGCAATATGCCGCGGTCCACGACCCGTCTGGCGTCGATGCCCGCACCCGAGCCGGCAAAGTTCAAGGCCGGCAAGGTGAATGCCGCGTGCTGCGCCAGCGTGATGTGCTGCATATCGCGGCTGTGGCGGGTGGCATCGGCCGGCGTGCCCCCCACGAACTTGACGATGGCCGGGGACGCCGCCATCGCGAAGCCACCCAGGCCGGCGGTCTCCGTGATGGCGCTGTCACCCAGGTCCGCCGCCGCATCGTTCACGTCGTAGCCGGGGAAGAACAGACCATCGACCGGGTTCGCCGGCGCCTGGAACCACCGGTCCCCGGTGCCGCTGAGGCGCACGCCAAAATTGACGCCGTTGCGCGCCATCGCCGTGACCATGGAACTGTGCCGAACACCCGCCGCAGCGTCCAGCATGGACTTGCAGGCCGCCATCGACAGGTTCAGAAAGAAGTGGTCGTTGGCGGCGATGAATTCGAGTGCGCTCACGCCCTGTGCCTGGCGCGCCAGGTGGGCGGCGATGCGCTTGAGGAACAGTCCCGTGGCGGCGGCATTGCGGTTGTGCACTTCGTCGCCCATGTGCAGTGCCTGGGCCATCATCGGCTTGAGTTCGATCTCACCGGCGCTGCGCAAGGCCTGGCGCATGGTCGGCGCCAGGGTGTCGCGCATCCAGCGCAGGCGGGCCAGCACCTCGTCGCCATGGGCGCCGAAGCGCAGCACCTTGCCCAGGCCTTCGTTGAAGTTGCTGAAGGCCCGGTTGCCATGGGTCCGGTTCTCCACCACCCACAACGGCATCGACGGGCTGATGATGCCGGCCATCGGGCCGACCGCGCCATGGTGGTGGCCCGGTTCCAGCGCGATGTCCCCACGCTGCGCCATGGCCGACGCGGCGTCGATGTCACTGGCCCAGCCTTCGAACAGGATGGCGCCGGCAATCGCACCTTGCATCGGCCCGCACATGTCGCCCCAGCCAATGGGTGGGCCGGCATGGAGGATGCGTCGTTCGGGTCCGGCCATGGGGGGCAGAGCTTCACGGGCCGGCATGACGTCGACCAGCACCGGCTGCGCATCCAGAAATCGCCGCAGCGCCAGGCGGTTCGCTGCCTCGATGCGCGGGTCGTTGATCAGCTTGGCCAACACCCAGTTCGCGGCGCTGTCACCCTGCGCGGCGGGCTTCCAGTTCAGGTGCAGCGCCTGGCCACCGGCTGCGCGCAGGTTGTCGGAGAAGCCGGCCAGCCCCAGGCCGATCACCTGCAGCGGTTGCTGAAACAGCGGGTTCATGCTGCTTTCCTGTTCAGCGCAAGAATGGCCTCGACAGCCAATTGCGCCGCCGCCATGTTGGAGCCGGCGACCAGCACGCCCGCACCACGCAGATGGCTGACGCAAGCTGCGCGCGGTTGCGGGTCCAGTTCGGTGCCGCAGACATGGGCGATGAAGAGGATGTGCCGCCCGCCAGCCTCGGCCTGTGCCTGCGCGGTCTTCAACAGCGGCAACAGGTCGACCACCGGTTCGGCATGGGCGCCAAAACCCAGCACGACATCGAACAGCACCACCGCTGTGCCGGGATCGCTGGCATCTTGCAACAGACGCCCATTGCGCTGACTCGGATCGATCATCGGATGCGGTCGACCCTGGGTGAACTCGTCGCCCCCCATGTCAAGCAGGCTGTGGCCATGCCCGGCCGCGCGGCTGTGCAGCGCTCGCGCACCCTGCACCGGGGCGTTGGATTCGCAGACCAGCCCGCGCGCCACCAGGGCCAGCTGCGCCTCGTAGCAGAAGGTGCCGCCCGCGAAGACGCCGCGCAAATTGGTCTGGCCTTTGGCCATGCGCTCCGCTGCCGCCAACGCCTGCGCGAGGAGGGCCGGGTTCGGAGCCGCCGGTGCGGGGAGGGCCTGGCCGCGCAAGGCCGCCACCGCGACCTCCGCCGTGTGCTGCAGGCTGTGCCCGACGACAAAGCCCTGTCTTTGCAACTGCGCGACGTCGGCGCCAAGAAAATGCACCACCACCGGCTTGCCGCAGTCGCGCGCGCGCTGCAGCACGTGCCTGGCAACGCCCGGCGCCGGCGGCTTGGAAAGCAACACGATCAGGCGGGTGGCCGGGTCCTGCGCCAGCATGGCGATGGCCTGGCACATGCTCTGGCCGCCGATCTCCTCGTGCAGGTCGCGCCCGCCCGTCCCCAGCGCCTGCGAAACACCCTCGCCCAGGTGATGGATGTGGCAGGTCAGTTCCTGCAAGCCGGTGCCCGATGCCGCCACCAGACCAATGGCGCCCGGGCGCACGACGTTGGCGAAGCCCAGTGGCATGCCATTGACGATGGCCGTTCCGCAGTCCGGCCCCATGACCAGCAGATCGTGCTCGCTGGCATAGGTCTTGATGCTGGCCTCCTCGGCCTCAGGCACGTTGTCGCTGAACAGCATGACATTCAGCCCCAGACGCAGCGCTTTCAAGGCCTCGGCCGCAGCGTAGGGACCGGGGACGGAGATCAGCGCGAGGTTGGCGTCGGGCTGGGCTTCCAGGCCCATCTCCAGGCTGCTCGGTGTGCGTGCCGCCTGGGCTTCGCCACCTTGCACATCCACTGGCTTGAGCCAGTTGCGCACATCGTCCAGGATCGATTGGGTCTGTGCATCGTCAGCGACCCAGGCCACCAACAGATCGCTGGGCTTGGCGCTGACCTCCACGGCAAGACCTGAGTCGCGCATGCGCTCGATGTTGGCCGGCGTGGCCATGGCGACCGAAGCGCGGGAAACGCCGGCCAGCTCGCTCAGGCGGGCCGAAACCTGCATCAGGGACACCGAGTCCATGTACAGGTTGGCGAAGATATGACAGTGCAGATTCAAGCGGGGACCTCATCGTTTCAGGGTCGACACTGGGCTCAGCGCAACCCCAGGGCGGCGCGGTAAGTGGTGGCCAGACCGGTCACAGCGTCGAAGCCGGAACTGCCGCCGATGCGCAAGGCCCTCTGGCAGGCACCGCGCAGTTGCTCCGCGTCGGGCTGGCCCAGGCAGCACTGGCGCAGTTCATCGAGCGGTTGCACGAACAGATTCCTGGTCGCCATGTCAAGGTAATGCCGACTGACGTCCGTCGTGCGGTGCAGCATTCGCGTCAGCGCAGAACACAACGAGGCCAGCAGCGGGCGCATCGACGGGACGAGGCAAGTCAGTCGCCACATGGCCGCCAGGCCGCCGATCAGGATGTCGTCGCCACTGGGAGTGAGCCCTCGGCCGTTGCCAACCAACTGGCGCGCGATGGCGTCGAGCGCACCCGCATGGCGCTGCGCAATCGCGTCGCCCATGGCGCGAGCCAGGGCCGTCAGGTCCGCCGCCGGCGGATTGCCCGGATGCGATGCCTGCCACTCGACCAGTTCCGTATCCACCTGGTCCAGGTTGGTTGCGATCAGCGGGATCGGCAGCGCGTCCAGCGCTTGGACCGGCGCGAAGAGGGGCAGACCAGCCAGGTCTCCGCGGCAGCGGACGGTACGCCAGACACCGGCCTTGATCGAGAACGGCTCGCCGGGATCAAACAAGGACCGCAAGCCACCCGCCACGTCCAGGCGAACGGCCAGCGGCGCGCTCGCACAGGTGTTGTCGAGCAAGCTGAGCCACTGGCCTTCGTGCAGCGCAATGTTGCAGGCGTGCTCGAACACGCTGTGGACCTGACCCAGCGCGTTGGCGGGCACCTGCGCGTCCATGTCCAGTCCGGCGAGCCAGCGCGACATTCAGCCTGCCAACGCGGAAATGATGCTGCGCGAGTCGGAGATCCAGCCCACGATGGCGCCCTGCGCCTTGATCATGTCGAGGGCCGCGCGGTGGAACGCGGGGAAGTAGGAGCCGACACAGTCCTCGGCAATGAGCACCTCGAAGCCCCTGTCGTTGGCTTCGCGCGCGGTGGTGTTGACGCAGACTTCGGTGGTGACGCCGCACAGGATCAGTGACCGGATGCCCTGGGCCTGAAGGATCATGTGCAGGTCGGTCTGGCAAAACGCGCCCTTGCCCGGCTTGTCGACCACCGGTTCGCCGGCGATCGGATACAGCTCGGGGATGATGTCATGCCCCTTCTCGCCACGCACCAGGATACGCCCCATCGGCCCCTGGGTCCCGATGAAGGTCTTGCCTCCACGCGTCAGCTTCGCCGGCACGCAATCGGACAGGTCCGGGCGGTGGCCCTCGCGTGTGTGGACGACCAGCATCCCGGCCTGGCGCGCCGCCGCCAGCACACGCATGCAGGGCTGCACCGTGGCCTCGAGCAAGGACACATCATTGCCGAGCATTTCGCCAAAGCCCTTCGGTTTGATGAAGTCGCGCTGCATGTCGATCATCATCAGGGCCGTGCTGGCGGGGTCGAACGAGTAGCGGAACGGCTGGGCGTCGATGTGTTTCACGGTTTCACTCCAACGACGAACGGTGGCGAAGATTGGGAAACTATACGTGCCGAGTTGCCCGCCACGTGACTGAAATATTTTGAGCCCGGTACTCAAATTAGTCACCGCAGCGCAGGCGCAGGGAGCTGTGTACTCCCCACCGAGCTCAGCAAGGCCAGTGACATAGGGGCTGGGCATGGCGCGCCTTCGCGAGCTGTGCCACTGTGGAGATTCAGTATTGAAGCGCCGTCGCCTTGCCCCGGAACACCAGGTAGCTGAACACCGTGTAGCCCGCGATGACCGGCAGCACGACGCAGGCACCGACGAAGATGATCCACAGCGACTCCGTGCTGCTCGCTGCTTGCCAGACAGTCAGCCGATCGACCACGAGCCACGGGAAGAGGCTGTAGGCCAGGCCATAGAAGGCCAGCATCACGATGCCCACTGCGCCGGCGAAAGGTACCCAGTCGCCGTAGGCGTTGCCCTGCGCCAGGCGCGTCGGCAGCCGCCGCAACGAGCGCTCGACGATGAACAACAGCAGCAGCGTGGCAAGCGGCAGGGGCGCCAGCAGCACCACGTAGGGCAAGGTGAACCAACGCTCGAAGACGGTCGGGCTGACCAGCGGCGTGGCAGCCGATATCGCCACCACTCCCGCTGCCGTCAGTCCCAGCGATATTCGCGCCCAACGGACCGCCGCGAGTTGCAGCGCACCTTCGGTCTTCATGATCAACCAGCCTGCACCCAGCAACACATAGGTGCCCAGCAGGCACACGGCGATCAGTGCCGAGAACAGCGTAGCCCGGCCATCGTCGTGGAAGCCGGTCACCCACCGACCGAGCATGTAGCCCTGGGCCAGGCTGGCCAGCACCGACCCCACATTGAATGCCTTGTTCCACAGGGCTTTGCGGTCGATACCCGCCTTGGTGCGGAAATCGAACGCCACGCCGCGCAGCGTCAGACCCACCAGCATCAGCGCCACAGGCAGGTACAGCGCGCCCAGGATCAGCCCGTGCGCCGCCGGGAAGGCCACCAGCAGGATGCCCACACCCAGCACCAGCCAGGTTTCGTTGGCGTCCCAGAACGGACCGATCGACGCGACCATCGTGTCCTTGTCGGCGTCGGCTGCGGCGCCCAGCAACGCGCCCACGCCCAGGTCATAGCCGTCGAGGATGACGTAGGCCAGCATCGCCAAACCCATCATGGCGAGAAAGGCCAGGGGCAACCAGCCCCTTGGCGCCAGCAGTGCGACTTCGGTCGCGTTCATGCCGGGCTCGCATGCAGGCGCGCCGACACAGGCAAGGCGGCGGCAGCCGGGCGCGGTGCTTCCAGGCCAGCGACCTTGCGCGCCAGACGGAAGACG
>Ga0114970_10003858_pt1 | contig 10929 bp, 12 predicted proteins | sample M_140205_XF_Meta_FD_87030 | JGI IMG/M metagenome (GOLD analysis project Ga0114970, IMG submission 87030) | Freshwater microbial communities from Lake Montjoie, Canada to study carbon cycling - M_140205_XF_MetaG | ecosystem: Environmental > Aquatic > Freshwater > Lake | place: Lake Montjoie... | reverse complement strand
TGGCAATGTGTCAAGTGTCATGCGGTCAATGGCTAGTCAAAGCAGGAAACATCGCGGCTATCGCACACAGCGAGTAGTAGCACAATATCTGGCTCAGTGGTGGGAACATGCTGAGTCGGCTGGGGCTGGAAGGCAGGGCAAGGATGTCACTGGGGTTCCGTTCGACCTCGAAATCAAAGCTCGCACTGCCTTTCAACCTAAGGCATGGCTAGACCAAGTCACACAAAGGGCAGTTATTGGGGAATCGTTGTCAATTGTTGTTATGCGATTCAACGGGCAAGGGGAAGATGCCTCGCAATATGGGGCAATGCTCAGATTCGATGACTTGGTCTCGTTATTGCTTCAAGCAGGTTATTCAAAAGCATCACTACAAATAAACCGTTGCAATAAATGCGGCTCATGGATTACTGCAATATGTAGCACATGTAGAATAGAGGATGAAAGAAATGCCAATCTATGAATATAAATGTATGTCGTGCAATAAGACTAAAGAAGTTACACGATCCGTCAATGATTTAGGCGACACTGTTTATTGTAAGTGTAAATCAATCATGATTCGCCTATACCAACCAACAGCTGCAATCTTCAAGGGCAAAGGATGGGGTAAAGATAAATGACAAGAAACTCCCAAGATTCACGCTCTAACTTGACACGTCCAGTACGCTATAACTCGCTAGCGAGCGGCTTCAGCCGACTGCTCGCGACCGCTAGTTTAGCTGTTGGGGCAGGTCTATGCTTACCAGCATCAGCTGCTGCACCAGATATACATATGAGTGCAAAGCAGTATGCAAAAGCACAACTAACTAAAGACCATTACAAATGTATATCTACACTTTATGGAAAAGAATCTGCTTGGAAAGCATCTGCTACTAATGGATCACATCATGGAATACCACAAGGTAGAAGTAAGTGGTTGGCTACAGCTACACCATTGCAACAGATAGACTGGGGATTGGCTTACATAGCACATCGTTATGGCAAGGTAGATGGGCAACCAGATACATGCGCTGCATTAGATCATTGGAAGAAATACAATTGGCACTAAAGAGTAATGATCCAAGAGATACACGCAGCTATCGAAAGATAAGACTTAACGTGTTATCTCGTGATCAGTGGACATGCTATTACTGTCAGCAACCAGCAACAACAGTTGACCACATCATTCCGGTATCTAAAGCACCAGACCAAACAATGAACATGGAGAACATGGTGGCTTGTTGTAAGCGCTGCAACTCATCAAAGGGCTCACGCTCAGCAGGCGTTTTTTTAGCACCAGCGTTCACCCCCCCTGTCTTTCCAGTCTCCGCCTCCCTAACACGGTCAAAGGTTCACCAAGACAGTCCATTTACTGCCCGACCTAACCCGATCTAATGACAAATAAACCCAAGAAGTCCAAGCGCCTGCTGGGGGCAACAAAACCAAGGCTTCACAACGGGTTTCTTACAGGCCCTAACAAATTACAAGATGTCAAAGACCTGTGCGAAATAATCAAGACGCCTTTACTGCCTTGGCAGGAATATGTGTTAAAAGACATGCTTACAATTGGAAAAGATGGCTTGTTTGTTAGGCGTAGCAATTTGCTTTTGGTAAGTCGTCAGAATGGCAAGACTCACCTTGCTCGAATGCTTATCTTGGCTCATCTCATCAAATGGGAAACAAACGTTCTCATAATGTCTAGTAATAGATCCATGGCCTTGGATACGTTTAGACAAGTCACTCAACTTATTGAAAACAACGACCATCTCAAAGGCTTTGTCAAACAGATTCGATACGCAAACGGTACCGAGTCAATTGAGATGTTATCCGGCGCTCGTCTTGATGTTGTTGCATCGACTAGAGATGGCAGTCGTGGCAGGTCAGTAAATGGATTGTTGTTTATTGATGAATTGCGAGAAATCGATGAAGATGGTTATCGAGCTGCGATGCCGACTACTCGCGCCCATGCCGGTGCGCATGTACTTTTAACTAGCAACGCTGGTGATGCTTTTTCGAAAGTTCTGAACGATTTAAGAGAAAGAGCTTTAGACCATCCGCCTAAGTCGTTTGGTTATTATGAATACTCAGCGCCACAGTATTGCAAGGTGGATGACAGATCCGGTTGGTCTTATGCGAATCCTGCCCTTAATTACACAATCATGGAAAGTGCAATTGAGGAAGCTCTAAGCACAAGTCCAATTGAAACCTTTAGAACGGAATCGTTAACGCAATGGATTGACAGTTTGCAATCGCCTTGGCCTCATGGCGTGCTTGAAGAAACGAGCAATAGCGAATTGACTATAACACCAGGAGCTTTGACAATGTTTGGCTTTGATGTTTCACCAAGTCGCAGAAACGCATCATTAGTGGCAGGTCAATTGATGCCTGATGGCAAGATTGCTATTGGAATCCTTGAAACCTTTGAGTCACAGGTCGCAGTTGATGATCTGAGAATTGCTGCAAGTATAAAGGGCTGGTCTGACATCTATCGGCCTCGCATGGTCTTGTTTGACAAATACACAACTGCCTCAATTGCTGAACGCCTTGCCAATGCCGGAGTTGTGACGCTTGACTGTTCTGGTCAGCAATTCTATCAAGCATGCGGTGATCTACTTGATGGCCTTGTCAATCACAAAGTAGTTCACAATGGACAGGATGAACTTATCCAGCAGTTCAATAACTGCGCAGCTAAAGTCAATGACAGCGCATGGCGAATTGTCAAACGTAAGAGCGCAGGAGATGTATCAGCGCCTATCTCCATTGCCATGGTTGTAAGCCATCTAATGAAGCCACAATCTGTACCACAAATTTATACTTAGACACGCAATAGGAATTTGTCTAATAACTTGACAAATGGTATCCTTTCTGTCTATGGGTATATTTTCGCGAGCGGTATCATCTAATAATAAGGCGACTGTTGAAGCGCAATATGCCCCACAAATTATGGGCGAGAATATGCCCTCGATTTACAATGCAATTTTTGCAAAAGTTTCACGTCGCGATGCTATGTCAGTTCCTAGCGTAGCAAGAGCTAGAAATCTAATCTGCGGAACCGTTGCCTCAATCCCATTAGAGTATTACAAAAAATCTACTGGTGAAGTTATTGCATCACCTCGTTGGATAAATCAATTATCAAAGAACCAGCCATCATTTATTACTTTGAGTTGGATTGTCGATTCGCTTATGTTCTATGGTGTGAGTTATCTTTTAGTTACCGAGCGATATGCCGAGGATGGACGACCAGCAGCTTTTGAATGGATTGCTAACTCACGCGTTACATTTACAACTGACCTTGAAGGAATTATGGTCACTCAGTATTACGTCGATCTCAATGCAATTTCAATGAATGACATTGTTACAATTCAAGGATTCGATGAAGGCATATTAGAACGCGGCAGTCGCACTATTCAATCTGCAATCGATGTCGAACGCGCAGCTGCCGTCAATTCTGCAAACCCACAACCAGCAGGCTATCTAAAGAACTCTGGTGCTGACCTGCCACCTGCAGAAGTCCAAGGACTTCTTTCAGCCTTCAAACGCGCTCGTCAAAATAATTCAACTGCTTATCTGACATCTACTTTGGACTATTCTCCAGTGGCATTTAGTCCTAAAGACATGTCTTATAACGACTCAATTCAAACATTGTCAACTCAAGTCGCGAGATTGGCTAATGTCCCTGCTTATTACTTGTCATCAGACATGAATACAACAATGACTTATGCCAACGTCCAAGACGAGCGCAAGCAATTTTATGCATTGTCCATCGAGCCTTACATTCAGGCAGTTCAGTCTCGTTTTAGCATGGATGATATTTCAACCACAGGTCATGAAGTGCGCTTTGCAGTTTATGACACATTCCTAAAGAGCGACCCACTTGTTGAATTACAAGTTATTGAAAAGTTACTTGCTTTGGGACTTATTACAACTGAACAGGCAATGGGTATGACCGATCTAACTCCTAATGGAAGTGAAGGACTCTAATGGAACAACTAATTATTGAAGCCTCATCAATTGAGTGCAGCGAAGAACGTCGCGAAATCTCAGGCAAGATTGTGCCAATGGGAACAGGCGAAATTGGTCAGACAAATATGGGCGGCGTTGTATTCGAAGCTGGTTCTATTGAAATCTCTGATCCGAGTAAAATCAAATTGTTGTCGCAACACGACATGAAGAAGCCTGTCGGTCGCATGGTTACTGCAACAGTTCGACCAGATGGCATTTATGCAACATTCAAACTTTCACGTTCAACAGGTGGTAATGATGCACTTGTTATGGCACAAGAAGGACTCGTTAGTGGTCTTTCAGTCGGTGCTGAAGTTATCGAATCAAAGCCATCGCGCGATGGCCACATTGTCGTAAGTTTGGCTAAATTAAAAGAAGTCAGTTTAGTCACAGAACCTGCATTTAAAACAGCGCAGGTGCTTGAAATATCAGCTGAGGAAATCATCCCAGTTGTAGAAATCCAACCAACAGAAAGCGAGACAGTCATCGTGGAGAACACTCCTGAGACAGTAGCGGCTCCAGAAGTTGAGGCATCGGCTGTAGAAGCTGCTCGCCCAACTGTTGCTGTTACAAACGTGCGCGAGCGCGTAGCACCAATCACATCCGCACAATATCTCGAAGCAAACATCAAGGCAGCAATGGGAGACGACACAGCTCGTCGCACTGTTCTTGCAGCAGATGATTCAACTTCAACAAATACAGGTCTTACACTTGCACCACACCTAAATACATTCTTGACAGACACATTCTCAGGTCGCCCAGCATTTGAGGCAGTTACTCGTGGATCACTTGCAGGAATTACTGGAATGTCATTTACAATTCCACGCCTTTACACAAATGCATCTTCAGCAAACACTGCACCAACAGTTGCAGCAATCAATGAAGGAATTGCAACATCAGAAACAGGAATGACCTCAGCCTATGACACGATTTCTGTACAAAAATACAGTGGATTAAATGAAGTGAGTTTTGAGCTCATTGACAGATCTTCACCTGCGTTCATGGAATTGCTTATGGCTGAACTTCGCAAGGCTTATGAGAAAGCAACAGATAACGCACTTATTGCTGCATGGACATCTTCAGGAACACAAGCTGCAACAACTGCTGCAACAGCAGCAGGATTGCAATCATTCATCTCAACTGAAGCAGCAGCTGCCTACAAGGGCACTGGTGGCGACTATGCTAACAAGTTAGTTGCTTCAACTGATCAGTGGGCTGCAATCATGAGTTATGTTGATGACTCAAAGCGTCCTCTCTACACAGTTGCATCACCACAAGTCAATGCATCAGGTCAAATTACACCAAACTCAGTTCGTGGCAACGTTCTTGGAACTGACCTCATAGTTGATCACAACATTTCTGTTTCAGGCATTATCGACGAGTCAGCATTCCTCGTTGCTCCTGGCTCTGTCTATACATGGGAAAGCCCAGCTACAGAACTTCGTGTTAATCTTCTTGGTACTGGTCAAATTCAGATTGCACTTTATGGCTACCTTGCAATTTATGTTGGCAAGAGTGGAAAAGGCGTACGCCGCTACAATCTTACATAATCTGTAAGTAACTAAGTCGCTCAGTGGGGGCATAGCCCTTGCCCTCACTGAGTCTTTAGAAAGGAAATCATGTCACTGACAACAATTGCAGAACTCAAAGCGGTTCTTGGCGTTGGTTCGTTATACAGTGACGCAACATTACAAGAAGTGTGTGACGCATCCGATGCAGTCCTACTTCCTATGCTTTGGGTCAAAAGTGATTTTGCAATAGCACATTCAAAGACTACAACTACAGCAACATTATATTTTGAGACTGCTCACGACTTCATTGTTGGAGATTCAGTAGTAATAACAAATTGTGGTTCTGCATGGAATGGCACTAAGACAATTACAGACGTTTCAGAGTTGAGTATTACGTACACAATTTCTGCTGCATCAGCAACTGAAAAAAATACAATGACACCTTACGGCACAGTGACAGGTGATACAACAACTGACTGGACTGTAGATACAGCAATTCAAGAAGCATCACTTATGCTTTCAGTAGATATATTTCAGGCCAGAGCTGTCCCTTCATCAGGTGGCGTTGCAATCGATGGCAGTGCTTCACCATGGCGCATGTCAAACAGCCTTCTCGCCAAAATTAGAGGCCTCATTAGTCATGCCACAGATCCTCGCAGTATGGTCGGATAAATGCCTACACCAGCGATAACTACTCTTCGGACAACACTTGCCACTGCTTTAGTAGATAACACTCGCTGGCAAACCTTTGCTTTCCCACCGGCAACGATATTGGCAAACAGTTGCATCGTCAGCCCTGATGATCCATATATCACGCCTACCAATAATTCACAGACTTCAATATCACCAATGGCTAACTTCAAAGTCATGCTCGTGTGTCCGCTTTTTGATAACGAAGGGAACCTCAACGGTATTGAGGATTTCGTAGTCAAGGCATTTAGTTTGTTAGCTGCATCAAGCATAATTTTCAATGTAGGCACAGTCTCTGCACCAAGCGTTCTAAACGCTGCATCTGGTGACTTACTTACATGTGAAATGTCCGTATCAATCCTTACGAGTTGGAGTTAGTTATGTCCGATTGGGAAAAAGAAAACGCAGCCTTTCTCGAGAAAATCGGGCAAACTGCACCAGCAACACCAGCACCAAAACCTACTAAGAAAGATGAGGAATAAAGGATGGCCGTATTTCTAAATAATGGCGTAGTAGTCACCGTCAATGCGGTCGATCTAAGCGCTTACGTTTCAAGCGTAACTCTCAACCGTTCATTTGATGAACTTGAAGTAACAGCGATGGGAGACTCAGGACACAAGTTTGTCAAGGGGCTAGAAGCATCATCTGTAACTATTGACTTCTTCAATGACACAGCTGCTTCAAAAGTTCTTGCTACTCTCCAAGCAAATTGGGGATCATCGACAGCAGTCACTTTCAAGCAGACATCAGCTGCAACATCAGCAACAAATCCACTTTACACAATGTCATGTCTTGTCAATGGGACAACAGACATTAACGGTGCAGTTAGCGATCTTGGTACACAATCTGTAACATGGAACGTCAACGGCACAGTAGCAATTACCACTTCATAATCTAATAGAAAAGGGCTAAAGCAATGGCAAAACTAAAGATAACAAGAGTTGGTGGAGACGTATCTGAGCATCAGGTAACTCCGGCAATTGAGATGGCTTTTGAACGTTACGCAAAGAAAGGCTTTCACAAGGCCTTTCGTGACGATGAGAAGCAGTCTGATGTTTATTGGCTTGCTTGGGAATGCATTAGACGTTCGGGTGAAACGGTAAAACCACTGGACGACTTCGTGGACACACTCGTGAGAGTAGAAGTTCTCGATGACGACCCTTTGGCATAGGGCGTGATTCCTTCACCTATCTCGTTGCTCGTTTGAGTATTGAGACAGGAATCGCGCCACAACATTTGATTGAGTTAGATTCGGCAATGTTCAAGGCAATGCTGGATGGACTCAAAGACAGAGCAAAGGAGATCAGCGATGCCAGTAAGCGTAAAGGGCGTAATTGAACTCCGTAAGGCTCTTGGTAAGTATGCACCTGACTTGCAAAAAGAACTGACAAAAGAAATTGGTGCATCTTTGCATGTTATTCAGAAGGATGCTCGTGGCTTTGTTCCCTCAACACCACCTGGCAACCTTTATGGATGGGATGAGGCAAAAAGAAGTCGCAGAATAACTAGCCGCAATTCATCCTTTCGTACATTCAATACTGAAGGCAGAGTGCGCTTATTTCCACTGTATAATGCAAAAACAATAAAGGCTGGCATTGTCACTCGTACTGGTTATAGTAAGCCTAATGCTCGCGGATTTCGTTCACTCTTTCGCATAAAGAATAACTCAGCAGTCGGTGCAATTTATGAAACTGCCGGTCGCAAGAATCCTAATGGGCAACCTTGGATTGGCAAGGGTGCTGGAAGCAATAGTTATTCTCACTCAACTAATCCAGATGCAGGTCGTAACTTTACGCAACGTCAAGGCAGACTTTATGGGGTAAAAAAAGCCAATGAGGACATGCGCGGTCGTTTGATTTATCGCGCTTGGGAACAAGATGAAGGTAAGCAGATAGTCGCCATATTCAAGGCTATTGAAACTACTAACGCAAAGTTCAAAGCTCGTGCTGCAATGGTTGATTTGAGAAGGGCAGTATGAGTAACGTAGTCATTGATATTGCAGCAGAGTTCACTGGTAAAAAAGGCTTTCAAGCTGCACAAAGTTCTGTAAATGCATTAACAAGTAATGTCAAAAAACTTGGTTATGCTTTTGGAGTTACGTTTGGCGCTAGAGCATTACTTCAGTATTCAAGCAAAGCGGTCAAAGCATTTGGTGAGCAACAAGCAGAAACTGCTCGCCTAGCACAAAGCGTCAAGAATCTTGGATTGCAATATGGATCAGGGGCTGCTGAGGCTTATCTAAATACCCTTGAAAAAATTACTGGCATCAATCGCGACCAGTTGCAACCGGCTTATGTAAAGATACTTCAGACAACTGGTTCGCTCACCAGAAGTCAAGAAATACTCAATCAAAGTCTCGACACAGCTGCTGCAACTGGCTATGACGTCGTCACTGTGAGCCAGGCATTGAGTCAGGCTTTCGTGGGAAATACTCGTGGATTGAGACAACTCAACCTTGGATTTACTAAAGCAGAATTAGCCAGTTCTAGTTATGAAGATATTTCAAAACGACTTACAACACTTTTCGCCGGTCAAGCAAAAATTGCAGCATCTACTTATGCTGCTCAAATAGGCAAACTTTCTGTAGCCTCAGAGAACGCATCGGAAGCAATTGGTAAATCCCTTATCGGTGCATTGCAATCGTTATCTGGTGACAAATCGGTTGATGGTCTTACTTTATCTATTGAAAATGCTGGAGATTCACTTGCTAACTTTATTGATTCAATTGTTTATCTCAAAGGCGAACTAAAATCTATTCCTGGCGCTGGCATTCTTGGTTCAATTTTAGGTGTTGGTAGCAACATATTAGGTAGATTCTCACCACAAAGAGCCGTTGAACTTATCAAGGAAATAAAGGGCTTGGGCAAGCCATCAGGCATGAGTACCACTCTTTCTAATCAGGATCTAACTGCATCTAATAAAGCAGCTGCTGATAAAGCTGAAAGGGATGCCAAGAAGCGTGCTGACCAGATAGCAGCAGCTAATAAAGCTGCTCTGAAACTTGCTAAAGATAACGCTCTGCTCAAGAAGGCATCTGCCATCTTTGACCTTGCACAGATTCAGATTGTTGCAGCACTCAAAGGCAAAGTATCAGAAGAAGATCGTAAGCGCCTAGAACTACAAATGGCACTTATCGGTGGCAACGCAGATGAAGTTGTACGCGTTGCTAATGAACTTGCCAATGTCCAAGGCAAGACTAAAGAACTATCTATCTATTTGAAGAACTTGCCTACAGCCAAGAACCCATTCACTGAATGGTTAGATTATTTAGAGAAGATAGCAGCGCAGATTGCTAAACTAGGCATTCCTGTTCAAGGACAACCATCGCCACCTAGCGCACCAGTAACTACGCCTATGACAAATAACCCAATGGCTAGCGCTATAGGTGAACAATATGCTAGCGCTTACCAAGGACAAGCCGGTGGCATTGCTAGCAATTTACCAACGGTAGTCAATATCTATCCACAAGGTAACGTCATTACAGAACGCGACCTTGCAACAATGCTTGGTGCATCTTTAGAAACATCATCTCAATCAGGCGGTTCAGGCGGTAGTTGGTCTGGCGTTAGGGTTCTCTAATGGCCTTGCCAGCAACCCTTACAGTAACTATCAACTTCTCAGATGGCCCGATATTTGGTGTGCCATTTACTATTGGTGATCCGCTATACGGCAAACTTGGTGGCATAGGAACTTTAGGCGCTAGCACAACACCAGCACTCATTGCTGATGTAACTGCTCAAACAATCAAGATTGACACTCGCAGGGGTAGAAACATTAATCAAGACCTGTATGAGGCTGGCACTGCTGTCATACGCGTATTAGATCCTAATGGTGACTTCAATCCTCAAAACACTTTATCGCCTTACTACACCTACCTACAACCTCTTAGGAAAGTACGCATTACTGCTGACAACGGCACTGCTTACAATATATTTTCAGGCTATACAACTGATTACCGTTACACCTATCCAGTAGGGCAAGACATTGCTTACGTGGACATTTCTTGCGTCGATGCCTTCCGCTTGTTTAATATGTCTAACATCACGACGATTACTGGCGGAGTAGCATCAGAGACAACTGGCACACGTTTAGGCAGGATTCTGGACATGGTGTCGTGGCCTTCAAGCATGAGAACAATTGCAACTGGCAGTTCAACATGTCAAGCCTCATCTGTTGATACCAGTGTTAGATCAGTGTTACAGGCGGCGAGGAACGTAGAGCAATCTGAGTACGGGGCTTTCTATTGTGACCCTAGTGGCATTGCAGTGTTCAAGTCTCGTTCACAAGTGTTATCAGCAGCTGCTGCTTCTCCAACTGTATTCAATCAAGATGGCAGTGGTATCAACTACGCTAACGTCACTTTTGCCTTTGATGATAAACAGGTAGTAAATAACGTGTCAGCACAACGCACTGGTGGTACTGCTCAATCAGCGACCGATAGCGCAAGTGTCACAACCTATTTCACGCACAGCCTTTCATATTCCAACCTTATTGTTGAGTCAGATGCAGAGGCACTAAACATAGCTAGAGCCTATGTGGCTTCACACAAAGACACCACAATACGCATTGACTCAATGACCCTTGATTTGATGACTTCTAGTTACACAGCAGGGGTCACAGCAGCTCTCGACCTTGATTACTTTGACCAAGTCCAGATAACTAACACACAGCCTGGCGGATCTACAATAACTAAGACTCTCCAAGTCCAAGGCATCGCTCATGCGATTACACCTAACACTTGGCGCACAAC
>Ga0114970_10003852_pt1 | contig 10947 bp, 4 predicted proteins | sample M_140205_XF_Meta_FD_87030 | JGI IMG/M metagenome (GOLD analysis project Ga0114970, IMG submission 87030) | Freshwater microbial communities from Lake Montjoie, Canada to study carbon cycling - M_140205_XF_MetaG | ecosystem: Environmental > Aquatic > Freshwater > Lake | place: Lake Montjoie... | reverse complement strand
GGGAGGCCGCCGATCGTTCTGGCCCCGGTTTCATGTGGCACGCCGCCCGCCTGCAGCTCGCGGCGCTGAATTAGCACTCCGTCTTCCTAACCAGCTCACACCGCCACGCATAGGCCGCGAGGCGTCACGCCAAACTCCACCGCCCCGCGTCCACGCCATTCCCCGTCTATTTCCAACGCGGGCTGCTCCAACGCGGAAGGCGACGAGGCGCTGCTTCGCACCAAAAGCTTGGAGGTTTGAAAATACGTAATGCCCGGAAGCCGTGTGTGGCCTGCCCAAGCAAGATGCGCCAGACTGCGCAGCGCCTTTCTCGGATCAAAAGACTCCACCACGACAACGTCCAGAAGACCGTTTGTATTGTTACCGCGTGGGAAAACCGTGAACGGCCCGCCATAGTAACGGCCTAGCCCGACAAGCACCCACGCGGCTGGGAGCGTCCCGATTTCCGCTGCCTGCGCCGTCAATCGGGGAAGTGGCCGCCCCAACCTGCGACACGCCGCCGCGACATAGGCCAGCGGCCCAGCGTACAACTTCCAGCGCGCGCTCACCGATTCCACGACCTCCGCGTCGAAACCCACCCCAGCCAACTGCGCGATCGGCGCCCCGTTGACCCAACCCACATCCACCCAGCGGGAATCGCCGCGCAAGATTCGCTCCCATGCCGCCTTCCATTTTAGCGGCAACGCCAACTCCCTCGCAAAAACGTTCATCGTCCCCAGCGGCAGCACGCCCAGTCGCACCTGCGCCCCAGCGATGCCTCGTAGCACTTCGTTGACCGTCCCATCACCGCCACCAGCGACGATTGTTTTGAAGCCTTGCGCCACCGCGATTCTCGCCAATTCCGTCGCATGGCCCGGGCCTTCTGTGAGCCGTATGCAAGCCTCGCGGGCCAAGGGCGCGAGCCGCTCTGCAACGTGCTTTCGTCGGGCAATTCGGGCAGCAGGATTCAAAATGATGCAGTGATCTTTCAAAAGATTAGCCTTCTCCCTTTTCAACGTGCTTCACCTGAGTAACGTGAAAGCAGCGATGAGTTCTTCCAAGGTAATTTTAACCGCGCTGGCCGGTGTCGCAGTGCTTTTAGTCATCGGACTGCTGAGCGCCGGAGCCCTTTTGCGCAGCAATTTGATGCAGAACCAAATCAGAGAGCGCCTTTCCCGTGCTTTGCAAATGGAGGTGCGTTTCGAATCGTTTCGCCCCGGTATTTTTGGCGTGACGGACTTAGGCAACTTCACAGCTTTTAATACGAGCGGCGATTCGCTTTCGGCTCGTGAGATTAGCCTACAGCTTCGGTTGCTGCCGCTCCTAAACGGGAAGGTCGTTGTCTCTTCGTTAAACGTTACTGATCTCCGTCTTGTGCGTCTGGAACCTGCCCCCGTACTCACTGGAACGGCTCCAAATGGGGACGTTGCTGCGCAAAAGGAAACTTCCAGCACAGGGCCTCTTCCGTTTGCTCTGAGAAATCCGCTCACGGCCTTGCACGAACTCACCGTGACCAACGCCTCGTTAGATTGGCAGCGTGCCGATGGCCGCAGTAAAATGCAGATGGTCGGCGTTGATATTTCCCTTCGAGCGGTGGGCGGCGGGAAAAGCGAAGGAGAGGTGCATATTAAACAGGGCACTTTTTTAGAGATGGTCGCCCTTACAGGATTTGAAAGCAGTCTCGAATTTTCAAATCAAACGCTTTTAGCCAAGCGTTTTACGGCGCGTTGCGGTGGCGGGCTTGTCGAAGGAAGTGCAGAGTGGGGTATGGCTGATATTCAGCCTTTCACATTGCGGCTCAGCGGTACGGGCGTGGACTTGGCGGTGATGAGCGAGGAATTGCCCGGCACTCGCTTGAGTGGGGCAGCCGAGGGTGCCTTGGAAGTCCGGGGCACCCGGGTGGTTAAGCCGTCGTGGGCGGGCGGCGGGCGTCTGGACATTCGGGATGGGACAATGCCCAAGCTTCAGTTATTAAAAGCTATTGGGCAAATAACTCAGATTCAGGAGCTTGCAACATTAAAATTACAGCTTGCCGAGGTTCGCTTCCGCATCGGCGAGGGCTCCCTGTGGTTGGACCCCTTGAAGTTGAACGGGGGCGACATTGTGTTTTTAGCGCCGGGTCGCGTCGGATTTGCAGGCGAGTTGGAACTCAATGCCCAGTTAACTTTACCAGGACGCCTCCTTGGCGGGAAGATGGGGCAGTTGCTGAGCGGTAGGTTTACCGCGCCGGATGCTGAAGGGCGGCAATCCGTGGCGTTTCAAGTGACGGGCACCGCGCAGAATCCCAAGACGGATTTAATGGAGCGGGTGGTTGGGGGAGATTTGGGCAAACTCGTGGGCGGCTTATTGGGTGGCTTCCTGAAGCCGCGCAAAGCGGAAGCGACTGAAGCCAAGGATACTAAATCAGGGCTTTCCGCGGAATCCACCGAGGCGCCTCGCGATCCAAACCGCGACTCAAAATCCAACCCGTAACCAACCCGCAACCAACCGTCCGATGCGCGTGATTGCAGGCAGTGCTGGCGGGATTCCTCTGCGCCTCCCAAAAACGGAACTGCGTCCCACTATGGACATGGTGCGCGGCGCCATTTTTTCAAGTTTGGGAGAGGCGACTGTGGGTGCACGCGTGCTGGATTTGTTCGCTGGGACTGGTTCTCTCGCCATCGAGGCGCTGAGTCGGGGTGCTGAAAGTGCGACGCTCGTGGAAGCCGATCGAAAAGCCTGCGAAGTGATCGCGGAGAACCTTAAACAAACGCGCCTCAAGGCTAATGTGCTGTGCATGGACGTGTTCCGTTTCCTCGAAAAGGAAGGAGGCACCGCCGCGTTCGACCTCATTTTTGCAGACCCTCCCTACGCAAAAGATTCCGAGGCCCGAGATTTCGCTGTGGAACTCCTTCGAAATCAGGGTGTCCTCGGGGCATTGCAGGAAAACGGACTGCTTGTGCTGGAAGTCGGCCAACGATGGGTGTTGCCGGAGTGTCCAGAATGGGAATGCGTGCGTCGTAAGCGCTACGGGTCCACGGAGACGCTTTTTTTGCGTAAAACTCACATTGCGAGGGATTCCTGAGTTGAGTGTCGAATAGTCATAGCGATCTGGTTCTCGAGGTTCCTGCGGGATCACTTTTTGCAAGGCTTGCCTTCGCCCGAGAATTTCGCAAAATTTTGTCCGTGCCTTACGTTGAGCCTGAATCGAACTCCCTGGCGGGAACCTTGTTGTTGGCCCATCCGAGCATGAGGGACGAAAACTTTGAACAGGCTATCATATTCGTTTCGATCAATGACGAAGAGGACGGCTCCTTTGGCGTCATCCTTAACCGTCCCAGTGGCAGGCGGTTAAACGAACTACTTCCGGATGCCGACCTTGATCTTCTCGCGATGGCGCCCGTTTATCTGGGTGGCCCTGTCGCCACAGACCAGTTGCTGATGGTGGCCTTTCGCTGGATCCCGGACGCGGCACATTCCGCCGGTGGCTCGTGGAGCTGGCGGCACGATTTGAACCTCGAGTCCGCGCGCGCCGTGGTTGAAGATGAGGGAGCAATTCTCCGAGTTTTTGAGGGCTACACTGGCTGGAGTAAAGGGCAGCTCGAAAACGAGTTGAGTCGTAATATCTGGGTCGTTCACGAACCCGACTCCACCCTTTTGGATCCGGACGCACAAATGGAATTGTGGAGGAATCTCGTTCGCACCCACGGACCGCTTTTCAAGTTTCTCACCGAGGCACCCGAGAATCTGGGCAACAACTAAGCCAATCCTGTAGGGCTGGAAGTGTGTTTTGGGAAGTGGCACAGGGTAGGACCTTCTGTGTCGGTCCAACACTGGGCGGGATGAGGTAACGCCGATGGCGTTGGAGAAGCGGATGGGATTGCAAAGCAGGGCCATCAACGGTGCAGGGATTACTTTCCGGAATGCATGCGCGCCTTCGGTGATGCCACGGCTTTTGGCAAACCGCTACACGGCGGATTTTCGGTGATGTCAATTTTGTGTTTCGGGGATTATGCCCGTGGCATAGCCGCTTATCGAGGCCAAGTTGAGCCAAAAACGCTAAGTCTTGGCTCTTAATGCAATACGCAATTAAGCCGCTGTTACAGCCTGTGGAAGTTGGTGTTATGTTTGTTTATTCCCATGACACGGTTTGGGCATATTACCTGCTTCGCAAAAATGGCCCGCACGGCAAAAATAAGACCGCTGTGCCCAAGTCCCCATGTCTCACATCCCCTCAATTTGCCATTTTCGCTCGAAAGGCTTTTCCCTGCCGCAGGCTCGGACGCGCCTTGCTCTCGGGCTTTGCTGGCCATGGGGCGTGCGAAATAGAGCGTGTTTCCAACCCGTCTTTTTGGGCATTTTTAACCTCGGATGGACCGTTGTCTGGGCGGCAATTTTGACTCGGATGATGGTCCCGTGCAGAGCGCGCACGGTTCAATTTGCCGGGTCCGAAACTGCAAATCTCTCTCTTTTGTGAAAAATTTTAACTTTTTTAGAAAAAGTTTTTCCACCGGAGACCCAAGCCGTCCCCGGACTAGGACCCGCCGTCGCCGTCTCGCCCCGGCTTCCCGTTTGCGCCGCGTCGTTTTGAGCGTCGTTTCCGAGCCCGTCGTCGAGGCCTGGACCGACTACGGCCCCCAACAAGTCCTCCGCCTCTCTCCGGCGTTCACGCGCGCAGTGACGTTGTGCCTGTTTTTCGCCTTTCTCCTCTCGGGCGATCCGTTGCATGCGGCGGTGACGGTGTGGAATGGTGGAGGTTCCGATCTGCTTTGGACGACGCCTGCGAACTGGGTGAGTGATGTGCCTGGGGCTTTGGACATTGGAAGCGTTACTGCATCAAATGTAAGCGGCGGAACAATTTATCTTAACGGTAATGCGTCGGTTTTAGGGCTGGCTGTCAAGACTGGAACCGCGACGAGTACGAACATTTTAGGAGGTGCGTCCGGTGCGGTAACCGCCAACACACTGACTTTGGGAACCTCTGGGATCAGCGTGCTCGCTGGCGGTGGAACGGTGACGGTGGGCACTAGCGTGACCGTCGCCGTGACAGGCGACACCATGCTAAATGTCGCTTCGGGTTCGACTTTAAATTTGCTGACGCCGATTTCTGGGACAGGTGGCCTGCTTCAAATTGGCGGAGGTGTGGTGCGTCTGGGGGTCAGTGGCGCGTTGAGCGTGGGGACGCAGGTGGGAGATATCACGGTGGACAACGGGGTGCTGGTGGTTAAGTCGCCGGGCGCACTGGGTGCGGCGAATAATACGGTGTCCGTCAACGGGGTGAATGCGTCCGGGTTCAATGGTGCGATGGTCCTCCTCGAGGGCGGCACGGGTCAGACGTACTCCCAGAACTTCACGCTCGCCGGTCTCGGTGCCACGGTGAATAGCGGCGGCGCGGCGTTGTTGTCGTTGGGCAACAACACTCTGAGCGGGAATATTCAACTCGGCAATTCCTCAACGCCTTCCGCGCTTGCATCCGGTTATGGCAACTTAACCATCAGCGGCGCGGTCAATCTGGGAAGCAACAGTTCCAGTACAACTTCGTCTATTCTTGGGAACGGGAACGTGATCGTTACGGGGCCGATTTCTGGGTCTACGAGCGGAACGGATCTTTTTGCGAAGCTGGGTTCGTCTGTTGCTACGACGCTCTGGTTGCAAAATACGAGCAACACCTTCCTGTCCACGGTGCGCGTTGACGCGGGGTTTGTCCGAGTGAGCGACGGTCGTGCTCTCGGGCTTAATGCGTCGACATCCTCTATGCAAAGTAATGGCGGCGTTTTTGAAATTCGCGCAGATGCCGCGACCCTTGCGAGCAGTGTGACGAACTTTGCGTCCAAGGGATTGAGTGTCGCATCAAGTGTAGGAACTGGCTATCTGTTTCTAGATCGCGCCGTGGGAGGAAGTGGGCTCGCGCAGAATGTGGTGATCGGAAATTTTTCATTTGGGTCGGCAAATAGGATGCTATCAATCACCACCCGAAGTGGTTATGGAGCGAATCTAGGGACAGCTGGTGTTTCAATTGCGCCTGGAGGCAACGGTGGTAATAACACACTCTTGAACAATGCGAATGGGTTGGTGACCTTGAATGGAAATGTGTCTGTGGGTGCGACAGATGGTTTTCGAATGTTTTATATTTCAGGGAGCGGCGACTCGGTTTGGACCGGAACTCTGGCGTCGTCCGTTTCGACGGGTTATCTCGGCGGCTTAGGTAAATCTGGCCAAGGTCTCGCAATCTTAACTGGCACGACAGCTGGTGCGGGAGTGAACGGCATCGCCAAAGTGGATGGCGGGATTCTGCAGATTGGGACTTTTGCCGTGTTGAGCGACCCGATCGCGCAGTTGAGCGGTATCCAGCTCGGGAACGCCGGGGGGACTACGACTGGCGGCCTGAATTACGCGGGAACTGCGGGTGAGACGACGACGAGAGTTGTCAGTATGGCAGGAACGACCGGCAATGCGCTGATTTTCGCTAACCAGTCGGGAAGTGTGTCGTTGGTGCTGGCAGGAGGCGTTGTGGCCGGCGGGTCTGGGGCGAAGGCGTTGTTGTTGGGTGGTACTAGCGTGGGCGGCGGCTCGATCACGACAATGATCAGTGAATTAGGCGGGTCCACCTCGCTCTTTAAGTCTGACACAGGCACTTGGGTTTACGCGCCTGCTGTGACTGGCGCTGTTAGCGGAGGGACGACAACCACCTCAGCAGGTGCCGCAACAAATACTGGGACATTGATTGTCACAAGTACATTGGGCATCTCGGTAGGGATGACGGTCTCCGGACTTAACATCGGCTCTGGGGTGATCACGGCCATTCAAGGAAACACGCTCTGGCTTTCCACCAATAATAGTGTTTTTACGGCGGTCACCGCTGGAACCCTAGTTTCCTTCGGCTCCCTTTCCTCCTTCACCGGCAACCTGACTCTCACGGCTGGGACGATGCGATTGCAGGCGCAGTCGGCGACTAGCGATTTGCTGGGAGCAAGTGCGCAGGTCATTTTTAACCAGGACACCGCCGCTCCTGGATTGGGCCGTCAAAATGCGGGCGGGCGTTTGGAATACGTCGCTTTTGGAGGAGCGAGTACGGAAAACGCAGGCTCTTTGGTAGTCACGGCTGGTTTGGGCGTAGTCGCGGTGACTGCTGGCGGGACGTTAAATTTCGGTAGCCTTGGGGCGCGTACTGCTGGGGCGATGGTCGACTTCCAATCGGGAAGTGGACGTATCAGTTTTACGGCGAACCCCTTTGTGAATGGTCTGTTGGGGACTTTGGGTGGTGCGTTCACGGTGAACGGACTGGATTTCGCCGGGACGCTGGCGGGAGGCACGATCACAGCGGCGACCACTTCGCCCTTCGTGGCCTCGGGTGGTTCGGCTGCGACAAACTATCTCCTCGCTGGGGGTTCCACCACTTCTGGGACGCTGTCGTTTAACTCTCTGAAAATCACGGGCACGGGCGCGCTCGCTTTGGGTGGAACCTTGTCGCTGGCGTCTGGCGGGTTACTGTTTGATAACTCGACGGGGGCCTACACGATTTCCGGCGGTTCGCTGGGCGCGAGTGGCGCAGAACTCATGCTCACCGTGAATGGTTCTTCGCCTGGGAACGCGTTGACCATCAGTTCCACGATCGGTGCGGGTGCGACGGCGTTGACGAAGTCGGGGACGGGGCAGCTCGTGATCGCGGGTTCGAGTAACTACTCGGGGAACGTCACCATTGACGCGGGGACCTTCCGCTTGAGTGGTGTGAACGCGAATCTGGGTGCGCCTACGACCACGACCATCGATTATGTACGGCAAAATGCGGTGCTGGATCTGGGCGGCGCTGGTATTTCTGGAACGCTCTACGTGGGGAGTGGCTCGTTTGCTACGACGAAGCTTGGGGTGCTGACGGGTTCCGGCTTGGTGGACAACGTCAGCAGCACGCCGGTGGTTTTGTCCCTGGGAGCGACTTCGACAGGAGTGTTTACAGGGATGATCCAGAACTCTGTTGCGGGTGGCTCGGTGAGTCTTTGGCGCAACGCCGCTTCTGGGACGCAGTATCTCACTGGCTTGAACACCTACACGGGCGCGACGGTGATCTCCGGCGGTGCGACTTTGTCGGTCAATTCACTGGCGAACGGAAGTGTGGCGAGCGCGATAGGGATGTCCTCCAACGCGGCCTCCAACCTCGTCTTCAACAACGGCGTGCTCCAGTACACCGGGTCGAACACGAGTTTCGTCCAGTTTACCCAAACGCCGTCTATCGCTATCGACCGTCTCTTCACAATGGTCGGCAATGCCACCATCGACTCCACTGGCAACTTCGGCAGCAACTCACTGGCAACCGTAGCGCAAAACAATGCGGTGCTCATCTTCAACAATACTGGCCAAGTGGTGTTCGGTGGAACTGCCGGTTCACGGTTGTTGACCCTCCAAGGCAACTCGACGGGTGACAATGAAATTGCGTTGAAGCTCGTAGATAATACATTAGGCGGCTCGCTTTCCCTCACCAAGGCGAGCACCAGCCAATGGTTGCTCACCGGCACGAATACTTACACTGGGGTGACCAGCATCACTGGTGGCGTGCTCCAAGCGCAGGATGGCGTCGGGTTGCCGACGACGAGTAATTTGACGCTCAATGGAGGGGTGCTGCAGAGCTTCGGGACCTTCAATCGCGCCATCGGTACCGCTCCAGGGCAGGTCCAGTGGACTGGATCCAGCGGATTCGCTGCGTCGAGTTCCAAGTTGACTGTGAACATTGGTTCCCTCGGGGCGACGCTCAGCATGGGAACTGGATCTTTCAACGCTAGTACTTTGATATTAAGTTCCTCCCAAGCGCTGGCGGACGTAGAGTTTCAGAACGGATTGAATCTGGGAACGGTGGCGCGCACCATCCAAGTCGACGACAATGGCAACACGGGGATGGACTTCGCGACCATCAGCGGGATTATCAGTGGCGGTTCAGCAGGGATTACGTCGCTGACGAAAAGTAGCACGGGAAACTTGATCTTGAGCGGTGCCAACACTTACACCGGAACTACCGCAGTGACGGGCGGTGCATTATTTGTGCAGTCCATTGGCGCTGCGGGTGCGACATCGAGCAGCGTGGGCGCGAATAGCGGTGGTTGGCTGACACTAGGGAACACCACCACCACTGGTGCTTCGCTCTTGTACGTTGGACCTGGCGAGGTGGTGACGCGAACTTTAGGACTAAACGTGGCCACCGGCGGCAACACTATCGACTCTTCCGGTAGCGGGCCTTTAGTTCTAACAAGTGTAGTCAACATGCAGGCCGGTGCGAAGACGCTCACTTTGCGCGGCCAAAGCACTGATATGAACATGATCACCAGCCAGCTGTCCGACAACGGCGGCGCCTTGAGCGTGACCAAGAACGACGGCGGTGTCTGGGTGCTCGCGCCGAGTACTGCGAATACGTTTACGGGCGCAATTAGCGCAAACGGCGGTTTGCTCGGGTTGACGGCAACCGGGATTGGTTCTGCGAGCTCCGTCACGCTGAATAACGGCGGGGTGTTTGCTTACGGCGGGCCGCTGGCTATTGGCGTGAATGTTTCATTGGCGAACAACAACCAGTTCAATTCATTTGCAGGATCTAATCCAATCACTGTTACTGGGACTATAACCGGAGCGAGTGGAAATCCATGGTATTTGATTAACTCCATGGACAACGGCGCAGTGTTGACGCTTGGCAACTTTGTTGCGGGGAATGAACCCTCCAGCCGGACGCTCAATCTGAGGGGGTACGGCTCCACCGTTTTCACCGGCGCCATTTCAAACAATAGCACTAACCAGACGTCAGTAGATATCCGCGTCGCCAACAACGCTTCGGTGACCATGGGGTCCATCAGCGGCTTCTCCGGCGGGCTGTACCTGTACCAAGGGATCTTGGTGGCGAACAATCCTACCGTCGTTGCCGGGACCAGCGTTTTGGGAGCTGCAGGCGCTCTGTTTACCTTTGGCGGCGGCGAATTGCGTTCCAACTACGCGATGACCGGCGCAAATGCATTTCAGAATCCAGTTTCTTTGACGGGCGATGCCGCCGTCGTTTCTGGCACGAGCAGCATCGAATTTGCAGGGACGCTCACCGGCGGCGGCAAAATTCTCCAGAACGACCTTTCTGGCGGGGCCACTCTCACGGTGTCTGGGTCTTCTAACTTTGGCACAACTTCGTTCTTCCAAGGCGCTGCGAACACGACAGTAAGCGGTAATATCTACGGTGCCGGCGGCCCCACTTTTCAGGGTACGGGGACGCTCACGCTCAGTGGTTCGAACTCTTTCACCGGCGCGCTCACTGTAAACCGTGGACTGGTGGTGCTGAGCGGAGGGGGCACGGCTGCGTCAATGAGTGGAGCAACCCTTTACGCCGGAGGCACACTGCGTTTGGACGATAATTCCGGTGGCAGTGCGGCGTTGAGAATGGGGACATTGTCCACCGTGACCACTGTCGGCGGGGTGTTCGAGGTCTTGGCTGATGGAGCCACGATAACCCTTGGCTCGCTCACGTTAAATGCAGCTCCCGGGATTATCAAGCTCTCCAAATCAATAAGTAATGCCAATGTCAATCGCCTGACCTTTGCGAACATCGTGATGAGCAGTCCAAGTTCCATTTTGGACCTCAGCAACATCGACGTACTTGGGACCGGCAATAAGGTGCTGCTTGCAGGGACTAGCGGGTTGACCATCGCCAACGGGCTGGTTGCGAAAGTGCAACTGGGTACCGACTTTGCAGCGTATGATTTAACGAACGGCTTTCAGGCGTTTGCCGGCTACAGCGCAGCGACGACGTTGGACGCTATGGCTGTGACGGACACCGGCAATTTGAGCGGCGTTTCCTCTTTCGCGAGCGACCGCACGGTGAACGGGTTGAAGTTGAGCGCGGCGACGGTCAGCGGTGGGAGTCAGTCCCTGACGCTTGGTTCGGGGGCGTTGCTGGCCACGGGCGGGGACAGTGTATTGAATCTGTTGCAGTTGAATTCCACGGCGACTCTGGTGGCCCAAGTTTCAGCG
>Ga0114970_10003849_pt1 | contig 10950 bp, 13 predicted proteins | sample M_140205_XF_Meta_FD_87030 | JGI IMG/M metagenome (GOLD analysis project Ga0114970, IMG submission 87030) | Freshwater microbial communities from Lake Montjoie, Canada to study carbon cycling - M_140205_XF_MetaG | ecosystem: Environmental > Aquatic > Freshwater > Lake | place: Lake Montjoie... | reverse complement strand
GAGTGCAATCGAGGTGACATATCACGCACCAGTGGGGGCGCGATCGTGATTACGCTGAACTTTTCCGCAAAGATGCAAAAGCGGTTTTTGGATAGGGATATCGCCAAAGATATCAGCAAAAAAATGAAACGGTTTTTTGCGACGGCTGGCGGCTCGATCATGACGACAGCCCGGCGGCTGCTGCAAAAGCAGGCACAGAAGCCACTCAGTGAAATGACGGACTTGGAACGAGCGGAATACAAGAACTGGCAGGCTGATTACAAGGCAGGCAGGACGTTCGTTAAGCCTCGCAAGCCGGACAAGGTAGCGCCAAAAGGAGAACCGCCAAGACTACACAGCAAGCAGAGCCTGCTGAAGTACAGGCTACTCTTCGCAATCACCGACGACAAGAAAAGCGTAATCATCGGCCCGGAATTGCTCGGGGCTAACAGGCGAGCAAATGACGGCGGGCGGCGCGGGCTGGCATCGGTCGAGCAGTTAGAAAAAAGCCACCCATTCATGCGGCCAGCGTTCAAGAAAATTACCCCAAGGCTTCCAGCCTATCTCGCAAAATCAGTCAAATAGGAAAGGACCATAAATGCCAACAGCATCCCCTGGCAGCGTACTCGGCGACGACTGCAAACTGTATTACTCAGCAACACTTGGCGGCGCTGGAGCACTCACGGAAGTCCCGGTCTCGATTGACGACACAGTCAGCAGCGAGCGGCGGACGGCTGAATCGAACTGCCGTGGCGATTCCGAAGTGTCAACGCACGTCGGCAAGCCGAAACACAGCATCACGGGCAGTCTGTTATTTAAGCGCGGGACACCTGGCGCAACATACCTCACAATGCGAGCCGCATACGCTGCAGGAACTACTCTGCACTTCGCGCTTGCGTCCGGCACCATCACCGACGTCGACCAGCATGTATTCCGCCTTGAGGGCAAGTTTTCAAGATGGGAAGAAGCCCGCGCAGACGGTGACACGGTAAAGGTTTCATTCGAAATTCAACGCACACCAGACAGCACGTATTCTTCCAATTGGGCAGTAGTCGCAACCTAAGGAGGTTACTTTGAGCCAGGTAATTTTAGGCCAGATTGATGAGGTTCCGGTTGCAATGCCGGACGGCACGACAGTCACGGTGAAGTTGCAAGTCGTTGGGGTGGCAAAACCCACAACGGACCAGCCAGCAGAGCCGCAAGCATAACAGGGGAGTCAGTGGTGAAGCGATACACCGACAGGCACGGACAAGAGCACAGGGTGGAGATTACGCTGCTGACAAGGCGGCGGATTCTTGAGCAGATGGAAATCGACCTCGTGCGGTGTGCGCACGATCACGACGCGTTAACGGCGATGCTGAATGAGCTATCGCAAGACGATGTTGTTTGGCAGATGTTGGCGATCATTGAGGGCAAGCAGGTTGATGAGTTGCTGGAGGCTGCAGACGGAACAACGCACGAATCAGCCTCGGCGGCATTACTTGGGGCGATCGTTGATTTTTTCCCGGCGGGGAGTCCTCTCAGGGCTCCCCTAACGAGACTGCTCGCAAAGGTCGGGGCGGCGCAGTTGACGGCATACGAGACGAGCCAGCAAATACTGATGGAGATCGTAGACGGACTAGATTTACAATCGGCGGATATCACTGCGGCGGCCCCGATGAGTGGCTGATACGGATGGCTGCCATCACCGGAGGGGACTGGGAAGAATGGACGCTTCGTGAGCTTCTTTGGCGGTGGCAGTCTGTCACGTATCAGCAGGTCATGGCGGCCTCAATGGTGGTTGCTGGCGTGTTTAATTCGCAGCGCGCGAAGGCATCTGACAAGGTTTTTTCGTGGATGGATTTTCACCCGGAGCACGCAAACCAAGCGAAGAAAACAGGCGCGGCATTGGTGCGAAAAACGGTCGACTGGTTCCCTGCATCTGAGGTGCAGTGGTTGCCAGGATATGGCCCGGAGGTAATAGTATGAGCAGGGCGATTGAAGCGGCAAAAGCCTTTGTCAAAATCTACGCGGAAGACTCGTCCTTACGTCGCGCGCTCATGAGCGTAAAGGCCAGTTTGGCGGCTACGGTCGGATTCGCGAAGACTGCCGGTGCGGCGATGTCTAAGGCGATGCTGGCGACCGGAATTGGGGCTATTGTTGCGGGTGTTGGGGCTGCGGTGGCAGCCGTCCAGCAATTCACCGATATGGGCGCTGGGATTGATGACGTAGCGAAGCGAACAGGGGCATCTGCGGAGGGATTGAGTCAGCTAAAATATGCCGCAGAGCAATCAGGCGCAAGCCTTGTGGATGTCGAAAAGGGGATGCGCAAACTCGGCGATGTCACTACCTCAGCGGCCAACGGGAGCAAGGCAGCCCAAAAGGCACTTGACGCGGTTGGATTGTCAGTGGAAACGCTTGCGGGAATGTCGGTCGAAGGTCAAATACTGGCGGTAGCGGAGGGCATTAGTCGGATTCAAGATCCAGGAGCCAAAGCGGCGGCGGCAATGGACTTGCTTGGCAAGAGCGGCGCTAACCTGCTGCCAATGATGGAGGAGGGCGCGGCTGGAGTTCAGGCCATGATACAAGAGGCGGACAAGCTAGGCCTGACGGTCACAGGCCCACAGGCAGAGGCAGCGGCGGCAATGGATGACGCATGGGCAAAATTATCGTCGACATTCACTATTACCAGCAAGGTGATTGGATCGGCATTGGTGCCAGTCTTAACCAGGGCGATGAACTTTGCGGCGGCTATGGTTCCGGTCGTCACGCAATTGGCGAACGTCCTCGGGCAGATGCTGGTAACAGCAGCCGAAAACGCTTACGTGGCGATGGGGTCTATGCTCTCTGGATTTGCGCCGGTGATGGCGGCAGCACAAGAGACATTCGGGGCCATCATAGACGCGCTGACATCCGGAGACATTGCACTAGCGGCCAAGGTGTTTTGGTTGGCAATCAAGGCAGCATGGTTGCAGGGCACAGCGGCGATTAGTCAGGAATGGTTGATCTGGAAACAGGCCTTTCTGCAGACGTTTTCCAGCGCCATGGCGAGCCTTAAAACAGCATGGGCCAACACGCAGAACTGGCTTAGCTCTGGCATCGTTGACCTCATGGCAATGATTGACGACAGCATCAACGTGGATGCCGTTAAGGCTGAATTGGACGTGATGTTGAGGCAGCAGACATCGGCAATCGAGAATCAGGCCAAGGCAGATCAGAAAGCGGCATCAGCAGCATTCGAAGCTGATTTTTCCAAGGTTACTGCGGACCTTGAAGCGGCTAAAGCAGAGTGGGCGGCAGCAGTGGGGCAAGCAAAAACAAACGCAGAGAAGGCGGCCAATGCACCAACGGCAGCGGATGCGGCCACAGGTAAATTTACCGAACTGATCAAGGAGCTGAAAGCCGGTGACATCGCCACCAGAGTTGAGGCGGCGGTGACTGGCGGCACGTCGCAGGATCTCCGGTCAGTCTCTGGGGCCGGGCAGTTAACTGGGATCATCAATCAGCAGGGCGCACTCGGTGCACAACAGGTCCAGATCCTGCGGCAGATACAAACGCAAAACGCCAGGCTACTGACAGTCACTGAGCGCGGACAGATCGGATATGCAGTATGACAGCAACAGCGAGGCTATACCGGCGCGGGCAATGGTCACAGGCGGAAGACGGCGCGGAAACTGTCGTTGATGTCTGGGAGATTCTCAGCACGTTAGAGACTGATTCAATCACGACGATCCTGGGCGCGTCAGGCTTACCAGCCAAAGGCAGCAGTCACCCAGAGAAGGCGGCGGCGATCGTCATTGAGCGGGACTGCGATCATCACGATGAGGTCCTCAATGTCTGGTATTACAATGTCAGATATTCCACCAAGATTACCACGCGCGAAGATCAGGGCTATGCAACGCAGCGGGTCAAGGGCGGGATGCGGTCGGGGGCGATTGAGGTTCCGGCGTTTTATGACGCGCGAGGCTACCCTCTGGTAAACACGGCGGGCGATTTGTATGAGGGCTTAGCCCGCAAATGCCGCACGCGAGTGGTGAGCGTTACGGCCAATTTCACAACGGTGCCTCAATTCCTGTTTGAATTGTCGGACACGGTAAACGCTGCGGCGGTGACGATCCACGGCGCGAGCTATCCGGCAGGTTCCTGCATGTTGACAGATGTGGACATGCCGGACGAGCCAAGCCGAGACAAAGACGGGTCCCTGTATATCCCGATCAGTTACAAAATCGAAATCAACCCAATGGGCTGGTGGATTCTGCTGCCGAATAAAGGGATGAATGAGCTGGTGTATCAGACGCGGACATCGAGCACAGCGGCGTGGACCGACACAACGAAAGCCCTCTACGATAGCAAGACACCAACGACAGACAGACAGATCGTTAAGCGGCGAATTCAGACGACAGAGCAACAGGATATTCCTAGCGATATTTGGCTCGATAACAACGGGCAGGCCCAGAGAATCGTGACGCTATCGTCAAGCCAACTCGGCACTGGCGGCATGACTGCGGGAAGCACTGCGCTAACCATGGCTACGGGATCACTATCCACTACAGCGCACCTAGGGGCGTTGGTGCGAATTAAGGGCGCTGGTCTGAAGGGCGCGTGGCTATCTACTCGCATTGTTTCGGTCGCGTCCACCACGTCGGCGACGCTGGCCGATAAGGCATTCACCACGATCTCTGGATCGCAGGTGTGGGTCTCGGGTGCGTGGGTCAACTCCTTCCTCCTCGTCGATGAGGGCGACTGGGCATCAGTCCCATTACCAAATAACCAACCATGACACAGCAGCACGATATCCTGACAACCATCGACGGCGCGCGTACGATCTCACGTATGATCGACGAGTACGGCGGCGCGGGTATCGGCGCAACTAAGTCAGGCATCGCGGTGGTCGGCCATGCTCTCGTGGTGCAGCTCGTGACAGCCATTGCGGCGGGAGCTACCACAACGGTTAAGGCCGACATCATGGATCTTCAGGGCGGCGTATGGGTCAAGACAGGCCAGCAGATTGACGTACGATCTATGACGGGATTGGCAGTATCGACGAGCGGGCGCAGGGTCGCGCGAAGAATCTCCCGATTCGGCTGGGGAGTCGTTGAGTCATGAAGCGGCTGCAAGCCACCAAAGACAGAGCGGCGACACTGGCGCGAATGATGCAGGCATCCAGTGGTATCGGCACGACATCAAGCAACGAGGGCGGCAGTAGCGGCCCGGTGGCGGTCAGGATCTCCAGTAATATCCCAGCAGGTGATTCCGGGCTGACAGACGCAACGCTAATGATCCTGGATGGCGGCGTGTTAGTCGACACAAAGCAGACGATCAAGGTGCGGCACGTCGGGGGATCGGCGGTTGCTGCGGGGACGATTGTTACCCCGGAGCCATGCGGGAAGCTGGGGCTGTGTTTTGTCCGGACAGTCCAAGTCGTCAATCCGTCGGTGATACTATATCGGCCACTGAGGCTTGAGGGGCCAATTGCGCCAGAAGGCGGCGTGGTCTCAGATTACAATGAGGCGTGGTCGTTTGGCTCATGGCAGACGCGGGCCTTGTACTACGTTCCGGGGGGATGGGCGACGTCTGGCTATTATGTCTCGTGTGATTTTTCGGCGACACCAAACGCGCCAACGACGAGTGATTCAGAAAACTGGTATTGGATCAAGTATATGCAGCCAATGCGATACAGGATCGACAGTTACCAAGGTGAGTTTTGCCAGTCATTGTATGATACACAGAAGGCGGCTGTCCTGCGGGTCGGGGAGGCGTCAGTTGCTGGTGTGGCCGGGCACCTATCGCCATTTATGATTCAGTCAATCGGCACGCGAGGGACTGGCGTGATGTCGACAGGAGGATTGGCCTACAGCGCGGAATACCCAATTGCGACGCAGGCGTATCCTGTTACAACGCCAGAGCAGCCGACACCAATCACTGGGCGACAATATAAGTCGTGGCGATCAATCGCCGCATATCGCATCTGGGTTGATGGGAATGATGCAACTGGAATCATTAGCCCTGCGGTCACGACCCAAGCAGTTGAACCATCTGAGTATCTTGGGAAATCAGTATGGATTGATGTCTGGGCACGGTATGTTATCGGCCTATCTCGCAAGGGGGCGTCTGGTGAGTCGGTACCGGCAAACGGCACGCTCGGCGCGGTGCGGCAAATTGGATGGACTGATCCGGCAAACAATGGCTACCATTGTGAATTATCGTCAACAAATTACTCGCAGTCCATTACCGTAACAGGCACAAGATTCGGCCTTGCGTTCGATATCAATGGGCCGTTTGGCCTCTCGTCGCTCGTGATGGAGACAAATGCCAGCACCGGCTGGACACTGCTAACACACAGCAATCAGCAAGAGATGCAGAAGCAGACGGGATTCATTACGGATCTGATTCCGGGCAATGGTGCGATTCGCGTGAGCATCATCCTCGCATGGATGGAGTCAGACAGGCCGTTGATTACGTACCGGAGAGAGGTTTACGCGACATCCGGGGCGAGTGGATACTGGACGCCAAAACAATGGTATTACAGGCCAGAGCCATCGGCGGGATTTGCGGCGACGCTGGCCCCCAACGGCTACGGCGTGCAGGCTGGCGCGTGGAATCCAGCAGTGGCAAGTGCGTTCAAATTGATTGCAGGCCGTAATCCATCCACGAACGTGATAGAGCTGCGCAACGCAGGCGATGGTACGATCCCAAAAACGGACTGGCTGACAGTCCCACAAACAATCACAGTAACGCAGGTGTAATATGGCAACCGGGACGCTCGGGCTAACAGCAGACTGGTGGACGGCATCCGATTGGGTCGATCCTCGGCAGATTGCAATCACAATCACGGGCGCGGGCGTCGTTGAGTATCTCTGGGAAATCGGTACGCCAGCAGGCGCGGCTGTGGGATCGCCAATTGCGGCCGGAACCTACTCGATGACAGGACCCGAAGCGGGGTACAACTGCTACTTTCGCGTGACATCGGGCAGCGCGTCACTGTATTACAGCAAAAGCAGCCAGACGCCGCCAGAGACCACGAAGACAGGCTACGCCTACGCAGACACAGGGCCAACGACACAGGCTTTTGTGTTGTCTGAAATCATACTGGTCGGGTATGACGACTTGACAGCACAATCCGGAACAGAGCCGTACACCTACGCGGCATATTATCCGACAGTTGCGGCAGGCCTTGCCTCCAGTGACGCGATCGACGCTGCGTACCTGATGTTGCGGCTTGGCAGGTGGACGAGAGGACGGACGCTGCGGGTTACGGCGCTGAAATACAGCACGGACCAAAGCAGCGGTATCACGAGCCTAACAACACTCAACGCTAAGACACGGACAACGGCCTACATAGACGTCACGCTGGCGGCCAGTGATCTGGTCACACTGGACGTCACGGCGATGATCGAGGAACTGCAGGCGGTCAGTGGATGGAGCACTGACAGCCCAATACAGATCCATATCAGAGACACAGGCAGCGCGGCTACAGGGCTGGATGTCACAACGACAATTGACGGCACGCGGACGCGGTCGCAACTGGCAATCCTGTTGACATCTGGCGACAGCCCAGAACCACCAGACCCCGGAACAGGCGGGCCGTAAACTCGTGGAATGAGTTTCCGCAGTTGCAACGGTCGTGGAAATCGGTATACAGAACCGCCATGGACTAGCAGCCTGGCGGGGGATTCGTGTGGATAACGAGACACCAGACAATCAGGGCCTGAATTACGATGACGGCGAACGTAAACTCTCCGTATCAGAATCCGCATGGTCAGGGCTGCTGCAGGTTGTTGGGACCGATTTGCGGTGGGTTGTCCGCGCGATTGGTTGGGGGATCGCCTGTATCGCGACATGCTACGGAGTGAGCTTACTACAATGATTGACTTGACGCGCGAATTCATCATCTGCCTGCTGGTTGCTTGGTCCTGTTTTGTGGCTGGCATCTGGGCGATCAGGTACAGTCATTGCGCGGATTTAATCTATCTGGGGCGCTATCTCATCGCCCTGTGTCCAATAGTCTTGAGCCTGTTTTCATCGCATTCGGTGAGTGTGTGTGAGCAGGTCATTTTATCCAAACAAAACGAAGCGGAGCCAGTCAGTGAGCGAATATATCTTACCTCAGTCAGTTACACCGATCTCGGGGATGGCTACGCCTGCCGTACCGAGCGATACAGCGACGGATCCCTCAACAGCACCACACAAGTGCGATCTGTTGAGGGATGCGTGGCGGGGGGCGCTGACGGATCTCAAGCGAGCGGTACGATTGGTCGAGGAGCGACATCGAGCCTACGACGAGTGCATGGCATCGACAGCGACACCGACAGCATATTCTAAGGCCTCTGCGGTGCGTGTTGAGGTGTGTAATATCATGGTGGCGATTGAGGCGATTGGGATTGCAACAGGAATCAAAATCGAATGACACCGACAGACTTATGGACACTGATTCAAGGCGATCCACAGGCCAAAGCCTTCGCGGATTCTGGCAACGACCGTGACTGTGCGGTGAGGTGCAGCGAGATTGCCCCTGTGATTCGCAAGCCGGTGCCGGCTGAACTTGTGCAGCGGATTGCCTCACTGAATGGCCTCTGGGGTATGCTCAAAATTGCAGCCCTGAATCAGTCCCTGAGCAATCCACCACGAGGTGCGGCCTTGTCGTTTGTGGACTGGATCGAGCGAGGCGCGGAGCTTGACACAGACAATCAAAGCGTTAAAGCAATGGCGGCTACGCTTATTGAGTATTCGCTTGCCACTGCCAATCAGTTTACTGAAATTTCGGCGGCTGGGAATGCTTCGCAGGTTATCACAGCCGATCAGGTGTCAGAGGCTGCATTCCCTCACCGTTACCCGTCCGAGGTGATCTAATGCCAACAGTCAAAGACATTCGCGGAACCGCGACAACGGTCCTATCAACAGGCTTGAACAGCTTGGCGAACAACGCTCTTGTCGCATCGTCTGCGATTACACTGAGCACGGGCGAGCCGGGTTATCAGCGGTGTGAGGCTGAGCTGGTTGTGACCTACGGGACAGCCCCAACGGCCAACACGGCTTGCTTGGTGTGGTTGTTGCGAGAGGTGGACGGAACCAACTACGAGGATGGTTCGAGCACGGTCACGCCATCACGCAATCCGGATCTGGTGTTTCCTCTTCGTGCGGTAACGACAGCCCAGCGAATCGTTGTGATTGGCGATCTGCCTCCTGGGTCGTTTGTAGCACTGCTGCGAAATGACGGCACAGGTCAGGCAATGGCGGCGAGTGGTAACACGCTGAAAATCCGTCCAGTCACAGGATCATTCTGATGTGGGGCCGATTTGCATCACGACGCGGCGAGTCGCGATATCCAGCGCTGTGGGATGGTCGTGTAGCGGCATGGTGTCCTTCGGTGACAGGGCCAACAGGTACGCGGCTGTACGATTTACAATCGCAGCGGTATCAGGGCACGTTAACCAACATGGACCCGCCTACCGACTGGGTACGTTCGTCAGGTCAATATGCTCTGGATTTTGACGGGGTGAATGATTACGTCACAATGCCCGCAATCGTGCCAGCAAGAGGGTTTTCGCTGTCTATTTGGTTTAGGGCTGCGACCACGGCTAAAACAAGGCAATCGCTTTTTGCGAATTCTTTGGATGCAAGTCCAGATATTTATCTGCATTTAGAGCGAGTCTCCGGGGCAGTGTATGCAATGAATTTTTACAATGGCGGTGGTTATTTGGGGGCGTCGTCGTCGTTTACGCTGGATCTGAATTGGCATCATTACGCATGGGTGACGACAGCGTCCGGTGCAGTCCTGTATTATTACGATGGCATTGGTGTCGGCACAGCCGCAGGTACATGGACTCCGGGAAACGACAATTCCACTGCAACGATAGGGGCTATCGTGGGTTTGCTGTCAGATTTTGCGACACAAGGACAAATTGACGACGTGGCGAGATATAGCAGATCACTGACAGCCGGAGAAATCCGCACACTATCACGACGGCGCGGTATAGCCTACGAGGCACGGCGGCAGGATTTTGGCAGCAGCGGTTTTCAGGCTGCATGGGCGAGACAACGAGCACAATTGATCGGCGGAGGATTGCGATAATGTACCCACGTAATGCGGCGTCTCCGCCACGAATTTCAATCGGTGCAGTCGTGCAGATTTCCGATGGTGCTGTGCAGACGGCTGGCGTGACCGTCAAAGTCATTCCGCAGGGCGGCAGCGAAGCCAGTGGTGGCGGCACGGTGGCATATTCAGCGGACGGCGTGGTCGTCTACACGCCAACGCAGGCGGAAACCAATTACGCAGCGATGGTTTTTGTGGCGTCGAAAACGGGCTGCATTCCGGCGACCGTCACAGTGGTGACATCAGCAAGCGAGACGGCAGGTTATGCCGGGGTGGACTGGGCCAAGGTTGGCAATCCGACAACGGTCGTTGCACTGAGCAGCACAACGATCAGCACCAGCCAGGTGGTGGCGAGCGTGAGTGGTGCGGTGGGATCAGTGACGGCCAGAGTCACAGCCAATACAGATCAATGGAGCGGTGTGGCGGTTACTGGAATGCCATTGCCTACGGCGGCCTACACGACACCGCCAACAGTGGCACAGGTTGTGACTGGGGTTTACGCGGCATTGCCAGCCGATCACACGGTGAGTGGGTCGTATGGCGTGCGGTTGATTTTGGCGCTGAATTCGTATCGCGAATTGCAGTTAACTGGAAGTTACCATGCGGCAGCCGTTGTTCATGCGTTTCAGCCGGACGTGATTGATGCGACAGCTCTGGCGGCATCGGCGGTAACCGAGATTCAGAGTGGATTGGCGACATCAGCCAATCAGACCACGGCACAGGCAGACATCGACGATATTCAGTCCCGGCTGCCGGCTGCTCTGGTTGCCGGCAGGATGGATGCTTCGGTTGGAGTGATGCAGGCTGATACCGTCACATCGGCGGCTCTGGCAACCTCGGCGGTAACCGAGATCCAGACAGGGCTCGCGACACTTGCCAATCAGACGACCATAATCGGG
>Ga0114970_10003847_pt1 | contig 10957 bp, 8 predicted proteins | sample M_140205_XF_Meta_FD_87030 | JGI IMG/M metagenome (GOLD analysis project Ga0114970, IMG submission 87030) | Freshwater microbial communities from Lake Montjoie, Canada to study carbon cycling - M_140205_XF_MetaG | ecosystem: Environmental > Aquatic > Freshwater > Lake | place: Lake Montjoie... | reverse complement strand
CATGTGAAGGCTACGATGAAGGTCAATCGCAATATGTCTTTCAAGCAGGTCTTGAAGCGTGCCAAGAAGACGTATAAGAAGTCCAAGTCTCAGTCCCAGTCTTCCCAGAATGGCGGCAAACGTCGTAGAGGCGCAAAGCGCGGTGGAAGCTCGCAGCAGCAGCAAGAGCAGAAACAGCAGCAAGGTGGAAACTCGCAGCAGCAGCAAGAGCAGAAACAGCAGCAAGGTGGAAGCGGTATGGCCGGAAATGCGCCTTTTGGCGCGAGTGCGTCTCCCGTTTCTTAAACCGTAGATAGAATAGTTTCATAACAGTTATAATATTGTAATGAAGCGTAGCGTAGCGTAGCCGAATGAAATGCGCGATCGGTAGCGTAGCGAATGAAGCGTAGCGGTAGCGTAGCCGAATGGTTCAGCATTCATAAAAAATAGATACGAAAAATGTCTTTGTTTCTTGCGGCGTCATTCGTTTATCTGGGTTCGGGTGAATATTACGCAGCATAATCTGTATTGTATTCATTATTTTTTCATTGTTGTATTTTTGTTTTAGTTTGATTTTGAAGCGGTTTTTAAAAACAATGCTCGCTTCGGATGAATAATGTGGGTCTAGGATTTTCTGTCTTTGTTCGTCCTGGTCGTCGTGGTCGTGGTCGTGGTCGTCCTGGTGGTCGTCGTCCTGGTCGTCGTCCTGGTGGTCGTCATCCTGGTGGTCGTCATCCTGGTCGTCGTTGTCCTGGTCCACGTGAAACACCATCTCATATAATATTTTGATAAACATTATATTTATGGCATACATGTCCCATTTGGTCCAATATTTCAATAATTCATTTAGGACCTTTTCTCTCGGTTGATGAACAAACCGCGTAAAAGTCGCGACCGATAGTCGGAACAACTTCTTCTTGAATTCTCTCGACACGTATGCGAATGCCTTGTTATTTCGGATGTATTCGTAACATATCTTACGAAGACTATCGTCGGTAAGTGTCTCTTGTTCGTTGATAAGATACGTCATCAGATGAACTTCAATCGGCCATAGAAAATAGTCTGGTGCGTGGACGTAGAAATGTTGGCGCCACAAGTAGTTGTGTTGGAATATTTTAGATGAATTGGTTCGGTATAGCACCTCCGAGTCGATTGTGGTGTGGGATGAGGATGAGGATGAGGATGAGGATTCTTCTTGTTTGTCACTCCACGGATGCTCTAATAGTCGTGCGACGTCGATGGATAGACCGAAATCAATAATATACGGTATCTGCTGCGTATTTTCGATAAGTATGTTGTTTTCTTTCAAGTCATAATGGACGAGTTTGTATTTGATTAGTATTTGAATACTGTCAATAATTCTCTCGTACATGTCGAATACGATTGACATTAAATGAAAAGATGTTGTGTTTCGTTCGTCCGCTTTGAACTGTGTACGGTATTTTTCTACTTGGCGTTCGTCTTTTCGCAGAGATTTCGAGACATAGTCGTCTGCGTCTGCGTATGCGTCTGCGTCGTCGCTTTCGCTGGTGTATGCGTCGATGCCTCCTCCCCCCCCGTCTGGCGTGGACGTGGACTCGGCCTGGGCTCCGATATCCGATATATACCTACGTAAAGAGATACCATCGATGTATTTCATTTTTTGAATGATGAACTTTTTGTTTAAAATATTGTAATCCTTTGATGTCATCCCGTGCTCGCCCCGCTCGCCCCGTTCGCCGTTTCGTTTGATGTATTTACTTATGGCATCACAATTGGTTACATATGATTGTTTGATTGTAGCTAAATCGATCTTGTGCGTTTTTAAAATAGGGACGAAAAATAGTTCAAAGGATGGGATTTCTTGTATTTTCTTCCCAATATAGTCTTCAAATTCTGAATGGAAGTTGTGTTTTTGTAGCTTGGACACATATTTTGACCGCTGCTGCTGCTCGTCTGGTGGGGGGTGGTGGTGGTGTTTTTTGGCTTTATGCTTGTCGCGGCTGAGTTGAAATGGCAGAGAAGGATAGTATATACATCCGTATGAACCTTGATTGATTAGTTTGGATTCTTCTGCTGCTCCTGCTGTATTGGTGGTTGCCGCCATCCTGTCTCTTGTATTGATAGAATAAAAATTTATTGTGCGTTGCGCCGCACATGTTTTTTGTTGGTTAACTACTGCTCGGCGGCGGTGGCGGTGGCGGCGGTGGAGGCGGCGGCGGCGGTGATGATGGCCGACGACGTGTATTTGTAGTACCTGTTCTTGTATGTTTTTTTGATTTTATCCATAATCTGGTCGGTTAGTTCTTCCGGCGTGATGTTTGACATGGCGCCTGGGGTTTTTTCGTATTTTTCAATGACAAGCCCGATTTCTTTTGTCATTTCATCCGAGGTCATTTTTGTTTGATAGAAGTCGCTATAGCAAGACGACGGTTTGAATTCTTCGGTTGATGATGCCGATGCGTTGCGGATATGTTCGTCCATCATTTTGATGCTGTTTTTTGACATTGTTATGTAGGGGCGGCGGTGACCTGCGGCTACGTTCAATGGGAGGTCTGGGACAGACAACTCGGGGGCGGTGGCGGTGGCGGTGGCTGTCAGCGTGGGCGCTGTGGTGTGCGTTGGGAGGTCTGGGACAGACAACTCGGGGGCGGTGGTGGTGGTGGTGGCAGCGGCGGCGGCAGTCTTTTTTCTGAAATAGTATCTTCCTGCCTTGAACATCTTGTCGTCGATGTCACCTTTGTATCCATTTTCTTCCAGGCGGCGCTTTTCCATTTCCATTGCCTGTGCGATATTGTATTGTTGGGCCCATTTAGCCCATTCGCTCTTGTAGGTGTGTCTGTCATCAAATTGATGGACTTTGGAGAAGCGTGATAGGTCGGCCATGAATTCTTTGCCGAATTCGTGGCGGTAGGTCTTGATGTTGTTGTTGTTGTTGTTGCTGCCGATTGATGTTGTCATTGATGATGACTGACGTGATAGATGTCTCTGTATGTATGTATGTATGAAAATGATTTCAATTTTTTTAGTATTCGTTTTATACAAAATTGAAATTCGTTCACTCATTCGTTCGTTCGTTCACTCATTCATTCGTTCGTTCACTCATTCATTCGTTCACTCATTCGTTCACTCATTCATTCACCGAAATACGTAAATGCCTCCTAAGTTGAAAATAAAGGCGCCCTCGGCTCCGTCGTGTAGTCAATTCCTCGCTTCATTGTCTCCATTAGAGCAACGTGTTTGCGCGATTGCGGAGTCGCATCTAGAAAGCTCGTTTGACTTATCGCGTTCCTCTGGATATATTGCGTGGAAGGCGAAGAATGCCTAACCGATGTGACGTTATATAATATTCTTGATGTATTTCATCATCCTTTTGCGTGTTTTACGTATATCTCGGAGTGACTGTTTATACTCGCGTTTGTATTTTTTGATGGAACGTAGATGATTGGTGGGGTGTTTGGTGGTGGTGGTGGTGCCTCCTTTTAAGAATTTACCTGCCAAACCGGCTGCGCCTCCTGCGGGCAATCCTGCGGGCAATCCTGCTGGCATTCCTGGCATTGCCTGGGGTGTCAAGCCCGGTGGCATCATACTTGTTAGGTCACCTGCGCCCGGTGGTATCATACTTGTTAGGTCACCTGCGCCCGGTGGTATCATACTTGTCAGGTCACCTGCGCCCGGTGGTATCATACTTCCCAATGCTTTCTTCGGGTCTGAAGCAATTGAAGCTAGGTCGGGTGCGCCCGTGCCCCCCATTGCGCTTCCTACCGCGCCCGTTACCGCGCCCTTGGCCGCCCCTTGCGCCATATTCATCGCATCTCCCGCCAGTTGGTCTTTAAGTCCCATTACATTGGTTTTCAATGCGACACCCTGTGTTTTCGCCCCCGCCATCGTCGTCACCGACTTTGACATAATCACGATGACATTTTGTAACAGACGCCATAATTGTAGTGTGGTTCCGATTCCCGGAATAAGGCTTAATGCGTTCATAATTCCCTCAACAGAGGACGACGCGATATCTCGCACATCGTTGGAGAGGATTTTTGATATTTTTTGTAATGGGGGGTCCACTGCGGTGATTACTTTATCCGCCATCTCGTTTAATTTATTCATATCGACTGAGTTGTCGGCTAGTTGCGGGATGGCTTTCTTCAGGTTGATTTTGGAAGAAAGGTCCGATGACCCGCCTTGGATTAGGTCGTTCCACCATTTCTTGATTCGTCGTATAACTAAAATGGCGCTGTTCTTGGCGGTTGTTCCGATATCGGGGTATTTCTCTTCTTCGTCTAGGTCGTCATCTTTCTTTTTGTCGGCTTTCTTGTTCTGCTCGATGAATACGATGATTTTTGAAAGAAGTGGGAGTAGCGATTCTTCCAATGCCATAAGTCGTCCTGCTTCCTTGGCGTCTGCGTCCTCGGTGTCGGCGTCGGCGTCGGCGTCTGCGTCGGGGGCATCGTCGTCTTCTAGCGGGGGTGCGGACGGTTGCGGTGGTGGATTCGGGATGGCACTTCCTGATGCTGCGGCGGCGGCGGCGGATGCGGCGGCGGCGGCTGCGGCGGATGCGGCGGCGGATGTCGCAGTAGATGGCGGCTTCCACTCTTGTTCCTTTGCCATTGTCCATTCGCCTTCGCCTTCGCCTTCGCCTTCGCCATTGCCACCTTTTTGGGTCACTACTCTGCCGCCGCCGCGTCTGATTTCGTGGTTTGATTTTACAATATCGTGTAATAATTCGAACATTACAAATATGGGCGTAACTACATTGGGTCGTAATTTTTGTAGTTCTTCATCTTCTTCCGGTGATAGTCGTTTGCCTTGTTTGTGTTTACGTTCTCGTTTTTCTATTAAATAGTCATAACGTTTCATATACCGTTCCGCATTTTCTATGATTGACATCGTCCTTTCTGGTTACTATATAACAATATTATATCTACTTGGGTTATAACGAGGATTTCGTGGTCTTCCATTGTTTTTTAAACTCCGCGTATCCTGTCGATGGCGTGGCGGCGGCGGGCGTGGTGGCGGGCGTGGTGGCGGGCGTGGTGGCGGGCGCTCGTCCGTCAAAGTCCGTGATTTTGCCTCTATATGAGTATCGGTTGGCCTTTTCGCGAAATATTTTATTTCCTGGGGTTGCGGTGGCGGGCGTGGAGGCGGCGGTGGCGGCGGTGGCGGCGGTGGTGGCGGTGGCGGTGGCGAACTTGTGCGATTTGTCGTTTGTGGTTGTATGTAAATTCAAGTTAGATACGGTATTATATGATTTCAGTTTCACGAAGACGTCGGGTGTCTCTTCTGCGGCGGCGGGTGCGGGCGTGGAGGCGGAGGGCGTGGAGGCGGTGGCGGCGGCGGCGGCGGTATTGTTCCGGTCTTTGGCCTTATTGTATTCGTCTCTGATATCCACGTGGATTTCTCTCGGAGCGTTCGTTTCTATCATATACTTCCTTGAAATCGTTTCTAAATATTTGTAGGGGATGTTTGCCGTTCGCGCGTAATATGCGAAGGACGCGGTTGCGTGGTCGTAGCACATAATAGCATCTCCGTAAAAATCGTCGATGGTTTCACGGACTGTGGAATAATACATATTTTCTAAACACTCTTTTCGGTGGTCTTGCTCGGCGATGGATAACGATTGGTTGTTTTTATCGCTCTGATGTGCGACCCACTCGTCGTATTCTTTGAAATACTTATCTTCAAATGGTGTTTGGGGGGCGTCGGCGATGGCGGTGTTACCGAAAATAAAATGTAGCGGTTTCAGGAATACGGATAAAAAAGTGGAGTGCGTGGTTCCCCCCCGTAGCAATGACTTGTATAACACTACGGCGAATATACTGGTTCCGATGGTGTAGAGTAGCGCCTTGGATAGTGTGTGTTTTTCGGGTGTCGCGGTCATTGCTTTATTATAGTTGTCTAATGCTTGGAATATCAGAACTGCGATTGGGCTTGTCATTGTGTATGTATGTAATTGGCGGCTTGTTTTTATACTACTTCGCGGCGGCGGCGGCGGCGGCGAAATTCCGGATTCTCTCTTCAAATAATTCGGCGACTTCTGACTGTAAATCCGGGAGCTTGATTCGCTGGTAGTTTTTCGCTTCGGGGTGAAGGACGATGATGTAGAGGTCTGTGACCGTTTTGTTGTATTTTGATTGGAGAATATACTTGTATATATTCAATTGAAGCGCGTAGTGCCAGTAATTCGTGTCTGGGATGTGCTCGATTGCGGGGTGGGTGGCGAATTTGTTTCCGCGGTTGGTTTTCACGATTTCGCGGCATCGTTTCCAGTCGTAGATGGCGAGGGGGGGGGGGTCCGTCCCCCTACGACGGGATTCACGTGTGACGACTTCATACACCATATCGATTGACCCCGCAATTTGCGCTTCTTCGTGAAATACTGTCCACTCTGTCCGGTAGGGTCGGAGGGTCGCTTGTTCACCAGCGACGTGTTCGTTGTGGAAGTTTTTGAAGTATTGGAGTTCGGGGGGGGTGTCCGGCGAGCAACGGCGGGGATTATTGTCGGGGTCGGTGGTCTCGGTGGCGGTGGTCTCGGTGTCGGTGGTCTCGGTGGCGGTGTCGGTGTCGGCGGTGTCGGCGTCATTGTAAAAGCATTCTATCTTGTAATGCATCTCCGTTCCTTTTGCGGCGGCGTCTCTGCCTGCCTTGGACCACATCTCTTCGATTTCTTCCGCGGTTTTCCCGTAATATTTGGCATTGGCGACGGGGTCGTTCCATTTCTTTTGGTTTCGCATCATTGCGGCGATGACTTCTTTGGCATTGAAGTGCTCGAAGTGTTGATGGACTAATGTTGTCACGGATGTGAATTCCGTCTCTGCGGTGACGCCGTTGATTCCTTGGATTGTATATTTGTGAGGGCCTTCTTCAAAGTGGATATGTGTGTCGCGGGGGTGTGGGTTTCGACCCCCTAATGCGGCGGTAGTTGTCATTGCGTCTCTGTAGATAGATGTATTGATAAAAAATATTTCAATTTATTATTGGATGCGCATCATTTGGTGTATCTATTTATTTATGATGAAGACATCTGCCGCATCATTCCCACCCGTCGTTGCCTGTAAACATCATCCGCCATCGGTGTTGAGAATGTGTCTTCGTCCGTTAGGCGGTGGTGATGTTCGTCGTCGCCGCCGCCGCCGTAGTAGTGACCTTGGTTTCGTCGCATCTGTGCGTATAATTCTTTTGCGGTGATGTCTTCTTTCTTGTTTCGCGCGATTGCGATTTTCACACATAGTGTCCTGACTTCACTTTGTTGGTTGCCGTGGCGGCCGCGGCGGCGGTAGTAGTCTGCTGGTAGTTGTGTGGGAATTCTTGAATGAAACACGTCGTCTTGTGTTTCTTCGGCCGCGTCGGGGTTCTGGTCCTGGTCCTGGTCCTGGTCCTGGTCCTGGTGGTCCCGTTTTGCTTCTTCAATCACGCGTTTTGCTTCTTCTTCGTGGTCTTCTTCAAACTCGACGTATTTTTTCGAAACATCGGCGCCTGTGCTGAAGACATCTTGTTCTGCGGAGCAAATTCTTCTTGCGTGAAGCAGCATTTTTTCTTGTCTGTTATCCATTATTGTTGTTGAACCGATAATGACCTTTACATCTGTCATCAGATTCGCGGTGAAGGCTGCGATGTTTGGAAAGCTGAGTCGTGAATGTGCGTCAATTTCGTTCAGCATTCGCTTTGCCTTGTAAGCCTCGCGCACAATGGTGTTCTTGTCGTAACGGTCCGCTTCCGCCTCTCGGAACATCTTCAGGATTTCAATTTGAACCATTCCCAGGATGAGATTATATGTCTGTTGAAACACGATGGTTGAAATTGAAAGTGGCGACGGTGGAACAACTGCGGCGGCATCGTTAGGTATTTCGTGTGCGAACTTGTATGTGTATTGTTTTCCGGTAAATTGATTTTCGTATTGAATTTTGACATTGACGGCGGTGGCGGTGGCGGATGCGGCGTCGGTGGTTGGCGTATACTGTATCCAAAGTTGTTTCCTTTCGCCGTGAAACAATGAGTGTAGTGTTGTCGATGAACTCCACACGTGCTTCTGATATTCAAATATTTCCACGATTCCTTCTTCGGATGACACAGAGACTTCAACGTGTGAGCCGAATCTCGTGATGAGTTTGAATAGGATATCGCCCATTTGTAATCCAATGTCGGCTGGTTTCAAGATGGTAACAAGTGTGCTTGGGGGGTTCCGCCGGGGGTTCCGCCCCCCAACGGCGGTTTCTGCGGAGGCGGAGGCGTGGGCGTGGGTGGAGGCGTGGGCGGCGGCGTCGTCTTCGTCTGTGATTGGCTCGTAGGGCCCCGACAGTTCTTTCAAACTTCTCAAATCCACATCAGAACCATATCCAATGGTATAGTCTTCGCTTGTCACCCTGATATTGGCAGGAGGCGTGAATTGTCGCATCATTTTGTATAACAATTTGACGTCGGTCGTTCCTTTTGTGATTTCGCCATCGGTTTCAAAGAACCGAATAAGGTGGTAGTGCGGTGGTTCTTTTTCGCCTCCTGCTGCTGATGCTGCTGCTGCTGCTGCTTCGCTGTCAAGTTGAATCATAATTTCATCAAGCACGCTTGTTTGCTTTTTGAATGCTTCTTCGAAACTCGTGCTTCCATCTGGGCGGATTCGGTCCAATCGCCGGTTGATTTCTGGAATTGTTTGGTCTGTGATTTCTTGAAACGGGATTTCCAGATTCGCATTGTCGTTGAACGTAATCAAATAAATCCACGCGCGAATGGGTTGTCTCTGGATTGTCTTGCCATTGCGTTCGGCGTGAATCACATCAACGAAATTCTGGATTGTGTTCACTGCGTTTAGTATTTTTGTCCCCTGCATTGAGCTTGATGTGTCCAGAAGAAACCCGGCAATCAAATTGCGAGGTTGTAATTTCGTCTCGTCGTCGCCGTCGTCGCCGTCGTCGTCGCGGTCGTCGTGTCTGTTGATAAGTGGGGTAGTTATTTCAAGTCTCCCGAACTTCTTGTTGTTTTCTGTTCGTTTTTCCAGTAAAGGGCGCGTGGTTTCTGGGATGAACCTTTGCGAAAGAATATTCCCGTCGGTAGTTGTAATTTTCGTTGAAATCATTGCGGTGTGTGTGTGTGTGGATACGCTGTTATTGAGATGGATTGATGAAATTCATTTCAATTTATTTCGATCGCTCGATCGCTCGCAACCGGTGCTCCGCGTCGTCTACGACGCCGCCCGCACCTCTGCTCGCTAGCGCTTCGCCGCTCTATATCTGCGCCTCTGGTTGTGCTTGCTCGCTCGACTCCAGTGCTCCGCTTCGTCTACGACTCCGCCCGCACCTCCACGAGCTCGCGCTTCGCCGCTCTATATCTGCGCCTCTGGTTGCGACTCTGGTTGTGAGGGGTCTGGTTGTGCCTCTGGTTGTGCCTCTGGTTGTGAGGGGTCTGGTTGTGCCTCTTGTTGTGCCTCTTGTTGTGCCAGTGCTCGTGCTTTGGCCTGTTCTTCTTCTTTTTGCTTTTTACGCATTGCTGCTCTTGACATTCCCTTTGGTAGTGGAGCAGGAGCTGGAGCAGGAGCAGGAGCAGGAGCTGGCGCTGGAGCGAGTGTGGTTTCCGGTTCTGTCGGTTGCGGTTCGGGTGCTTGTTCTGGTGCTTGTGGTTCTTCGGGTGCTTGTGGTTCTTCGGGTGCTTGCTCTGGTGCTTGCTCTGGTGCTTGCTCTGGTGCGGGTGCTTGCTCTGGTGCGGGTGCTTGCTCTGGTGCGGGTGCTTGCTCTGGTGCGGGTGCTTGTTCGGGTGCGGGTGCTTGCTCTGGTACGGGTGCTTGTTCGGGTACGGGTGCTTGCTCTGGTGCTGCGGGCTTGACCTTCATCGGTCTAACCTGAAACATTGCGTTCGTGGTTATCTTACGATGTCCCGGTATGTTTTCTAGATTATGTTTTTGATTGGTTCCAACTTGCTTTGATATTCTTTTGTCTTGCTCGCGCTCGTTTTGGATTTGTTTGATGATGTTGGATAACATTGTGAATGTATATATATATCAAGTCATATAAAAATATATTGTATTGTATTGTATTGATTGATTAGCGATGTTTCCTTCGGTAAAAATACAAGAGTGGGTTCCCGGGTCGTTTCCGATTCCTTTTTTTCAAACGTGGTGTTGTGAACATAGTGCGATTACTCCTTCGGTGGGAGTGGATGTAGTAGACATATGGAGCGAATTGGATTCTGCCGGTCTTCCACCTAAAATGCTTGCGTGTGTTCGTGAAAATTTGATTATGAATCGCGTCGGAGTGGATTGTATACATTATCTATTCAATGACGCGGATTGTCGCGACTTTATTGCGCGTGAGTATCCGCCTGATGTTCTGATGGCGTATGACCTTTTGATACCTACTGCGTTTAAAGCGGATTTGTGGAGGTATTGCGTGTTGTATAAATATGGGGGTGTCTATTTGGATGTGAAATACGGGGGTGTCCGCCCCCCAACGGCGGGGGGGTGTCCGCCCCCCTACGGCGGAACTACGTTCGATGGTGGGGCTCAGGGTTGTGCTGGTGGGTGTGCTGGTGAGGGTTGTGTGCCCCGCTTGGTATATAAAGATGAGCTAGCGCCGTTGGGGGGCACATTACGTGCGATTGTTGAGAGATGGTTAGCTAATGAAGACGCTGGGAGTGGCGTCTTTGTTCTTGAGCGCGATGCCGTCGGTCTTTGGCCTCCTGGTCGGCACGGGATTCATAATGCGTTTATGATTACGAGACCGAAAAATCCTATATTGCTGGAGTGTATTTTTCGTATTGTCAGTGCTGCGAAGGAGAGGCGTTATGCGCGTGGTGGACTTGATGATGATTATTCGGCTGGGTGGATTACCCGTGCTTTGTTTGTTACAGGGCCTGGGTTGTTGGGGGATGTGTGGAGGGGGGGTAGCGCCCCCCAACGGCGCAACTACGTTCGCATGGTAGGGGCGGGTTGCTTGGGGGTCGGCGGGGCGGGTTGCTTGGGGGGCGGCGGGGCGGGTTGCTTGGGGGTCGGCGGGGCGGGTTGCTTGGGGGT
>Ga0114970_10003843_pt1 | contig 10961 bp, 8 predicted proteins | sample M_140205_XF_Meta_FD_87030 | JGI IMG/M metagenome (GOLD analysis project Ga0114970, IMG submission 87030) | Freshwater microbial communities from Lake Montjoie, Canada to study carbon cycling - M_140205_XF_MetaG | ecosystem: Environmental > Aquatic > Freshwater > Lake | place: Lake Montjoie... | reverse complement strand
GGTATAATAACCCATATAATTGTTGAAATTAAAACCGCTACGGATACCATAAGTATATCCTTTGTCTTCACGAATATCTTGGTTCAAGCGGCTATTAAAACTACCGCCTAATTGGAAATTCATTATATTGTTTTTAAAGAAATTTCCAGTAGAAGAATATTTATCTGATGAAAATCCAATTACAATAGAACTTTGCGGAGCTTCCGATTTGTCGACCAAATATATTTTGGTGCCTTCAGTTTCATAAAATTCTCCAGCACTAGGAATGGTGACGTTTTTAGCTGCCCATTCTTTCAGGAATCCTAATTTGGGAATCATTTCTTCTTGTCCAATACTTCCCACTATGATAAGGCTACTGATGGAAGGAGATAAATTATTATTATAGTAGTTAGTTACATCTTCTATCGTTATGCTTTTGTAGTTTTTTTCTGTGGCAAATAAGCCGTAAGGATTGCTGCCGAACATCAATTTACCAAAAGCCAATTGCGACATGGCGTTTGAATTATAGTCAATACCTTTCGATTGCTGTATATCACTTTTAACAATACGCTTAAAATCGTTTTTGTCGAATTTCGTGTGAAGTAATCTTTCTTCAAATAATTTTAATGCGACATCTATATTTTCAGCACGACACTGCAAAAATATATTCATTTCTTCACTGCCTGATGAAACGCGAATACTACCACCTATTTTCTCTAGAGCGGCACTAAATTCTTCGCTTGTGTATTTTTGTGTGCCTTCATTCATCAGCTCAGCGGTAACACCGCTCAGCCCGATTTTTTTCAGATCATTCATTTCGTGTAACTCGCCACCTTTTATTGTAAGTTGCATATATACAAGTGGCACTTCCGAATTTACTGTTCCAGCCACACGCAATCCATTGTCAAATTTTACATCATATATATTGGGGAATTGCACACTTTTAACTTCGCCAGGAATTGGATGTTTGCTACGGTCGAAATTATCAATGGGTCTTTTGTAGGAGAGATTATTATATTCATTTGGCGCTTCAATATGTTTTATATCTGCAATAACTTCAGTTTTTTTCTTTTCTTCATCATTGCTATATTTTGGCTGCGTAATTACCCATACCGCAGGTTTACTTTTTATATAATTATTATAAGCGGCCATTACTTGTTCTTTTGTCACGTTCTTATAACGATCGATTTCGTCTTGCATATTAAAAGGTTTATTTAAAAACATAATCCAATAATTAAGATAGGTTGATTTTCCTGCAACACTTTCTATGCTACCAATAAGTTGTGTGAGGAATTGAGATTTTGCACGTTCCATGGCTTCATCGCTCACGCCATTTTTTTCTAGGTCTTCAAATGAAGCTTTTAGCCATGCGTCAATTGAGTCAACCGAAGTAAGCGGGTAGGGTATAATACCTAATGTAAATTCACCAGCCAATTCTTCACTGCGGTTATAACAAAATGCACCAAGAGCATTTTCTGTTTTCTCAAAATATCTATAAAAAATAGAGTTATTTCCGCTTCCTAGTATATTAGCTAAAATATCCAAAGCGGGTTCATCTTTACTATAAGCACCAACTGATGGGTACACAATAGTATATCTGGGTAAATTTACCTTCTCTACATAATTTACAAATTTGCGTTCAGGCAAAATAACACGCTCCACTTTCATTTTATTTACTTTGGGGCAAGATTGTATGGCACCAAAATATTTATCGACCAATGCTATGGCATCTGAAGTTTTTACATCGCCTGATATAACTAAAACAGCATTGTTAGGACCATACCAGCGAAGAAAAAAGTTTTTAAGGTCTTCTACATTGGCGCGATCCAAATCTTCGGTATAACCAATGGTAGTCCAACTATAAGGATGACCTTCGGGGTACAGGTTATTATTCACATATTCTTCTACAATACCATAAGGAACATTTTCTACATTTTGTCCTTTTTCATTTTTAACGGTGGCACGTTGCACTTCAAATTTTTTCTGTGTAACAGAATCTAATAAGAATCCCATGCGATCACTCTCAAGCCATAGAGCCATCTCCAAATAATTGGCAGGCAATGTTTCAAAATAATTGGTACGGTCGCGGTTGGTACTTCCGTTCATATTACCCCCAGCACCTGATACTATTTTAAAATGCTCTTCATCTTGCACATGTTCACTGCCTTGAAACATCATGTGCTCAAAGAAGTGTGCAAAGCCAGTGCGGTCTTTCACTTCGCGTGCTGAGCCTACGTGGTAGGTAACTTCCACATGAACTATAGGGTTTGAATGATCTTCGTGAACCACAACGGTAAGTCCATTGGGCAATTGGTATTTTTCGTAAGGGATAATGAGTTTGCCGGGAACCTTATCTACTTTTTCAATAAGTTTTGGTTGGGCCATAACACCTGCAAATGCAATGAGACCGCATAGTAACGTAAATAATTTTTTCATATTGTTGGTTGTGAATAATTTTTAAGAGCCGCAAATTTAACCATTTCACCTCGGATGGTTTATTTTTGCAAACCGATTTATTAAATAAATTTAAAAAATTAAAACGCATGAACAATAAAATAGTTGCTCCAATCTTTATCTTTCTTTTGCTATCTGTGATACGCTTCACTGGTTTACAAGGATTTACTCCAATGATAGCCTTTACTTTTTTTGCAGGGGCAATTGGAATGTCGTGGCGTGGCTCAGTGCTAGTGCCATTGGCAGGCTTACTAATGGGAGATATACTGATGGCACTTACCAGCGATCCAAGTTATATTGCTTATCTTAAGCAAGGCGAATTTTTAGGAATTTATGCTATATATATTGTATGTGCCTTTACTGGTCACCTATTTTCAAATCGCCTCAATGTAAAAACTATTGCACTGGGTTCTATTACTTCAATACTATTGTTTTTTTTAGTTTCTAATTTGATGGTTTGGGCTGCGGGTTTAGATATCAATAGCCATCCATACAGCAAAGACTTTGCAGGACTTCTATATTGTTATACATCAGCACTACCTTTCTTATTGAAAAGCTTTATAGGTAATGGAGCTGCAACTATTATATTATTTGGAGCTTATGCTTGGGCGAGTAAGAATTCCCTTGTTGCCAAAAAAGCTTAATAAATACTAAGTTTCTTTCTTACTTAAAAATACGGCGTTATGCTGAATTTATTTTAGCATCTATGAACGCACTTTTGAGAAGCTGAAATAAATTCAGCATGATGCAAAAATATCCCTTGTGAATTTTGAAAGTATTATTGATTAATTTTTAAACAAAAAAAAGTGAACGATTAAAAGAAGTTTATCACTTTCAACCATTCACTTTTAGTTCGCCGCGGCGAATCACTGTTAACTCTTTATTATGCTCCCAATTTCTTAAAGTTAGGAGCAGTATTCAATTCTTTGCTTTCTCCGGTATAATCATAAAAGCCCATTTTGGTTTTTACGCCAAGTTGCCCTGCTGTTACCATTTTAACCAATAGCGGGCAAGGAGCATACTTCTGATTCCCGAATCCTTCATATAGTACATTTAGGATAGCGAGACATACATCAAGGCCAATAAAATCGGCCAATTGTAAAGGACCCATCGGGTGAGCCATGCCCAGTTTCATTATCGTATCAATTGCTTCTACTCCAGCTACATCTTCATATAAAGTATATATAGCTTCGTTAATCATGGGCATTAAAATTCTGTTGGCCACAAAGCCAGGATAATCATATACTGCTACTGGAATTTTTCCCAATGTTTTGCATAGGTGCACTGTGGTTTTAGTAACTTCATTTGTTGTTTTAAATCCTGCAATTACCTCTACCAATTTCATCATAGGCACTGGGTTCATAAAGTGCATTCCGATTACATGCTCAGGGCGTTTGGTGGCAGCACCAAGTTTGGTAATAGCTATAGAAGAAGTGTTGCTAGCGAGTATTACACCTGGTTTGGTGAACTCATCTAATTGTTTAAATATATTTAATTTGGCTTCTACATTTTCAGTAGCAGCTTCTATTACAAACTCTGCATTTTCAACACCTGTTTTCAAATCGGTTGAGGTTGTGATATTGGCAAGTGTTTGTGCTTTTATTTCTTCGGTAATGAGTGCTTTGGTAACTTGGCGGTCCAAGTTTTTGCCAATAGTGGCCAATGCTTTTTCTAAAGCTGCGGGATTAATGTCTATCATAGTAACTTGGAAACCGTGTTGGGCAAATACGTGAACAATGCCATTTCCCATGGTTCCTGAGCCGATAACTGAGATGTTTTTCATTTAATAATTAATTATATATTTTATACTATTCCGACTCTTCGGAATGAGGCTTCAAAATTATAAACCTAATGAAGGGAGGGCTGCACAACTTGTTAACAAAAACGGGGTTCAGGATTCGGATCCCGAATTTTATTTGCGTGGATTTGGGCGGCTGGCACATTATTAGGAATCATGAGCAATGATTAACGATACAGAAGTCCTTTAATAGTAAATCAATTAGTCGACGTATCTTTAATTCTTGTTCTTTAAAATAACCGTGAGCTATCTTGAGTCCCTACTTCTTAAGAACTTCTTCAGGCTTATATTTCATAAAACGATGCAATATATTTGCTTCCCAATAGGCATCGCCTCTTACCCTAAAGCCCAATTGCTCGTAGAAAGTAACAACCTGGTCCTGAGACCCTAGATAGATTTGCAAATTCTTGGGCATGTCTTCTAATAATTTTGCAATTAAAGCTTTACCGATGCCATTTCCTCTGTATTCGGGCAGTACACAAATCCTTTCAATCTTGTGCCCTGCTCTGCTCTTCCTCCACCTTGCCGCACCTACAGGCACCTCATTCCAAAAAGCTAGGTAATAGCGGCATTGGCTGGCTTTGTCGTATTTGTCGTATTCTTCTCTCTCCGATACTCCTTGTTCATCTTGAAACACAACTTTTCTAATCGCACAATGCATTGCAAGTTCTTTTCCGCCTTGCACTTTTCTTATCAATATCATTGGGTTATAATTAAGATAGTAATTTGTTTATGGGCGACAAATATACTCCTTTTGGTTAAAAAAATATCTGTGAGTTCTCTAGCTCTTTTATTTTATTTTAATTCGATAGTAAAATCCTTTTGTATAATAAATTTCCCGATTGGTTTCAATATCAAATTATAAGTCTTACAAAACTCCTCGAAATCTGTTTGATTATTTGCATCCACTGCCAATAAAAGGCCGCCATTGGTTTGCGGATCGTTGAGTAATTGAAAATTTCGCATATCAATAGCACCAGTCACCTTTTTTTCTATTGCATTCCAATTGCGATAGGTATTATCGGGTATACAATTTTGTGCCAGCAAATCATCAATGTTTTCATAAATAGGAATGCTACCTGAATTAATTTCTGCTGATAAATTGGAGGCCTCACACATCTCATTGATATGCCCCAAAAAACCAAAGCCTGTTAGGTCAGTCATGGCATTTATATAATGTAATTTCGAGAATTTATTGCCTAAAGCATTTAATTGCGACATATTAGCAACATGTTTATTTATGCGTGTTTTATCGCTTTCGTTTTCGTCATTCAACACACTTTTTTTTATGGCCGCATTATATATTCCACTTCCAATTTGTTTGGTCAAATAAAGCAAATCGCCAAGTTTTGCTCCAGCATTTGTTTTAAGATTTTCTTTGCTTACCAGTCCATTTACTGATAAACCAAAAAATGGTTCAGGACTATTAATAGAATGTCCGCCGGCTAAATTAATTCCAGCTTCTTTACAGATATCAATCCCGCCCTGCAAAATTTGTTTTGCGATATCGGTGTTCAGTTCATCAACGGGAAATCCCAGAACAGACAAAGCCATCAGCGGCTTCCCTCCCATAGCGTAAATATCGCTTAGTGCATTAGCTGCAGCAATTTTGCCAAACATATAAGGGTCATCAACAACTGGCGTAAAAAAATCGACTGTTGAAATTAAGAGTTCCCCATTACCCATGTCATATATGGCTGCATCGTCTTTTTTTTCAAACCCTACCAGTAATTTCGGGTCAGGGTTTTGAGTAAGTCCACTCAATATTTCAGATAAAACAGCAGGGGCAATTTTACAACCGCAGCCACTGCCCTTGCTCATTTCAGTTAGTCGTTTGCCCATCGTTGTTCGGTTTATTTCTAGCATCTTCAATTTCCTGGAAACGTCTTTCTCGCTCTTTCATTTCTTCCATTTTGCTTTTGGCAAACGGTTTGAGAAATATGCGAAAGAAAAAAAACAAGCAGATGCCTCCAATAAGAAACTCACTAATAAGCATAAACCAAAAATCAGGTCTCAGTAACCCATCTAATAATAACATGTTTAAAAAAATTTCGGCAAATTTACGCACTCTTTCCCTCAAATGCCTTAGAATTGCAATACTTTTCCGCCACAACAAAAATACAATGAAAAGACTGGGAACAATTGCTGTAATGGCCATATGCTATGTGCAAGTTTTATTTGCACAAATAGAAATAACGGAACCCTATAAAAAACTTACTGAGCATACCGATGATATAAACCGCATGGTATACAGTATGCCCCTCCGATTATTTGCCAGTTCATCTTTTGATAAATCAGTAAGAATTTATAATGAAGAAGGTGTGGAACAAAAGTTTTATGCCAATGAACATAAAGCCTCTGTTGAAGCACTTTGTTTTAGTAAAGATGGCAAATTCCTTTTTAGTGGTTCAAACGATTGGTTGATTGTACAATATGATGTGGCTGCAGGAAAAATAGTTAAGAGTTTAGGCGGATTTAATTTACCCGTAAAAGCTTTGGCATGCGACCCCACTGGCAAATTTCTTTTTGCCTCTTTGGATGAAGACTCTATAAAAGTATTTGATCTCTCGGCGGGCTGGCAACAAAAACGTGGAATACCAACTCCGGGTAGAGTTACCCATATTACGCCCAGTTATGATGGAAAGGGGTTGCTGGTTGCAACCCAAAAACCAGAGGTGCTACTTTTAGATATAAAAGGTAACACACTGCTCACATTTGCAGGGCATACTGATCAAGTAAACCAAATAGCTGTAGCACCCAATGGGAAATATATTGCAACCGCATCTAATGATAAAACTGTAATACTTTGGGATCCTAAGACTGGCAATAAAATACGAGCATTTACAGGGCATGAACTTAAAGTAAATGGAGTGAGTTTTAGTGCCGATGGTAAATATGTAATTACAGCATCTAATGATAAAACCGTGAGAGTTTGGGATGCAGAAAGCGGCAAACCAATTTATACAATCAAGGCTAACAACTCTGTAAAATCTGCATTTGTTACCATCGACAAGAAATATGTAATAACAGGCGGCAAAGGCATCAGCAAAGAAAAAGATTATGGTATATATATGTGGAAAGTAGGTTTGGATACCTTAGATAAACCTGTAACACCCAGTGGGAATAAATCAGGAGTAAAGCCCTTAGATAACAAAATAGGGAACGCAGGAACTAGCAATACAGCGGGGACCAGCACTAACAAACCTAAAACTCAAATAAAAAAGGAAGATGCAAGCAACCCTAAACCCAAACCAAACGTTATTAATAGCACAACACCTGGCTCAACAGTGGATACCGATTCAGCCAAAGTAACGATGAGTATAGATACTGCCCGCATACAACAAATGCCTGTGTTAGTTGGCGACTCCACATTGAACAACATAAACAATGGGAAAAAGTCCAGGTTTAAAAGACTAAAGTAGGTTATGGGAATTGGGATTCAGGGGTAGTGAATATTATAACAGAAAAATATGATGTTTGAGGTAAATTATATCAAGGGGAAAATATATACAAAATTTTTGTCGTCAGTTCCAGGAATCCCGAATCCTGGATCCCGAAACCGCTCCGGTTCACGTTTCGTAATCCTCTCTCTCATTCTATTATTTACACTCTTATTATCCATCACTTTTAGTTCTTGCTCCGAATCTGCAAGTGATAAACCTAAAACGAAAAACGACAGTATTCCAGAAGTATTGGCAAAGTTGAATGAAAAAATTTCGGATGATACTAATAATGCAGAAAACTATTACATACGTTCCAAATATTATTTCGATCAAAAAAAACAATTTGAAGCATTGGAAGATATTTCCCATGCTATAAACCTGCAACCGAAAAATCCATTATATCATTTCAAAGGTGGCGAGTATTTGTTTGCGATAGGCAAAACCCGAAAGTGTGCCGATGCCATGCTGGAAGCAGTTCGCATTAAACCTGATTATACTGATGCTTGGCTTCGCTTGGCTGAATTATATATTATAGGAAAAGATTTCGACAGTGCACAATGCTGCTTTAAACAGTTGGAAGAATTGGATCCTTCAAATCCAAAAACGCCTTTCTTCAAAGGAGAAATGTATAAAGATATAAAAGCTGATACGGGTCATGCTGTTGCACTTTTTCAAAAAGCTACCGAACTTGATGCTACTTATTGGCAAGCATGGTTGCAGTTGGGTATTATATTTAGTGCCAAGAACAATCCATTATGTTTACAATATTTTGGCAACGTATTGCGTAACAGCAAAAACAATGTGGAAGCATTATATGCCCGTGGGGATTTTTTGCGAAGATCAGGCAAGCTCACCAATGCCGAAAATGATTTTAAATTTGTAAAACAACTCGACCCCGGTCATTATCTGGCCAACTATAATTTAGGGGTTATATATTTCCAACAAAACAAATTGCAACAAGCAGTAGAAGAATTTAGTATGGCTATAGAAAAAAAAGAAGACTATGCGTACGCTTGGTATAGCCGCGGTTTATGCCATTATCAAATGGGTAATAAAGCTACTGCCAAAAAGGATTTAGAGAAATGTTTGGAAATGGATAAGGAGCATTTTGAAAATGCGGAAGTGCTGTTGAAGAAGATGTAACGATTGTCATGTTGAGCTTTGTCGAAACATACGATGTACCCCGCCGCGGCGGGTTGCTGACGCCTGATTATAGTAGTGCCTGTGGTTGTATCTTGTGACCAACCGCTGGGAAAACTATTATTGAAATGCGGCCCGGGTTTAGTATACCCGCATGTAGAAAATACCATTATGGGGCAAAGCAACAAACCTCATTTCCAGTTTGGCGGATTAGATATTGGACTAGAAGCAGCGATAAATGCAACCATATATAAATGGTTCTATATAGAATACAGCAATAAAACTGTATATGCTTGGTAGCGAAATTTAGCTGTATACCATGGAACCGCCTCGCAGAATTTGGCTTGCTATCAGATGATATTGTCGCTGGGGGTAAGGTTTTAAAGACAAAATATTTACGAACAAGGATTAACGTTCTCCGCGGCGAGCGTTAATCCTTGTTCTTAAATATTAAGCTGGCCCATTGAATCCTGAATCACGAAACCGCTTCGTTTCACGTTTCGTAATAACACACATTATATATAAAGGTTCACATTTGCCGAACAGCCTCGGTATATGCTTGTCCCGCTAGGCTCCGGAATCCCGCTATATGATGATAATCATAGGCTATCGATGTCCGATATCATTTCTCAGTTTTTAGGGTGCCCATAATTTTGTATCATAATAAAAGCCAAAAACTAATTACCAACAAATTAATAAAATTGCAAAAATGAAAAACTCAATTAAAACGGTCCTCATTAGTGTTATATTGATGAGCTTTAGCCCAAAAACACAAGGCCAAACTAACTTTGCAGCTGCAGGCACCTTGAGGAGTTTAGCAACTAGTTATACCTTAACAAGTAATAGCCCCCAGGCAGAAGGTTCAGTTAATTCAACTGAATATACCATGCCTAAAAGTATGGCCTATGTAAGCTACGGAACGCAAATCTCAGTTATAACAAATAGCGAAGTTCATACTTATGGTATGGATACCAGCTCTGAACTCTTTATATATAATAAAAAAAGTCCCTTCTTTTTGGCAAATGAGTCAGATGAAGATTCAACAAGTGCAAAAGCTAATAACCTAAGTGATGATGATTTCTTCATGTGGGGTAACGAATCTGAAGAGAACAATATTGATTATTTTGCCATAGAAAAATCGATTGATGATGAGGATTATTTTGAGATAGGATACTTAAAAACTTCCGGTATCCAACCTCCTGATTATAATACTTCAAATCGCATGCAATCAAGCGGCCCACTATGCTATTACAGAATTAAAAAAGTAGACAATATGGGGGAGGTAAAGTATTCTAAAAAGTTAATTATCATAGCCAGTGATACAACAAGTGAGAGAAGTATTAAAATTTCTTCTACCAACAACGGAAACAAAAATATTAAAGTTAGTTTCTCACTTAACGAAAGTGCCGTGTATATGCTTTCAATTACTGATGTGAACGGCTCAATGGTATCTACCATCAACGGAAATGGAACCAAAGGAGAAAACAACATCACTTTAGATATCAAAAAATTATTAAAAGGTAATTATTATATATATATTACCAATGCAAAAGGGCTAACCCACGTTGCTAATTATAGAAAATTGAACTAAGAATAATAAATTACAAAATACGAATTATGAATTACGAATTGGCTGATAGCTGATTCGTAATTCGTATTTTTTATTATATGATAATGACTAAGATAACAATCTGGCGAAAAGCCACATCGCACATTTAAAATTTAACCCATTTGCCACAGCCCACACTTCCGTCGGCATCTAACTTAAGCACCCAATATATACCTGCCGGTATGGTTATGATATCGGCTTGCAGCTTATTATCTATAGCTTTTTGATTGTACATATCAACCACCAATTTTCCTTCTGCATTAATCAATTGTATGCGAGCTAATCCTTCTGTTAAACTATCCCAAGTAATATTGAGTGTATTTTGAGATGAGGGATTTGGGAATAGCGATAATTTATATTTTCTATTACTTGTTTCTGCAAAATCACAACTATGCGCTAGTAGTTCGATTTGTTTTCTTGCCCAGTCTCGTTGTTGCTGAACAAAGGGAATAATGCCTGGCAAATTACGCCCAATGCGAATTCCAGAGAGAGGGAACGTAAAATCGGTACTTACTAAATCAGCTGTTAAAGAACCATC
>Ga0114970_10003841_pt1 | contig 10966 bp, 10 predicted proteins | sample M_140205_XF_Meta_FD_87030 | JGI IMG/M metagenome (GOLD analysis project Ga0114970, IMG submission 87030) | Freshwater microbial communities from Lake Montjoie, Canada to study carbon cycling - M_140205_XF_MetaG | ecosystem: Environmental > Aquatic > Freshwater > Lake | place: Lake Montjoie... | reverse complement strand
TCAACTTCTTCTTCGCTCAAAGGCTTGGGTATACCAGTCGGAACCTTGACCCCATCAAAATCTGCTGTTGGGTCGTCGTCGCGAGTTCCTTCGGCCAACAGAAAGCGGTGCATCATTCGCACGGCTGCCATCCGCCGCGCCACACTTGAAGGGGCCGCCCCCGAACTACGTTGCACTGCTGCATAAGCATCGATGTCTCGTGCTTGCACGGTTGCCAAATCTATTTTCTTAACGGTTAACCAATCACAATAATTTGTCAGATCAAGACGATAAGCCGACAAAGTATTTTTTGAACGCCCTCGCTCAGCCAACATCCAGAGAAGAAATTCTTCAACTTCAAGGGGCAGCGATTCTGTTATATCCACAATGCTGATCTCAAGGTGCCGCTACATCAAGAGCGTTCAATCGGCGTTCAGCAAGTAACAAACCAATCGCGGATTTAGCGTCCGCAATCTCGCCGCTGACCACCATGGCGACGGCGTGCGCTAAAGGAATTTCAAAAACCTCCATGTGGTCTTCTTCGGGTCCGTGGGCTTGGCGACCAACCTCTGTTAATCCAGTGGCAAGGTACACATGCAGAACTGAATCAGTCATCCCCGTCGAAGGATAAAAGCGATGCAAGAGTTCCATTTTTTCAGAAGAAAAACCGGTCTCTTCAATCAATTCGCGAAGTGCAGTTTCCTCAGGTAGTTCTCCAGTCACATCACGCATGCCCGCAGGGATTTCGATAATCACTGCATTGAAAGCCGCGCGGAACTGCTTGACCAAGATCACCTGTGGCTCTCCCTGATCGTTATAACGGATGGGGACAACCGCAACGGCTCCGGGAGAGCGCACGATGTCACGGGTAAACGTTTCTCCACTCGGGGCCACGAACTCACCGACAACCACATTCCAGATATACCCAGAATGAATCAGCTGGTCTCCCAGATGTTGGAAAGATCCCATGATCCGCTCAGGCGGAGCGTGCCTCTGAATGCTGTTCGTCGGTCACGATGACCTCAGGGCGATGTTGAGCGCGATATTCCAAGGCGGCACCAATCATCTCGCGAAATAGCGGGTGCGGCCTATCTGGACGACTCTTGAACTCGGGATGGGCCTGTGTTCCCACCCAAAATGGGTGACCATTCAATTCAATGAACTCGACGAGACGCTTGTCTGGCGAAGTGCCGCTACACGCAAAACCTGATGCCTCAAATCGAGTGCGGTATTGGCTATTGAACTCATAGCGATGGCGATGACGCTCACTCACTACCGCCTCACCGTAGGCCTGCGCCACTTGAGAACCAGGTTGCAGAACCGCGTAATACGCACCGAGTCGCATCGTTCCACCCTTATCGGTGATGTCACGCTGATCATTCATAATGTCAATCACAGGATGCTTTGTCGTGGGATCGAATTCAGTGGAATGAGCATCCGACATTCCAAGAACATGTCGCGCATATTCAATTGTCATGACCTGCATACCGAGACACAGGCCGAGACAAGGCAGATTGTTTTCACGAGCAAATCCGGCTGCCGCTATTTTGCCTTCGACGCCACGAATACCGAATCCACCAGGAATGACAATCCCGTCAAGATCTGATAGTCGACCTTGCGCTAGGAGACCTTCGACTTCTTCGGCTTGGATCCAATCAATTTCTACATCTGCACCGTGATGGAAGCCGGCGTGTTTGATGCTTTCCACAACCGACAAGTAAGCGTCGTGCAGTTCAATGTATTTGCCAATGAGTCCGATGCGTACAGGTTTAGTCGCATTATCAACTTTGTCAACAAGGTCTTGCCATGATGACAAATCAATAGGAGCCTCAAGACGCAGAGTGTCGCAGATAACGGTGTCAAGACCTTCCTCATGCAACACGAGAGGCAACTCATAAATATTTCGCACGTCAGCGGCATTGACAACGGCCCGCTCATCAACGTCGCAGAGATTAGAAATCTTGCGTTTCAAACTCGCACTCAAAGGTTCTTCGCTACGACAGACAATCACATCAGGCTGAATGCCGCGGCTGCGTAATTCGGTGACTGAGTGTTGCGTGGGCTTGGTCTTTTGCTCACCAGATGGGCCAATAAAAGGCACCAAAGTGACATGGATGTAGCACACATTGTCTCGCCCCGCTTCCTTGCGAAACTGACGAATAGCCTCTAAAAACGGGAGAATTTCAATGTCGCCGACGGTTCCGCCAACTTCGGTGATGACGACATCAACATCTTCAGTCGCCATTCGCCGAATACGACGTTTGATCTCGTCGGTAATGTGCGGAATGACTTGAACTGTTTTGCCCAGATAATCCCCACGACGTTCGGCCGCTAGAACGGCTTGATAAATCGAGCCAGTTGTGGCGTTCGAATTACGTGAAAGATTTTCGTCAATGAAGCGCTCATAATGACCGAGGTCAAGGTCAGTTTCCCCACCGTCATCGGTGACAAAAACTTCACCATGTTCAAAAGGGTTCATGGTGCCTGGATCAACGTTGATGTACGGATCCAATTTTTGCATGGTGACTCGCAAGCCACGAAGTTTCAACAGTCGTCCAAGAGAAGAAGCGGTCAAACCCTTTCCTAAAGAACTGGCTACACCTCCAGTTACGAAGATGTGCTTAGGCATTTTGACCTCCCGTTTGGTACACCAACTACGGGACACCACCTTACATCTTTACGACCTCGATGCGCGCACCCTCACCCTGATTATGGGGTTATTGATGAAGATTCTAAAAGTTCTTTGGCATGACGACGAGCAGCCGCACTATCTGGGCGACCAGACAGCATGCGCGCAATTTCATCAACTCTGTGCGATCCAGCCACCGGACTGGCACTGGCGATAGTGACCTCGCTACCCGATCGAGTCACGACTTCCTTGCTCACTGCAACTTGCTGGTCAGCTACTGCTGCCACTTGAGCAAGGTGAGTGACGACAAAGATCTGGTGCATTTTTGCCAAGCGCGCCAAACTGGCAGCCATTGAATTGGCTGCCGCTCCACCGATTCCAGCGTCCACTTCATCGAAAACGAGAACGGGTGGACCTTGGGTCAGGACCAAGCGAATCGCCAACATGGTGCGCGCCAATTCGCCGCCCGAGGCAATCTTGCTGAGCGGAGCGGGCGGTGTCCCAGGGTTGGCGGTCAACATCATCAGGACCTCGTCGGCGGGGTCGTCACCGGCGACCACAATCTCCACCACTGCGCGCTCCATGGCCAGACCCCCAAGATGTGAGGTAATTGCCTTGCCGAGAGCAGGAGCGGCCGCTTGACGTGCTTTGGCCACCGCTTTTGCGGCACTGCGCTCGTTTTGAGCCACGGTCAGACGTTGCTTCTCTAGTGCCTCGACTCTCACTTCAAATGACTCCAACTCTTCAAGGCGGGCTTGGGACTCATCTAGGTAGGCCAGGACATCGGTCAGCGACTCACCGTACTTGCGCCGCAATTCACGCAGGCTTTGGCGTCTCTCGCGGACTTCGCTCAGACGTTCGGGATCGTCCTCGCAGGCCTCCCCAATGTGGCGAATGCACCCACTGGCATCGGCTATTTCGGCGATGAGATCTCTGAGACGCATGACTTCGGCCTCAAACGGAGCCCTATGTTGGAGCGCTGCGATAGCGCTCCCCAGCAGATCAAGTGCGCCTCCATCTTCGTTAATCGCCTCGACACTGGCTTGGGCGGCGTGACGATGAGCAGTGGCATCTGCCAAAACATCTTCTTCGATCTCCAGATTCGTCTCTTCGCTAGGATCGCCGACGCCAGCACCGAGAATCTCTTCAACTTGGAATCGCAAGAGATCAATTTCGCGAGCGCGGACCCGGGTGTCTCCACCGAGGGCGGCCAGAGATGCGTCAATTTCAGTGAGTCGGGCTCGGGCTTCACGCAAAGGCTGAAGATCGGTGTGCGCGAATTCGTCCAAGGCCGCCCTTTGCACAGAAGCCGAGAGCAAACTTTGGTGAGTATGTTGCCCGTGGAGATCAACCAGTTTTTGCCCAAGTTCAGCTAATTGAGTGACAGTCGCCAGACGACCATTGACATAAGCGCGTGATCGGCCATCGACTGGAACGACTCGACATAACACGACTTCTTCGTCACCCGTGACGAAACGACCCTCAACGCGAGTCTCAAGCGCTCCCGTGCGAATCCGTCCAGTATCAGCGCGCCCGCCAACTAAGAGACTGATCGCTTCCACCAACATCGTTTTTCCAGCGCCAGTTTCGCCCGTGAAAACGGTCAGACCCGCGCCAAAAACCAGATCAAGTCGATCGATAATCCCAAGATCTTCAATATGTAGTTCAAGCAACATAGATGCCTCGCAACCTAGTTCAGCGGTCTGACAAACCAAATTTTGATTTAAGAATCTGATGGAAACGCTGGGGTTTCATCCGCACAAATAAGGCAGGCTGCGAGGATGCTGCACAACTGATCGACTCGCCAGCATGCAAAATCTGCACTTCCTGACCGTCAACGGCCAATCCCACGGGTCGAGGTCCAACAACTTCAATGCGCACGACCTCGCGAGGTCCCAAAACCAACGAACGATCAAACAACATATGGGGTGCTAAAGGCGTCAGCAGCAAGGCTTCCAAAGTCGGCGAAACGACCGGACCGCGAGCTGACAGCGAATAAGCCGTAGACCCCGTCGGGGTTGCCACTAATAAACCATCGGCTAGAAAGGTGGTGAACGCAACCCCATCGATGCTCACCGCTAACCGTACGGTTTGACCAGTGTGCATCTTTTCAATGGACGCTTCATTGAGTGCCCGCCAGACAACGGGTGAACCATCTTGATTACTGCCAGTGACATCAAGCACGAGACGTTTTTCAATCTCATAATCGCCCGCACAAAATCTCTCCAACGAGGTCAGCATCTGCTCGGGTTCTACTTCGGCCAAATAGCCCAAGTGACCAACATTGATTCCGAGGACGGGGACCTGCGCCCCATTCAACATTGTCACGCACCGCAACATGGTGCCATCACCGCCGACACTCAGCACCAGATCGGCGCCTGGGGTGGGATCGTCGAGAATTGTGACGTCAGCAAGACATAAAGCGCTTGCGTCATCGGGACAAGCAAGTGCTTGATGATCGTGGGCGAGCAACCATTCAACAGCACGACGCGCCACCGTTGAGGCCTCGGGGCGCTCGGAATGACCGACGATCACGACCTTAAGGCGGGTTGAGGCGTGACTAGTCATGTTGACATCTTCGCACGCACGGTGGCATGTAACAGGAACTCTTTATTGCCCTCAGCCCCAGTTAAGGGCGAAAGCATCACTCCGTGAACCTGCGCCCCAGTCTGTTCACATGATTCTCGAACAGCCAAACACGCCGCCTCGTGCAAATCTGGATCAGAAATGATTCCCCGACCCTTGGAAACCTCGCGCCGACCAACCTCAAATTGTGGCTTTACCAATAACACCAAGTCACTCCCTGTTTCGCATACACCCACCAAAGCGGGCACAACAAGTGTGAGCGAAATGAAAGACAAATCGGCGACGACGCAGGTGACTCGACCACCGATGTCATCAGCAGTCATCTCGCGCACGTTGAAACGCTCGATCACCGTGACACGCTCATCGTCACGGATCTTGGGATGTAACTGTCCGTGCCCCACATCAAGAGCGACCACATGGCCTGCTCCACGCTGCAATAAGCAGTCACTAAAGCCACCCGTTGACGCTCCAGCGTCCAAGACCCGACGGCCAGTGACATCAATGCCATACGCCTCAAGAGCGCCGTCAAGTTTTTCTCCACCACGACTCACAAAACGCGCCGGAGGTCCGCTCACGAGAACGGCATCGCTGGGATCCACTTGATGAGCGACCTTTGAGGCCACGGCACCATTGACTAAAACCCTGCCAGCCTCAATCAGTTCTGCGGCTTCTCTACGACTCACGACTAATTGTCGTCGCACAAGTTCGGCATCGAGTCGTTGACGACGCGACATGATTATCTAGTCGGGGCCTTCTTGGCGGGTGCCCTCTTCGCTGCGACTTTCTTAGTAGCGACCTTCTTCACTGGCGCTTTTTTAGCAACGGTTTTCTTTACTGGCGTTTTTTTCGCAGGCACTTTCTTTGCTGGCGTAGCCCCCGACAGTTGTTCAATCTCTTTTTCTAACATTGCAAGTCGGGTATTCACCTCGCCTAATTGCTTTGCAACTTCTCGCTCTACAGCCGCCGAGAAATACTGAGATGATTTACTCTTCGCTTGCATCATCTCGCTGACGATTTTTTCGGCCTGGCGACGACCCTGATCGCCGACCTTGCTCATCTCCTTGACGAGTTTTTCCGTGGCTTGAGGAGTCATGGGTGACATGGACTCAATCAGCTTTTTTATTGACCCCATTGTGTTCGGTTTCTTTGCCATGTCCTAAGCGTACCCATTGTCCCCCAAAGCCAAGATTCGTAATCAGTGACTTTTACAGCACTTCGTCAGCAACTGCTGATAGATCGGCAACATCAAAATCAAGAGTGACCCCAGCGAAGAATTCGCTATCCGTCGCTGGTGACATTGAGGCCAGGGTGACCCCCGATCGCACCAAAGCAAAACGGCAGCCCAGTGTGTGCGCAAATTTTCCGTCGGTTGAAGGTCGATCACCGACCATGATGGCCGGCTGTTCAACACTGCCGAGAAGATGCGTGACGACATCGGCCATAGCCTGATGTGGCTTACCAGCGATCGTCGGTTGCACACCCGATGCAGTGGCAATGGCTGCGAGAATGCTTCCACCGCCCGGGATGGGGCCACTCGGCGTCGGGTACGTGGCATCGTCATTGGTGCCAATGAGAAGCGCCCCGCGACGAATTGCCAAAGACGCGCGGCGCATGACCTCATAATCAAACCAGCGATGAAAACCAACCATCACGATGTCAATGCCGCGCAAAATCTCGTCGTTCTCGCTTGCCAAGCAGTCGGCATAACGCACGATGTCGACTCCCACGTCTTGCAGTGCTTGCTCAATCCCCGGACCACCACAGACCAGAACTCTTTGACCCGCTTGCACCAAACTCGCCCCCGCCATGGCAGAGGTGGCGATGTCGCCAGCAGCACTGATACCAACATCGGCGAGGGCCGCTACTTGTTCTTCTTGAGTTGACCAAGAATTGTTGGTCACGAACAACACTCGATGACCCGCTTGACGAAACCGCTCAACTGCGTCTGCCGAACCTGCGATGCCCTGATGCGCCAACCAGATCACACCGTCAAGGTCGCAGAGAATCGGAAATTTCTGAAAATTACGCATCGCTATGCGATCTTGCCATGTCTCAGTCCCGCCACACATGGCATTGTAGAGGTGTGCCCCGTTTTGAACCCTTTCGCGCTCTGCGTTATCCAGTTTCACCCAGCCAACCGGAGTTGCTGAATCAAGTTGCTGCTCCGCCATACGACGTGTTGTCGCCAACGGATATCGCCACGCTCAACGCCTCACACCCGCACAACATTGTTCATATCGATGTTCCCTTAGAAGACGATGGCCCAGGTCGCTATGAGCAAGCGGGACGAGTTCTGCAGAGTTGGGTTCAAGAAGGTGTCTTGGTCCGCGATGAGACTGCTTCGTTCACTATTTATCGGATGACATTCACCGACGAAGCCGGAGTCAAACGCACAACGGTCGGAGTCATTGGTGCTTTGGAAGTCGTTGATGAAGGTGCAGGTGGAGTTCTCCCCCACGAACGCACTACTCCCAAAGCGAAAACAGATCGACTTGATTTGACGCGCTCCACGATGGCAAATCTGTCACCAGTGTGGGGACTTTCACTCACCCCTGGGCTCACCGAACTATTGCGCGCACCTGGACAACTTGTGGGCTCAATGACTACAGAAGGTGTGCTCCATACCGTTGAGCGCGTCGATGATCCACAACGGGTGGCTGATATTTCGGCTGCTGTGGGTTCTCACGAAGTAGTCATTGCTGACGGGCATCACCGATATGCCATCAGTCGTACATTTCGCGATGAACAGCGCGTCACCGATACGGGCAGTCATGGTTCGGCCGAACTGACGATGACCTATGTTGGTGAACTTATTGAAGAGCAACTCAGCGTCGAAGCGATCCATCGACTGTATTCAGAGATTTCGTATGAGAACCTTCGGCAAGCTTTTGAAAAGTATTTCGTACTCTCGTCTTCACTGGCGGTCACACCAACTATTATTCATGAGATGCAAGAGCGCGGTGCGCTCGTCCTAGTCAATACGGATGGAACGGGTCAGTTCATGGTGCCTCGAGCAGAGATGTTTGTTGGCGTGCGCGATCTTGATGGGGCACGACTCGAACATTGCCTCGCTGACGTGTCCCACGAAGTCACGTATCAACACGGGGTGAGTCACATCGTCGACATGGTCGCCGCAAACCAAGCCAATGCAGGTGTTCTCATTCGACCAGTAACTGTGGCCGAGATTCGACGCACGGCCGACGAAGGTCTGTTAATGCCCCCGAAATCAACTTTCTTTACGCCGAAGTTGCGCACCGGTTTGGTGCTGCGACCGCTCGACTGAACCTGACTTCGTCTCAGGTGTTGGAGGCGTCGCAGATTTCTTGAATCGTGGAATCAAAAACCGCGTTGAACTCAGCGTCACTTTGCTTGGCCGAAAGTCCTTCGGTGAGCGCGCGCGAGAAACTGGCGATGACACCATGGTTATTGCTTAAGCGGCTATTGGATTCTTCACGGCTGTAACCGCCAGAGAGAGCCACAACGCGCAAAACGCTTGGGTGTCGTACAAGGTCAAGATAGAAATCGTCCACTTCGGGCAGGGTCAACTTCAAGAGCACAGGCTGGTCTGCGCTTTGTGCATCAAGTTCGCGTAACAAGGCAGCCTTCAACATGATTTCTGCTGCGCCTTTACTAGTGCTGTGGATATCAACTTCGGGTTCAATAATCGGCACCAAACCTGCTGCCAAGATCTGACGGCCAACCGCGAACTGCTGAGCAACAACGGCGTCGATTCCAATTTGGTTTGCAGACTTGATGACCGATCGCATCTTGGTTCCGAAAATTCCCTTACTGGCACCTTTGGCCAATAGGGCATCAAGATCGGGCATCGGCTTCATCACTTGCACACCGTCAATTTCGTCAGCGAGACCTTTATCAATTTTGAGAAAAGGCACAACACCTTTTTTGTTCCAGAGATATTCCGCGCTGCCAAGACCGTCAATATCGCGATCCATGGTGCCTTCAAAAAGGATGGCTCCCAAGATACGTCGACCGTTAAAGGCTGGACTGGTGACCATTCGAGTGCGCATGGCGTGAATGAGATCAAACATCTCGGCATCACCGGAGTATTCGGATTCAGCAATGCCATACAAGCTGAGCGCCTTGGGTGAACTTCCGCCGCTTTGATCTAAAGCAGCGATGAAACCTTCACCATCTCGCATCCGAGCCATCTGTTCTTGGTGCATTTTCGCTTAACCCTTCATGTAGAACTGCGCCACCTGCGGGGTGACCGACCCTGCCAGCGTAGTTCACTGTGCTGAGATCATCCCAACGGGTCAGAGGGCTTTGAGACGCTCCGAAACATCGGCAAACTCGGTGTCGTGCAAGGCCACGCGTTGAAAAAACTCACGGGCCTTTTGCACATTGCCAGCACGGTCATACAAGTCCCCCAGCACATACCACTGCTTGAGATGATGCTCGTGAACACGCCGCGGAATCTCTACGACACGCAACATTAAGTCAATAGCGTCTTTTAATTCGCCACGATCTGCCAATGACCCAGCCACAACCATGCGGCCTTCGGCCATGACCTCTGGTGACGGCGACAACTCTTTGAGTTCAGCCCACACCGCATCACAATCACTCCAACGGCGTTGCGCGCGATAGCAGTCCGCCAGAACTGGCATATCTTCAGTGCGGATACGTAACGAGCGTGCCAATTCCAACGCCGCCGTGGCGTCGCGCCATTGACCCATGCGATAACTCGCAAGACCGATCACTTCATGCACTGCTGCCACACCCGAAAGTTCTTTGGTCAACGACTTGGCAATGCGCTTGGCTTCCGAATAACGCTCTCTCTCAAGAGCGACCTGGGCAAGTTTCAAGCGTTCACTCAAACGAACAGCGCGGCGCGGCTCAAGAATCTTGGCGACATCGGCTTTCACCTGCGGATCTAGTTCGATCTCGTCTTTCACTCGTGCCGACACATTGCGACGTGGAGCTACACCTTTGCGGTTACCTGCGATCTGAGCACCAGTACCTTCAACTGGACCCTCGTCGATCCACGATTCGGGCTCACGCAATACTGGAGTTTGCTCTAAGTCCTTACGAACGGCACCAGCACCGCGTGCACGAACTGCTGCACGCCTCCGCTCAGCCTCATTACGCGGCTCGCGGGGAGCAAAATCTTCTTTACGGGGACCGCTTCGTCGCCCACCATCACGGCTGTCATCACGGCGCGGACCAGACGGTCGACCAGCGCCAGCACCGTACCGACGAGGAGCCCGATCATCTGAGCCCCGGTCATCCCGACGCGGTGCACGATCACCAAAATCTCGACGTGGCGCACGATCATCTGAACCCTGATCATCACGACGCGGCGCACGATCACCAAAATCTCGACGGGGAGCCCTGTCACCAGAACCACCCCGATCATCACGACGCGGAGCACGATCACCAAAATCTCGACGGGGAGCCCTATCACCAGAACCACCCCGATCATCACGACGCGGAGCACGATCACCAAAATCTCGACGTGGAGCCCGGTCACCAGAACCACCCCGGTCATCACGACGAGGAGCCCGATCACCAAAATCACTGCGAGGAGGCCTGTCACCAGAACCACCCCGGTCATCCCGACGCGGAGCACGATCATCATCCCGAGGACCGCTTGGTCGACTCGGACGAGGGCCAGGTGGTCGCCCAGCACCAGAACCGCCTGATCTTGGGGGTCCTGAACGAGATCCGCCACGGGAATCGCCTCGCGAATCGGGACGACGTTCAAAATTGGGGCGTTCAGGCATTTAGTCAAGGCTAGGCGTTGACAACGCATTT